>Ga0197142_1000452_pt1 | contig 37687 bp, 31 predicted proteins | sample GBS60_MetaG_FD_148614 | JGI IMG/M metagenome (GOLD analysis project Ga0197142, IMG submission 148614) | Sediment microbial communities from Great Boiling Springs, Gerlach, Nevada, United States - GBS 60_MetaG | ecosystem: Environmental > Aquatic > Thermal springs > Hot (42-90C) > Sediment...
CGGCGTGTTGAACCCTACCCCTGCGCTATCCACCAACACCACAGGCATCGCAAACGGTGCGTCCCGAGTCTCTCGGGCGTTGCCTTGCGCCGCCAGTCAACTCGGCAGCGCTTGCCAACGCTCGTCCAAGATTGTCTGCAGGCTATACAGCAGCGTGCTCAAAGTGAGCATAGGCTGATCAAGAAGGACTTCGGGGCAAGACAAAAGAGCAGGTGGCGGTATGAAGCGCTTCGGTCGATGCACAACAGGGCAAGCGTGAGAATAAGGGCTTCTCTGGGTAGAGTGGCTTACTTCCTTTGGTGTGGGGGCGTGGGTGAAGGATGAAAACGGTGCAAGAGTTAGCGCAAGAACAGGCCTACGTCCTTTGATGTAGTGGTGTGGGTGCTCTGCCAGGTGAACTTGAAGAACGGCGTGATAGATGATGCGTGCAGGTGGAGTGCTGAGCGTGATAGAAGAATTTCGGCGTTTCATAGATTTGAGTATATGCGGTCGCCCTGATGGTCATCGTGGTTGTAGTGTCGGTTTTGGCGTTTCATAGATTTGAGTATACCCCACCACGCCCGCTCGGTTGAGGGTTTATGCTATAATGCTTGGCAGGATGTGAATTAACAGGAGGTGAAGCCATGAAAACGATTGAAGAGAAGATTAAAGAGCTACCCTCTGAGCTCCAGAAAGAGGTAGAGGACTTTGTGCAATTTCTGTTAGAGAAACGGGCGCGAAAATATGGAAGAAAGCTGCGCCAGGATTGGGCTGGGGCGCTGAGGGACTACCGTAACCAATATACGTCGCTTGAACTCCAGAAGAAGGCGTTAGAGTGACGAGGCGATTGACCCATGTATTTGGTAGACACGAATGTGTGGCTTGAACGTCTTCTGGACCAAGAGAGGGCAGAAGATGTTCGCCGCTTTCTTGATGCCACGGTCTCGGAACATCTCTTCATCATTGACTTCGCCTTACACTCCATCGGGGTGATGTTGATCAAGCTAACCCAGAGGGAGGGACTATGGCGTTTCGTTCGGGATGCTTTTCTGAATGGAGCTGTTGTCTTGGTTCATCTCAAACCGGAAGACACAGAGCACATTGTTCGCGTGGTTGAGAAGTTTGATCTTGACTTTGACGATGCCTACCAGTATGTGGCTGCAGAGAAATATAACTTGACTCTAGTGAGCTTTGACAGCGACTTTGATCGCACTGACCGGGGTCGGAAAACTCCAGCGGAGGTGTTGCAAGGATAATGGCGCAGCAGCTTGGCAAGCGAGAGCAACGGTTGCGGCGCAAGATTCTCCACCACTTGCGTACGGACGGCTACTCCATCGAAAAAGGCGTGTTGACCCCTCCTAAGTTTAACGATAAAGATACTGTGAGGCAGATTTATGCACGCTCTCGTAAGAAGCTACTCGACCAAAATCGAGATTGGATTGAACGATTAGAGCCGCAATTGCTCCAATGGTTTGCCGATGGCAAAGATATCGTACCCGCATGGATTGACCCTACCCTTGTACCTGTTAAATCTGAGCTTGAGCGTAAACTGTTTACTTATGCTTCGTTGCTGTGGAGCGTGCCGCCATCCCTGGGCTATGGTAGGCGAATGCGCTACTTAGTGCTTGACAGGTCGAATGACAAGCTCATTGGCATCTTAGGGCTGTGTGACCCTGTGCTCGGTTTGAAGGCACGTGATGAATGGATTGGCTGGACAAAGCCGCAGCGGTGGGAACGGCTGTGGCATGTAATGGATGCCTACGCACTCGGCGCGGTGCCACCCTACAGTTTTTTACTCTGCGGCAAGCTGGTAGCCATGCTGGCAACAAGCAACGAAGTGCGACGTGACTTTAAGGTGCGTTACACCAACAAGCCCGCCGTTCTCTCAGGTAAAGTACGCAAACCCTATTTAGTGCTGCTGACAACAACGAGTGCGTTCAGACGCTCGTCCATGCTAAATCGTCTAAAGTTCAGTTCTCGACTCCGATGGAGAAAGACTTCCTACCACTGACAGCAGATCCAGGAGATTTAGGCCACTATTTATTCGACCAAGTCCCCATCTTGCGCAAATTGTGCGAGGTTTTAGGTTCATCAGATAAGCCACTTGAGCAGACAAAAGCATCCTTCCCGATTGCTTGGCTACCCTTACCCTTTGATTCGCGCTCACGAAAATGCGAACCTGTCGGGATTAGAAATGTCACTGCTGGAAGACCTGTTGACGAAAGCTATTTCTGACTGGGTGGCCGACGAAGACCGTGAGCGGTTGCTGAGGCACATCACGCTGGGGCGGGCAATCCTTAAAGGAGGAATGCGACATGGCGCATGAAAAGACGCTGTTCAAGAGGTCGATTGGTATCTTCAAAGGTTTCATCGAATCAGGTCATGAGTTCATCGCTGAAATCATAACCCCCTATCATCCCAAATTTGTGCCTTTGTTGGGTTCATTTATGCTGGTGCGCGTCAGTAAGGCTGAAGCCCTACTCGGACGCATTACGCAATTCCGTCCTGTAGGTGAGATGACAGGTGCAGAAGCCGAAGAATACCTCGCGCAGTTACAAAAGCTCGAACGACAAGTGCCCGAAGACGTGAAGAAGTCAAAGCTGCGCTACAATGTCAAGATGCGTCTACTCGGCACGGTGGAGTTAAGCCAAAGCAGGTTCCGTTACCGTCCTGGCATACGCACGTTGCCGCACTTAGGCGCGGCAGTGGGAGAGTTGACAGAAGAAGCCCTTGACTTCGTTTGTAACGCGAGGCTACAAGAAGAGGATACCGTGCCTATTGGCTACTACTCGCTCGGCGACCGTGTATTCAAAGAGCATCAAGTCAAATTTGGCTTCTCACGGCTGCAATCTAAGGGCACGGTGGTCTTTGCCCGCAGGGGCTATGGAAAGTCGAATCTCATCAAGCTGCTCGTTGCCAAGCTTTACGAGCAGGAGCCGAAAGTCGGAATGCTAATCTTTGATCCCGAGGGCGAGTATGCGTTCCCTGATGCGCAAGGACGCCCCGGTTTGGCGGATTTTCCCGGCATTGCAGAAAAGTTAGTGGTCTTCACTAGCCGCCGCCCTCCTGACGATAAATACAAGTCACTTATAGCAGGCCCTGTTAAGCTGAATCTAGGGATGGTTGCGCCATCGCACGTCGTCGATATTTGCTTTCCCGAAGAGAGACGCAATACGGTATATGCAACTCGGCTTAAAGGATTCAAATCTAATCAGTGGACAGCTTTGATCGACCTTCTGGCAGAGCAAGGCTATCGCTCGGACGAGGAAGAGATAACCAAAAGATTTGGCATTAAGCGCAACCCGGATGCTGTCATTAGAAACGTCACTCCTGTAGTCCATGCTATGCACGATACTAAATCTCATTTGCCACAGTCGGTGCTTTACCACCTGGCGAAGGGACGGATAGTCATCGTGGACATCTCCTTGCTTTCGTCCGGTATTGGTCAGCAAGTGGCGGGACTGGTGCTAAACACTATCTTTGACCACAATGTGAATCACTTCACTGCAGCCGACCAAGAGGCAGTTATTCCTGTAATTGCCGTCATTGAAGAGGCACAAAATGTTCTCTCACCGGAGAAAATGAAGCAAGAGGATAGTCCTTTTGTCAGATGGGTGAAGGAGGGAAGTAAATATCAGTTGGGTTACATCATCGTCACCCAGCAGCCAGGAGCCATCTCCGACCAACTGCTGAGCCAAGCCGACAACTTCTTTGTTATGCATCTTGTCTCCGGTGCCGACTTAGATGCTCTGCAAAGGAGCAACGCCTACTTTTCTGATGATATACTGTCCTATGTCCTGAACGAGCCTATCGAAGGCAACGCATACTTCTGGTGTGCGCCGAGCCAGCCTTATGTGGTTTCAGCAAGACTCTTCGAGTTCAAGGACCAGGTTAAACAAAAGATCAACGAAAAAGTCGAGCTTAACGAGAAGGCGCTCGGCGCAGCAGTGCGAGAATATCAATCGCTCGTTACTAAATTCGAGACTGAACTCCAGCGACTTGTCCAAAACGTTATCGCTTCGGACAAGCAGGTTCCCGTTTACAAACCTAAACGGCAAGGGAAAGTAGTCAAAGGGGGTGGTGCTGTAAATCAGACCAACTTAGCGTTGCGAGTCGCGAAGCTATTCTTTGAAAGTCATCACGACATAAAATCGTGGATGCTGCCGCAGTTCTTCGGCGAGTGGGATGGTAAGCCCATTCTTCAGTGGAGTTATACTACTGCTGTTGGTAACAGAGTTCGAGGACGCAGGAAAGGTCGAGAAACGGACTATCTAATGATTCCTCTGAATCAGATTCAATTCCAAGGCAAGACTTTGGATTCACAAAAGGTTGAACTCGTTGAAGCGACATCCGAAACCGAACAGTGAAACAGCATCGAGTTAGCTTTAAACTGTAGATAATAGACTTTCGGGAAAACGAGGTGCTGCAGGTGATGAGTCTCAAATTCAGAGGTATGAACTATAGCCAAACCCAAAACGACAGTGACCTTAAAGGACATTCCAAAGATTGCCAGTAGATTGTGGAACGTTTCATACACGAAAAGTTGTAATCGGTCAAGAGATTGTTACCATGATCCGGCTCCCATCAGCGGAGATACGATTCCAACACAGCGCTACACCTCCCCTGATAACGATCTGTTGGAAAAGGAATCGTGCAGAGTTGCGGTCTCCTAGGTGCTTTGGTATAGTCAATACAGTGATCCCTATGACGCTTGCGGAGCAGCTTCAGGGCTACCAGAACGAGTGGGTGTTCATCGAATATACTGAGCTTGATGAGCACTTGAACGCCATCCAAGGCCGCGTGATCGCCCACTCCCCCAACAAAGATGAGATCTATCGCATATTGTCCCAGACCCACGGCAAGAACGTCATCGTGGAATACGTGGGCGAGCTTCCCAAAGATCTCGCGGTCATGCTCTCGATCTCATGAGGCACTACTTCCCTGAGCGGCAAGTCCGACTTCACGCTCATGCTCGACGCACGCATGGACGAAGTCGGCTTAATCACTAGCTACATCGAAGAGAAGGGATCTTGCGCCTTGCAACCCTTGGCAGCTGTGATGTAAGGATTCTCCTAGCCCAAGTCGTCAAGATTCGCATGCACCAGGGGAAGCTCATCACTGGAGGCATTCGTAGCACCCCGCCTCATTTGCTCAAACCCAAAGATTGCGACAAGCCATTTAAACTCGAAGATCTCTTCATTGTAAAAGTTAGGTTTGTCAGATTTCACAAACAACTTTTGTTGCGAATAATACGCCTCTTCGCCGTCAATCTTAAGTTCCTACCTTGAAAGATTGTCCTTTAACATTCTTTTGTATTTGGAGTAATTGATACCGCTTTGCGCCGTCTAAGATTATCCGGTTCAGAAATATGCAAATCACCGTTTGTATCCGTCTGGAGCTAGAGAAATGAGAATTAAAAAAACCGAAAAAGCTACCTCCGCAAAACAGAGTGACAACAAGGACGATACCCAACACCCAAAGCTACGCTTCGGATTTCTTCTTTGGAGTCGGTTGAGCTGAGGAAAAAGGAATTTTTTGAGCTTGAACTGCCTGAGCCAGATGCAAACTTTCTCCGTCACTCAAACAATCGAACATATCATCTGGATATTTCATCTGGATATTGCCGACCGTATCTAGGACAAACTTTTATGACGTTCACCTCAAAACCATGATTTTCACAAGCTTATACCACACTTACCACAAAATCTCACCGTAACAGGATAAACCTTCCCACATCTAGAACAAACTTTTTGTCCTTGTGTAAGCCTTTCAGAAAAGCCTTGCGACAAATTCAATGAGGCAGAATTTTTTTGTATTGGGAATCCACAGGTCCCGCAAAAATTAGCATTTGCAGGGTTTATCGAAGAACATCTTTTACAAAAAACTGTACTGTTCGACAGAGCTACAGGTTCAAAACTTGAGTTCCCACATTTCCCACAAAATTTGACTCCTTCTGCAAATCTAGCACCGCATCGAGTACAGGCGACGACTCCGGGCATAATTGATTGCCTACTACTACTGCTTTTTTGCGATGCTTCTCTTAATTGTGCTTGAATGACCTGCTCATCAACATCACCTCGCACCTCTATAACTCTCTCATCGTTCTTACTTCCGCTTTTGGAAATCCTCAACACATGACTTCCAACAGGCACATCGCTCAAAATCAGCTTTTCCGAATTGCCAACAGTACCTTTACGTTCGTCATTTATATAAACCTCAGCTCCCTGAGGAGCCAAAATCACCAATTTTGTTTTTTGAGTTCTTTTTTCGTCGACGTCCTCTGCTGCTTGTTCCAATGCTCTGATCCACTCTCCAACATTCTTAGGGCGCTTATCAACCTCTCTTTCTATTGCCCACATTATCACTTCTTCAATTTTTTTGGGTATGTCCGAGCGCAAGGAAGAAAGTGGTGGAGTTTGATGATATGGATTGACCTTCTGAGTGAGAATCTGCATAACATCGCCGACGAACGGGCATCTTCCACCTAGCATCAGATATGCAATTGTCCCGATTGCATAAATGTCAGCGCGCACATCTATTCTTCCGCTGGAACTATCTATCTGCTCTGGAGCCATAAACTCAGGCGTTCCTATGATTCCACGGGAATTCGGATCTGAAGCTCCTTCTCTCCCTTCAACTACATTAAGCAACTTTGCCAAACCGAAATCACCGACTTTTATGAAACCGTCTTCGAATCCGTGAGCATTCTGAAGCAAAAAGATGTTGCCAGGTTTTAAGTCCCGATGCAGTATCCCAACTGCATGAGCCGCTCCGACCCCTGCAACTATTTGTTTCATCAAATTAACAGCTCGCTTAATCGTCAACGTCCCTTCTCTTCTTAGGAGTTTATGAAGCGTTTCTCCTTCGACATATTCCATTACAATGTAAAAAACATTTTCTCTTTCTCTAGCTTTGCCGTAATCACTTACAGCAACAATATGAGGGTGATTAAGGGAAGCTGCTGCTTTTGCCTCTCTTTCAAAGCGTAATATAGCTTCGTTCTCCTGCAGATGCTCCGAGTCGAGAATATCCTGTTTCAGAATCTTTACGGCTACTTTTCTGGTTTCTAATTTCGAATCTATAGCCAGATAAACTTGCCCCATTGCACCGCTACCAAGACGCTGTTTTAACAAATACCTTCCGTCTAGTACCAAACCACCCGGCAACGTTAGGCGAGTTTCTGAAGCGTCGGCAGGACAAACCAGCACCTCGTCAGGATAGCAAGCATAACATTTTCGGCACTCTCTCATCTTTTACTTTTCTTTAACCATTTTGGTCCTAAAAAGGTAAATTTCAAAGCTGAGGAATTTCGTTTCCATAAATTTTTTCAACAAATAGTGACTGTTTTATAGCAAATAGTGATCTTTTTGTAGCGAACAGCAGCAACCGACTAATCAAAATTGTCTGAACAAAAGAAGACAAAGATATTTTTTACTTCAGCGTTATCGCAAACTCAAAGCAGTAAACTCCACAAAATACACTGCTACCAGTTTACATGAATGCCTTCAAGTTAATTCAGATTTGTAGCTTTGAGCCGAAATTGCAAGAGCGAAAAATCAACGACAACGGGACAACGGAACTTCAGATCAATCATATTTGGGGCTTTGAGTTTGAAGTGAACTTTTAGTAAACTGTTACTTGCGTGCGGACGTGGCGGAATTGGTAGACGCGCAGGTCTCAGAAGCCTGTGGGCTTTTTGCCCGTGGAAGTTCGATTCTTCTCGTCCGCACCACTTTGAACCGACTTATTTGGATTGCCTATTTGATTATTACTCCAATACCAGCCCATCTCTGCTTGGGTGACTTGACAAATTCCTTGTAATTACTCTCTTGTTTTAGCTCGTTCCACAACCTATTAACCTCACAACTAGCTACTCTATATGGTGGAGCAACTATGTCGTGAAAAGCTATCAATCCCTCCTGCTTCACTAAGAGGCTATACATCTGATAATCCTTTTTCGCACCTTCATAGGTATGGTCCCCATCAATAAGTAAAAACTCTAACTTCTCTTCACCTATAATTTCCTTCACTTTCTCAAGAGTTTTTACATCGTGAGAGTCCATCCTCAAAAAGTAAAGTTTCTGATTTGATTTCTTGAAGGCTTCATAAATCTGCATTCTCCATTCTGCTTCAAACTCAGGTAATGGCAAATCAAGACTTATAATCACGGCATCTTCTCTAGCAAGTTTGCAAAAGCAAAACAGTGTCCCCCCCCTGCAGTCCCTATTTCCATGATATACTTGGGATTTTTCTGTTTGACCATTCTCAAAAGCTCAATAAATTCCTCTCTTAACTGCATCGGTCTCATCGCACCCAAATAAAAACTCCATACAAAACTGAACACCTCTTCTGGATCTTCTGATCTAAAGTTTCTTATTCTCTCAATTGCCCTTGAAGCAAAGATTCTCAGAAAAACAGAGGCTATACGATACTTCAACATCCTCAACTTCAAACAAAAAAATCGAACGCTTTAACGAAAAACAACCACACACCCTCATCTTTAATTACCCGTATAGCTCTATCAAACAAAGTTTCGCGGTCTAAGCTTCTCTTCATACCTTCATTTTCCTTGGGTTTTCAAAAAACTTAGTGCCTCCTCTAAAGTGCTTATGATTTTGACTTTTTCTGATTCTTGTTTTGCTTTGATCTCTACCAACATTTGATTGGATGAAGAAAAATATCTAAAGCAAGTTTCCATATCTACTCCCTCTAAGCCGTGACAGAATTTTTCGCTATTTCCTCTTTCGCCTTTTGAAATTTTTTCGGAAAGACTCTTGGCCTGTTTTTCAAGGGGCTCCTTTTTATCATCTACCTCAAAATTTCCTTGCACGAGACGTTTCGAGATTTTGCGGACTTCATTTCTGGAAATCTTTCCCTTCTCAACTACCTGGTTTGAGAGAGTATCCAAAAACGCAAGCATACTTTTCTCATCAAACTGCCTAGCGATCTCAAGCAAAACTGATTTCGCCGTTATGTTGAGTTCTTTGCATCTTTGACGGATCTTCTCGGGAAGGCTTGCAATCGCCAATGCTTCTGTTACACTTGTCCGACTTTTACCTATTTTCCTTGCGATCTCGTCGTGGGTGTATCCGAACCTATGTGCAAGCACCGCCAACCCATCGGCTTCTTCCCAAACCGTAAGGTCTTTTCTCTGTAGGTTCTCGATCAAAGCTATCTCAGCTGTTTCTTGTTCTGTGACATTTAGTTCTATGCAAGGGATTTCCGTCAAACCTGCCAGTTGCGCTGCTCTCCAGCGCCTTTCTCCTGCAATTATCATCCACCTTCCATCTGATTTGGGAACGACCAAAATCGGCTCAAGAACACCTCTCTGCTTTATAGAATTTGCAAGCTCGGTTAAATCACCTATTTCCGTTCTTGGTTGTCTAGGATTTGGTTCGATCTTCTCAACAGGCAACGTCTTGCCTATAGCTCGGCTTGCTCTTGCAAGCTCTTCAACATAGTGAGAATCATGACGTAGTCCGACTCCGCTCGGCAATCCTCTCTTAGGCATTTTTATTCTTTACCTCTTCGCTAATCCTGCCCAGAAACTCTTCGCAAAGCTCTTTATATTCTCTTGCACCACTAGATTCAGGAGCATAGGTAAAAATAGTTTCTCTGTGTGCCGGCGATTCTTCGAGTCTAACGCTTCGGCTTATTACGGTCTTAAATGCTTTTTCACCAAAGACGCTTCTAATCTGTCCCTCTACATCCTTCGATAGCGTAGTTCTTCTGTCATACAAAGTTATTAAAACTCCTAAAAGTCTCAGTTCCGGATTCGGTCTCGATCTAACTTTATCTATTGTTTCCAAAAGGTCATCGGTCCCTTCTAGTGCAAAATAAGACGATTGTATTGGTATCAAAACATAAGTCGCTGCAACCAAAGCATTAACCGTTAAAAGTCCGAGCGTCGGCGGTGTATCTAGAAAAATCAAATCGTATTCGTGCTTTATCTGTTCTATCCTATCTCTGAGTTTGAAAACGGCATCAAAATCGGCTAGGAGTTTTGCTTCTAGCTTTGCAAGATTTATCTTCGAAGGAACTATCTTCAAATTCTCAACTTTCGTCTCATAAATGAAATCAATCCAAGGTCTTTCGGTTTCCGTCAAAAGCTCATAAGCCCCACCGTTGACTCTTTCAGGTTCTATAAACGAAATAGAGCTGTTGCTTTGAGGATCTAGGTCAACCAATAAAACCTTCTTACCACGCATGGCGCAGGCAGCACTTAAATTTATTGCGGTCGTGGTCTTGCCTACACCACCTTTTTGATTGGCTATCGCAACAATCATGATTTCTTCATCCGATAACGTCAGGCCATTCTTCTTCAGAAGCCTCTTCTCCCTTTCCTTCTTCTACAATGTTTGCAGAAGACAAATCCAAAACCTTCTGATCAACATAAATGGGACTGTCGGTTCTAAGAGCCAAAGCTATGGCATCTGAAGGGCGTGCATCAAGCGATACTTTTTCACCTTCTTCATCAATTAAATCTATCACAGCATAAAAGGTGTTGTCCCGCAAATCCGTAACTATCACACGCTCGACTCTGTAACCCATCTGAATAATCAAGTTTCTCAACAAATCATGAGTCATAGGTCTTTGTGGAACTATTTTTTCTATCTCAAGCGCAATTGCATTCGCTTCGTAAGCTCCTACCCATATCGGCAAAACAGCTTCACTCTCCACGCCCTTCAGAACTACTATCGGCGTGTTACTGTTTGGATCCATTATGAGTGCCCCTACTCTTACTTCAACCAACATCAGCGTTAATTCTAACCCTTTTTTCGATTAAATCTCAAATCCTTCCCGAATTAAATCTCCAAATAACGCAAAAATTCTCAAAATCTAAACTTCAATTCGTCTTGAAAAATGACAAAAAACCAAGTTTTTTCAAATTAAAAAGTCGTTTGCTCTTGAAATAGAGCGGTCTTCTGTTAAAATGAGGCTACTTCTCGTAACTTTAGGTTCTTAGTTTTCCAAAGAGGCTGTTGTTTTTGCATTCTGTTACTTCAACATCTACGATTTTCCCAATCAGATTTTCGTCACCAAGAAAATTCACAACCTTGTTGCAAGTTGTATGTCCTGATAACTCGCTCCTGCCGGTTTTGAGACTTTTCTTTGAATGTCCTTCTACTAAAACAGAGACAGTCCTGCCGAGATAATTTTCACGCCACACTCTTTTCTGTATTTCTTTTTGCACCGCTTCCAAGTAAATAAATCTTCTCCGCTTCTCTTCAGCAGAAACATCGTCTGTCATTCTTTCCGCTGCCGGAGTTCCCGGTCTCGGAGAGTATTTGAAAATGTATGCATGATGAAACTCGCAATGCTCAACCATTTTTACAGTTTGCATAAAATCTTCTTCCGTCTCTCCGGGAAAACCAACGATTATGTCCGTTGTCAATGCTATTTTCTTGGGCGATTTTTTTATCGCTTCCACCTTTTTCATGTAAGCCTCTATCGTGTGGCCACGCCTCATAGCCCGCAAAATCCTGTCACTTCCAGATTGAACCGGCAAATGCACCCAGTTGCACAAATTCTCATACTCTTCCATAGCCACAACAATATCGGAATGAAAATCCCTTGGAAAAGATGTGGTAAATTTTATTCTCTCACAGCCGGAAAGTTGTGCTACCGCTCGCAAAAGCCTTGAAAACGGCGTAGCTCCCGGAAACTTCTCTAAAATGCCTAAATCCTTTGGTCTATAACTGTTGACATTTTGACCGATTAGATGTATCTCTTTAATCCCCTGTTCAACTAATCTTTGCGCTTGTTTAATGACTTCCTCTGGTGGAAGACTGACCTCTCTCCCTCTAGAAAAAGGAACTATGCAGTAGGTGCAAAACTTGTTGCAACCTTCTATTATCGGCAAAAAAGCTACATATTTTGAATGGCTTACCGATAAATCAAAACTCCAATCATAATCGCTTTCTCTTTCGTGCGTGTCAATTATTCTTTCTCCGCTGTTTATTACCTTTTTGAGTATCTCTGTAGCTCTACCGGTTGCGCGTGTCCCGAAAATGAAATCCACACCAACATCGCCTTTTCTGTCGAACCTTGAAAAAATCTCTTCCCCTTCAAGTTGGGCTACACATCCTGTCACACCCAAAAGAACATTTCGACCACGCTTTTTCCTTATCTCGCCTATGCGCACATAGAGTTTGTTTTCTGCTTTTTCTCTGACCGAACAAGTGTTTATCAGAATCACATCTGCCAAAGCTTCATCTTCTACCAATTCAAAACCTTCCCTTTTAAGCGAGGTTGCTATCCGCTCGGAATCGGAAACGTTCATCTGACAACCATAGGTTTCTATAAAAACTTTCTTCTCTTTCATCTTCTATCCGACCTTGAGTATTTTCTCAAACCATTTTAACATCTTTCTTGCCGAAAAGTTTAACACGAAAATTCAAAGAGTTTGCCGAAAAGCCTCAGGATTATTGAGAGCCTCAAAAATCTATTTGAAAGTCAGACTGCTGAAAGTCTCAAAACCGTTGAGAGTCTCAAGACTGTTGAAAATTTAAGACTATTGAAAATTTAAGACTGTCGAAAGTCTTTGACCGTCGAAGGTCTCAAGACTATCGTTTGATGGACCGAAAATTTGCAAGAGGAAATTGAAAAATGACGGAAAGAAAATTTGTTCATCTTCATGTTCACACGGATTACAGTCTTTTGGAAGCTTGCACTCAAATAAAACCTTTGGCTTTACAACTTCAAAAACTGCAGATGCCTGCATGTGCAATTACGGATTACGGGAACATGTATGGCGTTGTTTCGTTCTACAGCGAGATGAAATCCCACGGTATAAAACCCATTATCGGCTATGAAGCCTATTTGACATTGGGCCGAATAGACAAAAAAAGTTCCTTGGTTGAACCAGGCGAAAAGCCTTTTTATTCGCTTGTTTTACTTGCAAAAGATGAAATCGGCTATCGGAATTTAGTATATCTTGCCTCAAAAGCCTTCACAGATGGTTTTTATATTAAGCCGAGAATTTCACTTGAAATGCTTACTGAAAGAAAAGAAGGACTTATTGCACTCTCTGGAGGCCGAGAAGGTTATCTGGTTCATTATTTGTCTCAAGGCAATAAAAAAAAGGCGACTCAAACAACAGCTCTTCTAAAAGACATCTTCGGCGGTGAGCATTTTTATCTGGAGCTACAGGACCACAACACCCAATGGGAAAAAGATATTATTAGAGAAATCCTTGAAATTGCATCTGATGTAGGACTTTCGGTTGTTGCTACTAATGATGTTCACTATTTGACACAGCAGGACTGGAAAGCATTTGAAATTGCAAGGTGCATTGGTGAAGGAACAACTTTTAATGTTAACCGCCGTGTGCTTGAAACGGATCAATACTATTTGAAATCGGCAGAAGAAATGTGGTCGCTGTTTGGCTCCATTCCAGAAGCTTTATTGAATACCCTGAAAATTGCCGATATATGTAATTTGGAAATTCCTCATCAGTTACAACTTCCCGTTTATCCTGTTCCTGAAGGTTTCACACCTGATAGTTATCTAGAAAAAATAACATGGCAAGGATTTGAAGAAAGAAAAAAGAAACTTACGGGTAAACTTCTCAAACACTCTATTGAAGAATACGAACAAAGGCTTCGACAAGAGCTTGAAACTATTAAAAGCATGGGCTTTTCCAGCTACTTTTTGATAGTTTGGGATTTTGTCAAATATGCCAAAGATAAAGGGATTCCCGTCGGTCCCGGAAGAGGTTCTGCTGCAGGTAGTTTGGTTGCCTATGCTCTTGGAATCACCGATGTTGACCCTTTGCAGTACGATCTGCTTTTTGAAAGGTTCCTAAATCCCGAAAGAATCACCATGCCCGATATTGACATTGACTTTTGTGTTCGCGGAAGAGAAGATTTATTCGATTACGCTTCCCGAAAATACGGCAAAGACCATGTTTGCCAGATAATTACTTTCGGTAGCATGGCTTCAAGAGCCGTTATCAGAGATGTCGGTAGAGTACTAGGGATACCACTTGCACAAGTCGAGAGAATCTCTAAGCTAATTCCACCACCTGTTAGAGGTAGAAACATTAAAATCGAAGAAGCTCTTCAGATGGTTCCAGAACTGAGGCAAGCAGTTGAAACGGACGCAAAGACTGCCGAGCTTATCGACATCGCAAAAAGACTTGAAGGCGCGGCAAGGCATGCCTCAACTCATGCAGCAGGAATCGTCATCTCGCCTGTAGCCTTGCATGAGATAATCCCGATTGCAACTTCTCCCGGCAAAACCGGTGCTAAGGAACTGGTCAGCCAATATGCAATGACCGATCTTGAAAAAGTCGGCATGCTCAAAATGGATTTCCTCGGCTTAACCACTTTAACAATCATAAGCGATTGTCTGAGACTGATTAAAGAGAAAAAAGGCATTGTCATTGACTGGGAGAAAGTGCCTTTAGACGATCCTGAAACAATGAAAATTTTCTCCGAAGGAAAAACTGAAGCGGTTTTTCAATTTGAATCTGAAGGCATGAAAGAAATCTGTAGAAAATTGAAACCGAAAAATATCGAAGACCTGGCCGCACTTAATGCTCTTTATCGTCCGGGTCCGCTCGACGGAGGCATGGTTGACGACTTTATTGAAAGACATCACGGAAAGAAAAAAGTTTCTTATATTCTTCCTGAAATGAGAGAAATTCTTGCAAATACCTATGGAATAATTGTTTATCAAGAACAAATAATGATGCTGGCCCAAAAGCTTGCCGGATACACACTCGGCCAAGCCGATATGATGAGGCGTGCCATGGGCAAAAAGAAAAAAGAAGAAATGAAGATGCACGAAGAAAAATTTATCAAAGGAGCAATAGAACGCGGGATCCCAAAAGAAAAGGCATCACAGATTTTCCATCTTATGCAACAATTTGCCGATTATGGATTCAACAAAAGCCATTCGGTAGCTTATGCCTATTTAGCCTTCCAAACTGCATATCTGAAAGCTCATTACCCTGCGTTTTTTTATGCTGCAGTTCTTTCAAACGAAACTCAAGATACGAACAAAATCTACAAATATTCGGTCGAATTAAAGCAAGCAGGTCTGCAGTTACTACCGCCGGACATAAACGAATCCGACGGTGACTTCACACCACTGGAAAATGCAGTTCGCTTTGGTCTTAACGCCATAAAAGGACTTGGTGAAGGAAGAGTTAAAGCAATTTTGGCTGCAAGAAAGTCAGGAGGACGTTTTAAGTCACTGATCGATCTTCTCTTGCGCGTTAAAGACCTTAACCGTCGTGCAATCGAAAGTCTGATTTCGGCAGGAGCTTTGGACTCCCTTTACCCCGAATTTGAATCGCGCAGAAAAAGAGCAATGCTTCACGCCTGCCTTGAAGACGCCATGGGCCTTGCGCAAAAAAACAAGGTTGAAAATCAAAATTTCCTTTTTGCCAATGACCCTAGTATTCAAGAGTTTTTTACTCTCCCAGATGCCGAGCAGTGGTCCTTAGAACGGCTTGCTAAAGAAGAAAAACAGGCTCTCGGTTTTTACCTTTCAACACATCCTCTTGAAAATTACTCACAAGAAATCAAAAGGCTGAATTTACCTGAAATCGTAAATCTTTATGACATCAAGACGCCAAAAAGTGTTACTGTAGTAGGCGTTGTTACTTCATCTCAAATCAAATACAGCAAAAAAGGCAATCGTTTCTGCATTTTTAAAATAGAAGACAAATCGGCAAGCATCAGATGCACGGCTTGGTCTGATACTTTATCTGCTTATCGAGATTGTTTTCAAGAAGATGAAATCATAGTTGTTACGGGCAGGCTAGAACCCAATGAAACAGGTGGCGAGCCTACAATCATAGTAGAAAAAGCCGAAACTCTTAAATCAAGTGTTCTCTCAAGAGCTCAATTTCTCCTTGTAGTGCTGGAAAGCAATCAAGTTGAGGAAAGTTTTTTAGAAAAACTTTCGGCGTTATTCAAGCAAAGCCTGAATAGTTCCGATACACCCCAAAACGCTAAAACATGCCCGGTTGTGGTAAGAATTAGATTCAGCCAACAAAAAGTCTTTGCCGATTTTGATGTTCCGTTTTCCGTGCGCCCGTCCATCGATCTAGAGAAAAAACTCAAAGAAATGAATTGTTCTTTTGAGTGGAAATAAGCGCGTAAACTATCTTTAATTGAACCAAAATGTTAAATAAACCAAAACGAGAAATATACCTGTCATGTTTTGAAGACTTTGATTTTAACGAGTTTTGAAGTCGGGCAAAGACTTTTCTCGGCCACACTCTCGATCGGAACCAACGGATTTGCTTCTGGAAAATACATTGCTGCGCACCCTTTTGCAATCGGATAAGCAACAACTGTTAGACCTCTGATTTTCCTTTCTTCACCGTTGAACTGACTTACGACATCAACCAAATCACCTTGTTTTAGCTTCCGACTTATCATATCTATTTCGTTCATAAAAATAACTTTTCTTGAACCACTGATGCCGCGATAGCGATCGTCCTCCGTGTAGATTGTCGTATTGAACTGATCATGTGCGCGAATTGTTGTCAGCAAAAGTTCATCGGGGGCAGTTTCTATCTTTTCAAGCTTACTTGCCGTGAACTTCGCTTTTCCGGAGTCTGTCGGAAAAATACCTTGACGTGGTGGATTCGGCAAATAAAATCCCCCGGGTTTACGGATTCTTTGGTTGTAATTTTCAAATCCCGGAACGATTTTGGAAATCGTATCACGGATTAAATCATAGTCATTTGCCATCGCTTCCCAATTAACAGTTGAACGACCTTTTAATGTAGCGCGCGCTAATTTGCATATTATCCAAATTTCGCTTCTTAGTTCGTCTGAAATCGGCTCAAGTACACCTTTAGACATTTGCACGTTAAGCATTGTGCTTTCTGTCGAAACAAATTGCTTCTTTCCACCTGTAAAATCTTTTTCGGTTCTGCCAAGACAAGGTAAAATCAATGCTTTTTTGCCGGTAACAACGGCGGTTCGATTTAGTTTTGTTATGACTTGAGCTGTCAACTCACAGTTTCTAAATGCCCTTTTCGTGTATTCGGTGTCGGGTGCAGCACTTAAAAAATTTCCACCTAAAGCAAAGAAAACTTTCACCTTACCTTCATACATAGCTTTTATCGCTTCTGTAGTGCTGTAACCCTCTTTCTCGGGCACTCTGAAATGAAACCTCCTTTCCATTGCTTCACGAAACTTCGGTATTTTCGACCAAATCCCCATCGTTCTATCGCCTTGAACGTTTGAATGACCACGCACAGGGCAAAGCCCGGCTCCGAATTTACCGATATTTCCACGCAAAAGATGAAGATTTATAATGTCTTGAATTGTTTCGACCGCCTGTTTATGTTGAGTTATCCCCATTGCCCAACAGGTTACAACCCTGCTCGACCGTGCATAAACTTCTGCAACCTTCTCTATTTGCTTTTTCGTTAAACCACTTTGACTTAAAATATCTTCCCACGAGATTTTCTCAAGATTTGCAATAAACTCCTGAAAACCTTCCGTCTTTTTCGTGATGAAATCATAGTTGAAAATCGGGCTTGGACTTCTTTTTTCCCACTCAAGCAAGGTTTTCATGACACCTTTCAAAAATGCCATGTCACCACCGACACGAACCTGCAAATAAAGATCTGCAAGTTTTGTCGGCCTATGTTCTAAAACGGTTAAAGCATATTTTGTCAAGCTCTTGTAATGCTGTGGATTCGGATCAACAAATCCGATTAAACCGGCTTCGAGAATTGGATTAACAGCAATGATTTTCGCTCCTTTTTCCTTTGCTTTTCTAAGATGAGACATCATTCTCGGAGCGTTGGTGCCGGGATTTTGTCCCATTATGATTATCAAATCGGCATTCTCCAAATCTTCAAGCCTAATGGTTGCCTTCCCAAAACCCAACGACTCGGTCAATGCAACCGAGCTTGATTCATGGCACATGTTCGAGCAGTCAGGCAGATTGTTTGTTCCGAATTGACGAACAAAAAGCTGATAGAGAAACGCCGCTTCGTTTGAAGTACGTCCTGAAGTATAAAAAACGGCTTCATCGGGAGAAGCAAGGCTGTTTAGCTCTTTGGCAATCGTGTGAATTGCCTCTTGCCATGAAATCGGCTCATAATGCTTCTTTCCTTCGCGCAGAATCATGGGCTGAGTTAATCTGCCTTGTTCATTGAGCCACTTATCGCTTTTTTGTGCAAGCTCGTCAACACTGTATTTGGCGAAAAATTCTGCACCGATTTTCTTTCTTACAGCTTCATCGGCTATCGCTTTAGCACCGTTTTCACAGAATTCTGCAATTGTTCTGTCACCTTCCGGATCGGTCCATGCACAGGCATTGCAATCAATTCCACCCTTTTGATTGAGATTCATCAATAGACGAAGACCACGAATCAAGCCTGTCTTCTCGGAGATTTCTCTGAAAGTGCTTAGAATTGCAGGAATTCCAGCTGCACTCTTTTTCGGTTCTTCTATTTTCATAAGCCAATTGCACCTTTCAAATCAAAGCATGAAAAATCAAGGCAAAAAACAATAAAACTCAGATAACATGTACCTATTTCTTGTATTCGACGAATTCTAATCTTTCAGATCGCCAGATTCTACCGAATTTCAATACTTTCAAGACCACAGTAAACGTTAAACTTATCTTCTCGAACAAACCCCAGCAAAGTCATGTTGAATTCTTTAGCGATTTGAACAGCAAGACTTGAAGGTGCACCGACAGCACAAACTATGGGAATGCCTGCCATCAAAGCTTTCTGCATCAATTCAAAAGATGCTCTACCGCTTAGAACCAAGATTTTATCGTTTAGCGGTAATTCATTTTTCAAAAAGTACTCGCCTATGAGCTTATCAACAGCGTTATGCCTGCCGACATCTTCTTTCACACACAGCAAATTTCCCTTTTCATCAAAGAGCGCCGATGCATGAATACCACCCGTTTTGTTGAAGAAAACCTGATTTTCCCGCATCAATTTCGGTAGTTTCAATACCAAATTTGCAGAGATTTTAGGAGAGTTTTCTTTTATGCATCGGCTTTCAATACCGATAACTTTTAAAGCTTCCAGAGAGCTCTTTCCGCAAACGCCGCAACTCGAAGTCATGTAAAAATTGCGCTTTAATCTTCTAAAATCGAAAGATTCACCTTTTCGTAGATCAATTCTGACGGTATTTCTTCCGGCGGAAGTATTAGATCCAGAAACTTCGTCGGCTAATCTGAAGCAATGTTTTATTGAGCTTATTTGACGTCTATTTTTTATGATACCTTCTGTGAAAAGAAACCCAACGGCAAGCGCAAAATCATCGCCAGGTGTGCGCATGGTAACCGATACAGCCTTGTGAACGAACTTTTCACCTTGCCAAAATCCGAGCCTTATTTCAAGCGGTTCTTCAAAAGCAAGACTATCGATGAATTTGACAGAATTCCCCGAGCTTGAGACAGAAACTACTTCTGTTTGGAAAATTGCATCAAAAGCTTCCTCCTGAAAAACCGTATCGCAGGTTTCTTCCCGAAAAACGCCCTCAGATTGCTGAGAAACTCCACCAGACACTTGAAAAACCGCATCAGGAATCTCTTTGCTGAAGGATTGATCTTTATCGAACGCAACTTTCGGCATGTTTTAACAGGAAATTTTATCACACAGTCAACAAACAAGTAGCCGGTAGCGAGCAACAATTCGGAGTTTTTGCCTGAATTCCCAAATAAATATCCTAGAATCTTTATTTACGCCTCTTGCTCTTTATGTTCAAACAAATTTAAAAGCAAACGCCTCATGATACTTCGTTAATTCTCTCACTTGTTAATTCCACTATTCGTTATCAGTTTTCAAACATACTATCGGCAGATGCAATTTTATTTGATACTGCCTCAGTGATTTCCCACGCGGACTTATCTTTTAGAATTCTGATCATCAGCAATGCATGCAAAGCATGACCGCTTCTTATAGCCGTTATTTTTCCCAAAACAGGCATTCCGAGAAGTGCAAAATCGCCGATTATGTCCAGAATTTTGTGTCGCACAAACTCATCCTTATACCGCAACGGCTCCTCGTTTAGCATTCCGTCTTCCGTCAAAACAATTGCATTTTCAAGCGAACCACCGAGTGCAAGATTAGCAGCCCGAAGTTTCTCTACTTCACTCAGAAAACCAAATGTTCTGGCAGAAGCAATCTCGCACTCGAAATTCCCATTCAGAGATTGAAACCGATAGGTTTGTTGCCCAATCAACGGATGCGGAAAATCTATTTCGCAATAAACTTCAAAACTGTCGTTAGGTTCTATCAAAATTCTTCTGTTGCCCTCTACAACTTCAACCTTTTTCAAAATTTTCAAAAAGCGCTTCGGTGCTTTCTGCATCTTGATACCAGCTTGTTTGATAACCTCAAGAAATAACTGCGACGAACCGTCTAATATCGGCACTTCTATGTTGTCAAGCTCTATAAAACAATTATCAATACCGGTGCCACGCAAAGCCGAAAGCAAATGCTCACAAGTCGAAATAACTACTCCTCTTCGCAAAAGTGTCGTAGCATAACTACAATGAGAAATGTATTCAACGGATGCAGGAATCTCGAAATTATCCAAATCCGTGCGAATAAACACATATCCGGTGTTTTCAGGTGCTGGTTTCAAAGTCAAATTCACATGCACGCCCGTATGAAGCCCAACGCCCTCCAGCTTCACAGCTCTCGCAAGAGTAACTTGATTCATACAAAACTCCAAAGCATTCTCTCCGAAGTCTGCGAAATGCTATTGGAAATTCCACAAATTCGAAACCTTGCGAATTCCCATTCTTAACCCATGAACCATCTCATCGGCAAGTTCTTACATCTTTCATAAAAAACAAAGAGTATGCCACGTTGTTTGATAAAGCAGATTTTCGGAAAAAATCGGGCTTGCGGCAATCGAGTATTTTTGTAATGTGTTGCAAATCTGCAACAAAACGGATGCAAAATTTTTCAAATCTCCGTTTGGATTATGACAAACCGGATAGGTTATCATAAAAGTTTTGATTTGCCAGGGAGAATTTGGGAATGAAAGCAAAAGTTTATGTTACTTTGAAGCCTGGAGTTCTTGATCCACAAGGAAAAGCCATCCATCATTCGGTCGAACTACTTGGTTTCCAAAATATCTCCGATATACGTCAAGGAAAGTATTTTGAGATAGAGCTTGACGGCAATTTATCGGCTTCAGAAGCAAAAGAATTGGTCTCGAAAATAGCCGATGAGGTCTTAGCAAATCCCGTGATCGAAAATTATAGAGTGGAGATTGAAAGCTGATGAAATACGGCGTAATAGTTTTTCCCGGTTCAAACTGCGATCATGACGCTTATCACGTCATTTCAAAAGTCGTCGGACAACCCGTTGATTTTATATGGCATAAGGAAACAAATCTAAACGGCTACGATGCCATAATTCTGCCAGGTGGATTTTCATACGGGGATTATCTGCGAGCAGGTGCTTTGGCAAAGTTTTCGCCGGTGATGAAAGCAGTTAAAAAATTCGCAGCCGACGGGAAATTCGTGCTTGGAATATGCAATGGATTTCAGATTCTGTGCGAAGCCGGGCTTCTTCCTGGTGCTCTGGTGCGCAATAAAAATCTTCACTTTATCTGCAAACATGTAAAACTTCGAGTCGAAAATGCCAACACACCCTTTACAAACGAAATTAAAAAAGGCCAAGTGCTTTCAATCCCGATAGCACATGCCGAAGGCAATTACATCTGCGACGATAAAACTTTTCAAGAACTTGAAAAAAACAACCAAATAGTTTTCCGATATTGCAATGACGTAGGGGAAGTAACCGAAGAAGCCAATCCGAACGGCTCTCGCTCAAACATAGCAGGTATCTGTAACAAAAACAGAAACATCCTCGGAATGATGCCCCACCCTGAAAGAGCTTGTGAAGATTTATTAGGCTCTACAGACGGCTTGAAAATTTTCAGCTCACTGACAAAAACAATAGAAAACCAAACAGGGAAAAACATGAGTGACGGAAGTTAAAAAGCAAGTAACAGTCAATAGGTAGTAAACTCTTCTTTTTCTGTTTGGAAAATTTGTCGCCACATCCTTTGAAGATTAATTCTTCAACCGGCAAAGGTTATACTGCAAGTTTTAAGTAATATTCCACCTCACCGACAAAAGATTTTATAGGCGTTTATTCTATCAAGGGTTTATCTCTAAGCCCTACCTCGCAACATTCCATGCCAATAGAGCGGTGGTAGCACATATTTTTTGAGCAAGAACATAGAGTAGCGCTCCTTACTCTGGTCAAATGGAAATGTTTCCCGCGGATTTAGATCGTAGTCAAACTCGGCAAGTATCAGGCTATCGTAACCGGTTACCAAAGGACAAGATGTATATCCGTCATAAGATGCAGTAAGCGGCTCACCCTTCATAAGGCTAAGTAAGTTCTTGACTAATACAGGAGCTTGTTTGCGTATTGCTGCACCTGTTTTGGATGTCGGCAAGCTACTGGCGTCTCCAAGCCCAAAAACATTTTGGTATTTATTGTGTTGTAAAGTAGATTTGTTTACATCAACCCATCCTGCACTATCTGCCAGTGGACTATTTTTTATAAAATCAGGCGGTCCCATAGGCGGAGTAACGTGAATCATGTCGTAAGGTTGAACTAACTCCTGTTGGGTGTCCAGATTGATGAAAATTGCCTCTTTTTTCTCAGGTCTAATCTCTACCAGGTTATGTTTAAAAAGAGTTTCTATACCGGTCTGTTGGCAGTGCCTCATCAGAGCATCGGCATATTTCTTAACGCTGAATATCGAGGGCATTCCGCTGATGAATTTGACGACTATCCTATCGCGCCTGCTGTTCAGCCTGAAATAATCCTCAGCTAAATAGGCAATTTTTTGTGGAGCTCCTCCGCATTTTATCGGCGTGTTGGGTTGAGTAAATACGGCTATACCTTCTTTCAAGTTACGGATATTCTCCCATGTAGATTCGACGGTTTCGTATGCATAGTTACTACACACTCCGTTCTTGCCGAGACTTTCCTTTAAGCCCTTGACTAAATGCCAATTTATCTGGATTCCAGGACACACGACCAGGTATTCGTAACCGATCTCTCCATGCTTGTCGGTCAGAACAGCATTTCTCTCGGGATAAAATTCCGTAACTCGTGCTTGAATCCATTCGACCCCATCCGGAATATAATCTTTCTCCTGGCGTTCAGATCTTTCCTTTGGAAAAATGCCACCACCTACAAGCGTCCACAGTGGCTGATAATAATGCTTGGTTGAAGGCTCAATGATGGCCATTTCCCCGGCCTTTAGTTTCTTCCTTAACCGAGCCGCAACAGTAATCCCAGCAGTTCCACCGCCTACTATCAAAACTTTGTATGCAGCCATTATTTTTCCTCCTTTCTCTAACTTTTTAATTATATGCTTAAATAAGCAACTTTGCAAATAGTTTATATCATTAGAACGAATTTCTTGATCGGCGATTGATTGAATCGTAAATTTTGGCTAAAAGAGAATGAATTACCGAAGGAGATTTTTCAATTAGGTCTGAAGACCTGCAAAATGGTCAACAAATTTTCAAAAAACCGTCCAAAGGTTGAAAAGAAACTTGAAGTTTTTTTGTTTTGAAAACATAATCAATTGCAGGATTTCTTTTTAGGAGATAAACAATGGGCAACACGATCGGCATGGAGAAATTTTCTTATCTGGAAGATAAAATTTATCTTACGATAGAATTTGCAAAGAAGCTGCGGGAAGAAAACGAACGACTCAAACGGGAATTGAATTCATTAAGGCACGAGATCAACATTTTGCTTGAAGAAAAAACCAGATTGGAAGAAAAAGTTGAAAGACTCATGAACGAAAGAGATGCAGTTCAGCTAAAGATTGAAGCAATGTTAGACGCAATGGCCGTTCTTGAACCTGAAGTTGCGGAAATCTTACAAAAGTAATCTACGCCTAGGCAAACCATGATGGACATGATCAACAACAAAGACGGTACAAAAGATAAAGGCGAACGCCCTGTTCAATCAATTCGTGTTGAAATCTACAATCAAACCTATAACATTCGCTCCGACGGAGAGCGAGAATACATAATGCAACTTGCCGAATACGTTGATAAAAAAATGCGAGAAATTGCATCTGGAACTCTAACGGTTGACAGCTTGAAAGTAGCTATTCTGGCAGCTTTGCATATTGCCGATGAACTACATCAATTGAAAAGAACCCTCGAAGCCACAGATGCTCAACTTGCTTCAAGAAGCGCCGAATGCGCCGAATTACTTGACAAAATCCTAAAACAAAAAGATATACCTTGAATTTCCGGAAGCTCTGAATTTCAAACACCTGCCAATTCAACCCCAAATCCCGATTTGGAAGCTACAGATGCAGTTTTGAAAAAGCCGAAAAAATTTTGACCTTTATCTGCTGACTTCCTTATTTGTTTTTACAAGCCGACTTTTGTTTTCCAAACCAATTTCCAACAAAATTTCAAAAACTTTTGAGCACATTTTCAAAAAACGAAATTTAAGTGAAACCATCGAAAGTTTTTTGTTGTCGTTATTTTTCTGGTTTGAAACTTTTGGAAAAGGAAATGCGTAACAAGTTGGACTGCGTCATTTTATTTTTATTCTGGGTGCAAAACTTATGAAAAGAATTTCTTCTCTTATTTTGGTTTTTGTGATTTTTTCATGGGCAAAGATTCTTGCCCAAAATGTCGGATCAATCGCCATAACGAATGCAAAAATAATCACGGTATCAGGAAAAACGATTGAAAACGGAACTATCGTTATAAGAAACGGTTTAATCGAAGCCGTCGGAGAAAATATAAAAGCACCGGCAGATGCTTTCTTGATTGATGGTAAAGACTTAAGCGTCTACCCTGGATTCTTCGATACCAACACATCGCTCGGTCTTGCTACTCCTTCTGTGCGTCCGACTCCGTCGCCGAGTCCTGAGGTTTTAATCCAACAAGCTTCACAGCAGCAACAACCACAACCATCTGCCTCAAAATATCCGCCGGGCTTACGCCCTGAAATAAATGTTATCGAACAATTAAGACCGGGCGAAAGTCAGTTTGAAACTCAGCGAAATAACGGAATTACAACCGTCGTAACGGTTTTGCGTGATGGCATTTTCAACGGACAATCGGCGATCATAAACTTAGCAGGTGCTACCGTTGCCGAAATGACCATAAAATCGCCGTTTGCCCAACATATAACTTTTCGCACTCTCTCAGGCGGAATTTATCCTACATCGCTTCTCGGAACTTTCTCAGCAATTAGACAAATGCTTCATGATGCCAAAAGGTTGAAAGAATGGAAAACTCTCTATGAAAACAATCCCTTGGGACTTCAGCGTCCTGAGATTGATAAATCTCTTGAGGCTCTATTTCCGTTGATAGAAGGCAAAATGCCCGTTGTTTTTTATGCAAACACAGAAAGAGAAATTATCCGTGCGCTCGATTTGGCAAAGGAATTCGGTTTGAGAGCCATAATTGCCGGCGGACATGAAGCGTGGAAAGTCATCGACAGGCTTAAGGCACAAGATGTTCCCGTTCTGCTTTCTTTAAACTTTCCTAAACGCACAACAACGGCTTCAGAAGAAGCAGACCCGGAACCTCTTTCCGTTCTACGCTTCAGAGCCGAAACCTTAAAATGTGCAGGAAAGCTAGAAAAAGCAGGCATTAAATTTGCTTTTCAATCAGGCGGAATACAGAACTACTCGGATATTTGGACGAATATAAATAAAGCAATTGAAAATGGCTTGAGCAGAGAAACTGCAATCAGAGCCTTGACCTTGACGGCTGCGGAAATTCTCGGCGTAAGTAACAGACTCGGCTCCATAGAAAAAGGAAAAATAGCTAACTTAACCGTCTCGAAAGGCGATATTTTTTCAAAAGAAAGAGCGATTACTCATGTTATCATTGACGGCAAATTGTTTGAGATCAAACAGGACAAGCCCCAAACGGGCAAGCAATCAGGCGATCAGCCAAGCACTCAAACAACTCAAACATCCGAGCGAAACATATCCGGAACTTGGAGCATTTCAATAGAGATTCCAGGTCAAACCGTTCCGGGAACGCTTGTATTAACGCAAGAAGGAAATGCTCTAACGGGTAGCTTCCAAACTGCCTTTACCGGAACTTCTGTGATAAAATCAGGTCGCTTAACAGCCGAAGGTTTTATTCTTTCACTTGATGTAACATTCGGTGGAGGCACTTTTGAAGTTACAATTACCGGCAAAGTAAGCGGTAACCAAATTAGTGGAATCATCCAAACTCCACAAGGAGCAATCTCATTTTCCGGAACCAAAAATCCCGAATGGAGGTAATCTAAATGAAAGAGCAACCGATTTTAGCAGCTTTTGTACTTGTTCTCCTGGCGCTTATTCCTTCTTTTCTCATTGCTCAGCAAACAAAAAATCAGATTTTGATTCGCAACGCAACTGTAATGACTGCGGCTAGAGGAACGCTGGAAAACACCGATATTTTGATAGAAAACGGTAAAATCGCAAAGATCGGCAAAAACTTGCGTGCCGAGCCGGGAGCAAAAATAATTGATGCAACGGGTAAATATGTTACTCCTGGAATCATTGACTGTCACTCTCACACGATGATTGATGCAGTCAATGAATTTTCATATTCCGTAACTTCAATGACAAACATTCGCGATGTTTTGAATCCAACCGAAATTGCCGTTTATAGAGCCTTAGCAGGTGGTGTGACAACCGCTTTGCTCTTGCATGGTTCGGCTAACGCAATTGGCGGGCAATCTGTAACCGTGAAGTTCAAATACGGAAAGCCTGTGGAAGAATTCATCATTAAAGATGCTCCTCCGGGCATAAAATTCGCCCTCGGCGAGAATCCCAAAAGATCGAATTTTCCACCACCGCCAGGACAAACACCGCGCTATCCGCGAACAAGAATGGGTGTGATGGAAGTTATCCGAGATGCATTCTTGAGGGCAAAAGATTACAAGCGAGAATGGGATGACTACCGTGCAGGTCGAACCAAAATCCCACCACGTATTGATCTGGAACTGGAACCTCTGGTCGAAGTTTTAGAAGGCAAGCGTTTCGTCCATGCTCATGGTTATCGTTCAGACGAGTTTCTGAATCTGATGTTGCTGGCTGAAGAATTCGGATTCAGAATCAGAACGTTGCAACATGGACTAGAAGCTTACAAAATAGCACCTGAAGTTGCAAAACATGGTGCAGGCGTTTCTATTTTCATAGATAACTGGTCCTTCAAAATTGAAGCCTACGACGGCATTCCATACAATGCTGCGATACTGTGGAGAAACGGAGTCATCGTTTCAATAAACTCCGACTCTGACGAAAGAATGCGCCGGCTCAATCTTGATGCTGCAAAGGTTATAAAATACGGTGGCGTACCGGAAGAAGAAGCATTGAAAATGATCACATTAAATCCGGCAAAACAACTCGGTATTGATAAACGCACCGGTTCGATTGAAGTCGGGAAGGATGCCGATTTGGTCATCTGGAATGGACATCCTTTCAGTGTCTATTCACGCGTAGAAACAACTATGATCGAGGGTGAAATTTATTTCGATCGTCAACAAGACCTTGCGCGAAGAAGTGAAATTGAAAAAGAAAGACAAGAGCTTGAAAAACTCGATATCAACAAAGCCCCAACCTCAGGTGGAACTCCACCGCCTATTCCAGCAGAATACAGAAAAGATCACCATGACAATGCAGATGAAATGCCCGAAATTATTCTTCAAGGAGGTAACAACTGATGAAACAAAAGACTATCAGTGTTTTAACAATTTTATTCGTCTTTTGTGGTTTAGTTTCTTCACAAAGCGATGGTTCACAACAAAATCTTCTCGGCAAAGGTGGCACTTTTGCAATAACCAATGCCCGAATAGTGACTGTTTCCAACGGTGTCATCGAAAAAGGGATTGTTTTGATCGAAAACGGCAAAATCGCTGCTGTAGGAACTAACGTTCCAATCCCATCGAAAACTCAGATAATTGACGGAACAGGGCTGTCTGTTTATCCGGGAATGATTGATTCAGCAACGAACATGGGGCTTTCGGAAATCCCGTTGGGAGCAAACGGAACTGTTGATGTTGCAGAAGTCGGCGAAAATAATGCCAACGCCAAAGCGATAATTGCGATAAATCCGCATAGTTCACACATAAACGTTGCACGCGTTAACGGCATAACTACAGTTCTTTCAATGCCAACAGGCGGTTTGATTGCAGGCCAGGCAGCCGTAATCAATCTTTGGGGTTCAACTCAAGCCGATATGGCAATAGTTCCAACTTTCGCCTTGGTAATTAACTTTCCGCGAATTAGCACATTTGCCGGATTCGGACAACCACAAATAGATTTTAACGAAGCCTTAAGACGCAGAAATCAGCAACTAGAGAACCTGAAAAAAATTTTCAAGGATGTTGAAAATTATGCCAAAGTCAAAGAAGCTGCTTTGAAAGATAAATCTCTGCCGATGCCGAAAACAGACATAAAACTGGAAGCATTGATTCCATATATTCGAGGTGAGCGTCCCATAATTTTCACTGCCGAACGTGAAAGAGATATTCGTTCGGTTGTGAAGTTCATTGAAGAAAACAAGCTCAAGGGAATAATTTTAGGTGGGCAAGAGGCATGGAAAGCGGCGGATGTGCTTGTTAAAAACAACATTCCTGTGATCTACACCAACATTTACAGACTACCCGTGCGTGAAGATGATCCTTACGATTACCTTTTTGAAGCACCTGCAAAAATGCATCAAAAAGGCGTGAGATTCTCGGTTGCTACTGGTGACGCAGGTGCAATGCTGAGGGATTTGCCGTATCACGCAGGAATTGCCGCTGCATTCGGACTACCAAAAGAAGAAGCATTGAAAGCCGTAACTCTGTATCCGGCGCAGATTCTAGGCGTAGCCGATAAACTAGGTTCAATCGAGGTAGGCAAAACAGCCAATCTCGTGGTTACCGATGGTGATATACTTGAACCAAGAACCAACGTAAAATATCTTTTCATTAACGGTCGCCAAATACCGCTAACGAGCCGACATACCGAGCTATACGAAAGATTCAAAGACAGAAATCTCGGGAACTGAGTTTAAGAGAGAACTCGAGAAAGTTCGAGGGAAATTTAGAAAAATTTGAAAGGTGATTGCTCAAAGTATTCCACCTCTGTTATAATTTATTTGGGAGGTGGAAACTATAAGCAGAGCTCGCAAGAATAGCATCCTCTGAAGAAAAGGTAGAAGAATTCTTAAGAGCTAAAGTCAAGCTTAAAACCTTTACTTACTGTTCTTTTTACGGAAACAAAAGTATAGGTAAAGTTAGAAGAAACTTCTTCAAGTGCCACAGATGTAAAAAAGAGTAGAGCGTTAGAAAAGATAGCATACTTGAAAACATGAAAATTTCTTTCTCAAAGTTTGTTTTAGCTATCAAACTATTTATCGTTAGTTTCATGGAGTAAGCAGGGAGAATTTTGTGTATTACTTGAAAGAACTTGAATTCAGGTATAATAATAGAGAGAACTTAGATGAAATGGTGTATTTATGCTTAGGTAGAATAAAATGAGGAATCGCCTTTCAGAATTCTAACTCTTTAATTCATCTCCGTCGACTTTTTTACAGGGCATCGATTTTAAAGTGGGCAAGTCATTTTCCCGGTGAAGCACAAGACCTCCAGGAGCCAATCCTGCTCTTTGAGACAAGCTTTTTAATTTTCCAAGACAATTGTCAGTAGTTCATCAGGTCACAACAAAGTAAAATACGGACTCAGGTAACCGCCTGTTCTACCTTACCACGGTCAGCTGCTAAGACGATGCTCCTAAACTTTTTCTAGATTTGTTGTAGAAAGAATGCAAAATTTGCAAAACAGAGCGGAAAAGTCAATGGACTTGAAAACACGGTCTTCCGTAGCTTGTATGTTTTTCTTTAATTCTTCCTTAATTCTTGCCGATTTGCTCCAAAACTTCTTTTTCGCATCTATTTCGCCCACCATGCTCGAAGTTGTAATTTCTAATAAAAACACTGGCAAATTTTTGCTATTTTTCCCAGAAATCTTTAGGATTCGGTTACAGGGTTGCTGAATGAGCGTTCATTCAGTTATAATTACCAAAAAGAATTTTTGAAAGGAGAAAAATATGGAAGCAAAAGCCGAAAAGGATTTTGTTAAAGGTGGGGCGTTTTTGATTGAATCTAGAAGCGCCTCGGAGATTTTTACTCCCGAGGACTTGTCTGAAGAGCAAAGAATGATAGGTGAAACAACCCGCAGTTTCGTTGATAACGAAGTAATTCCGCAGATTCCAGAAATGGAGAAACACAACTGGCAAGTCGCAAGAGACCTGCTCAAAAAAGCAGGTGAACTTGGACTTTTGGGAGCAACAGTTCCTGAAGAATACGGTGGATTGGGTTTGGATCAAACTACAGGTGTTGTTATTGCCGAAAATATCGGACGTGCAGGTGGATTCAGCACAACCTTTGGAGCGCAAACTTCAATTGGGCTTCTGCCGATTCTTTACTTCGGTTCGGAAGAATTGAAAAAACACTGGCTTCCTAAGATAGTTTCGGGAGAAGTCGTTTCGGCTTATTGTCTATCGGAAGCTGGTAGCGGTTCAGACGCCTTGGGCGCAAAATGCCATGCTCGACTTTCCGAAGATGGGAAAGAGTATATCTTAAACGGCGAAAAGATGTGGATTTCAAACGGTAGCTTTGCCGATATCTACATTGTTTTTGCCAAAGTTGATGGCGAACGAGAAAAATTCTCTGCATTTTTGGTTGAAAGAAGCGAAAATTGTCGCCCCGGTGCCGAAGAACACAAAATGGGCATCAAGTCCAGCTCTACGACGCCTTTGATTTTGTCAGACGCCCGCGTGCCCATCGGAAACTTGCTCGGCAACGTAGGCGACGGTGCAAAAATAGCTTTTAACGTTCTGAACGTCGGACGCTTCAAACTCGGTGCTTCTGCAACCGGCGCAGCAAAACTTGCGATTCACCATTCGGTTCGCTACGCAAACGAAAGACATCAATTTGGAAAGCCGATTTCATCTTTCGGTGCAATAAAACACAAGCTGGCTGAGATGGCAATCCGCACGTGGATTTCAGAAAGCATTACTTATCGCACCGTCGGCATGATTGATGCTTTGATAGGAAGCAGCGCAGACAACGAAAAGAAAATGCGTTCAATAGAAGAATATGCTGTCGAAAGCTCTATCAACAAGGTTTTCGGCTCGGAGGCTCTGGATTATGTTGTTGATGAAATGGTGCAAATCTACGGTGGATATGGATATTCGGCTGATTATCCCGCCGAAAAAGCCTACCGAGATGCAAGAATTACCAGAATCTACGAAGGCACGAACGAAATCAACAGAATGTTGATTCCGGGAATGCTCATGAAACGTGCGCTTAAAGGGCAGTTGGCTTTGATTCCTGCGGCTAAGACTCTGCAGGAAGAAATTATGAATCCGCCGACTTCGTTTGATGAAGATGAAGGCTTGCTTTCGCGCGAAGCCAGGCTAGCCGAAAACGCCAAGAAAGTTGCGTTGATGATATTAGGAACGGCCGCACAAAAATATATGCAAGAGTTGCAAAATCAACAAGAGATTCTGCTAAACTGCGCCGATATAATCATCAACGCATACGCAATGGAAACAGCAGTTCTTAGAGCCAAAAAAACGGCCGAAAGCGGTAAGAACGCTTCAAGACAAATTGATATGGCACAAGTCTTCTGCAACGATGCTATGCAGAAAATAGAGATGATAGCCAGAAATACCATTGCAGCAATGTTTGAAGAAGGCGACGAGATGAAAATACTTCTTCTTGCCTTAAAGAGATTCACAAAAAACAACTCGCCTGTGAATACAATTGCAGCCAGACAGAGAATTGCCGACGCTTTAATCGCAGCCAATACTTACATTTACTGAACTAAAACATAGATTGCCAGTTTAGAAGATGATGTTCTATTTTCTAAACTGGCAATCTTCTTTCATCTCTAGCAACTTAATACTCAATGCCGTTTCCTTAGCTTAATCAGATCAACTCTTCCAAGCGTGACAACCCTACAATAGCTACAACCAGAGCGTTTGTTGGCAAATCGTATTCTTTCATGCCTAACGAAACATCGTTTCCCTAACAATCATATAGAAGCCCATTATCATTACAAACCAACCGAAAATTTTCTTCAAGCGATTACCGTCAATGAATTTATTGAGCCAAATACCTATAAAAATTCCAGCAACCGAAGACGATGTAAAAAGCAATAAAAATAACCACTCTATCGGCATTCCTGCCTGAATGTCACCTACAAAACCAATCAGCGACTTCATTGCGATAATAACAAGTGAAGTCCCAACTGCAGTTTTCATCTCCAAACCGGCAAGCAGAACAAGAGCAGGAATTATTAAAAATCCCCCACCTGCACCGACTAATCCGGTCAATGCTCCTACACCAATCCCTTCAAGCAAAACAAAACCAAGATGAAGATTTTTCTCTTCGTCTGTAACCCCCTCCAACTCATCTGAACGGGTTTCACCGTTTTCACGAATCATCGAGATCGAAGTTGCTATCATCAAAATGGCAAATACGGCCAGCAAGCCAATATTTTTGGAAATTGAAAGCCCCCATCCAATTGGTATCTCGGCCGGAATCAAAGGCATTACAAAAGCACGAGTCGCATAAACCGCTAAAATAGACGGAATACCAAAAACAAAAGCGGTTTTGAAATCAACTAGTTTCTTGAAGGAATTCTGAATTCCTCCGACAAGCGCTGTCGAACCAACTACAAAAAGTGAATAAGCAGTTGCCAAAACCGGTTCAATATGCCCTATGTAAACCAAAACAGGAACCGTTAAAATGCTTCCACCTGCGCCGATTAAACCAAGCGAGACACCGATTAACACCGCAAAAACATAGGCTAAAACTTCCATACCTCTTGGATACCTAAGTAGTAAATTTTTGGTGGCTAAAATTCTTCCGGTTGCTTTGTCCAGAAAGTGCCTAGAACATATTCAAAACAACTTTTGAAAGCCAAGTCTTTACGATCATCACGACTTTCGCCGACCTGCAGCACGTCGATTTTTTAACGACTATCGTAATTACTTGTTTTCCGAATTTCTACTCTTGCATCCACATAAAACCATAAAACTTTATACTCATAAAGTCAAATTTATAGAGTGAAATTTATCCGAATCTGTGAACCTCTACAGTTTTCTTTTAATCTCGAGAATATCTTTTCAAGGTTTCCACCATTTTTATTGTTTCAAAAGTTGCCTGAACATCGTGGACTCTTAGAATTTTTGCTCCTTGCCAAACGGCTATGGCAACCGTTGCTAATGTTCCGTAAAGTCTCTCTGAGACATCTTTGTTCAAAACCCTGCCGATAAAAGATTTCCTTGAAGGTCCTACAAGCATTGGAAAGTCGGCAAATTCTCGAATGAGGTAATCGAGTTTAGCCAAAAGTTCTAGGTTTTGCTCAAAAGTTTTGCTGAAGCCTAAACCCACGTCTAAAACTATCTGCTCTTTTTCAATTCCCGATTCCCAGGCCTTCGATAAACTCTCTCGGAATCCGCGTGAAACCTCCTTCAAAATATCCTCAACTGGTGGTTGATTGTGCATCGTCTCAAAATCACCTCGAAGATGCATTAAAATCAAACCTGTCTTGTTCTTAGCCGCAATCTCGGCTATTTTTGGATCAAATCTCAGGCCGGAAATATCGTTTATTATCTCGGCTCCGGCTTGGACGGCTCTTTCGGCAACCTCGCTTTTTGTCGTGTCAATCGAAATGGCAACATCGAATCTTTTCGCTATTTCTTCAACAACCGGTAAAACTCTTTCTATTTCTTCATCGGTGGAAACTCTTTTGGAACCAGGACGAGTTGATTCACCGCCGATGTCTAAAATCGTTGCTCCTTCTTGGAGCATCTTCTCGGCGTGTCTTATTGCATCGTCCAATAACATGAATTTCCCGCCATCAGAGAAACTATCAGGCGTTACATTCAAAATGCCCATCACAACAGCTTGCTCAAGATTGATTTTTCTTCTCAGGGTTTTCAAAAACATAAGTTAACCTGCCTCTATCGAATCTTGAACGAATTCCATACAACCTAAAAAAATTAACATTTCGCTATCTCGGCAAAACAAAAGTAATCTCATGATCTCGATTTTGCGGAAATCTAAATTGTGCAAGCTTTTTCCGTTCGTGAGATTATTCGCGCATAAACTTCCGCATCAACATTTCCACCGCTTACAACAATCCCGATTTTCTTTTCCATAAAGTTCTTTTTGGCTTTGAGCAAAGCCCCAAGCGACAAAGCGCCGGTAGGTTCTACCTTGAGGTTTACAAGATGAAAATAAATCCGGACTGCTTGTATAATCTTTTCTTCATCAACCTCAATAATTTTTTCGACCTCATTTTTTATGATTTCCCAATTCAGTCTTCCCAAACTTAGAGTTCTTGCACCGTCGGCTATAGTTGGGGCTTCTACTTTATCCGCAATTAGCCTTCCCGCTTTGAGACTGCGCGCCGCATCGTTTGCCAAAAGAGGCTCTACTCCTATAACTTTCATATTGCTTCCCTTAGCCCGCAATCCCTTTACAATGCCAGAAATCAAGCCGCCACCGCCGATAGGAACAATAACGACGTCGAGATCTTTCTGAGCGATTTCCTCTCCGAGTGTTGAATTACCTTCGATAACGAAAGGATCATCGTAAGCCGAAGCAACATAGGCATCAGGCATTTTTTCCGCTAACTGCTTGACTCTTTCGTTTCTAGAGATTTTGTTCGTATCAATTAAATCTACAACTGCGTCGTAATATCGCACGGCTTCAATCTTTACTCTTGCCGAAGATTGTGGCATTACGACGAAGCATTTTTTGTTCAGCATTTTGCAAGCTTTTGCTAATGCTTGTCCGAAATTTCCGGAAGAAGCAGTTAAGATTTTTTCGTTTGGAACTTTCGATGCCAGATTGTAAGCAGCACGAAACTTGAAACTCCCCGTATGTTGAAAAGTTTCTGAAATAACCGTCACATCAAGCTTTAGATAATCTCTTAGTCTTTCCGACTCAATGAAAGTAGCAGGCAAAATTCCATCAAAACTTCGTCTCTTCATGAAACCTTACTAAACCTCATAATAACACGACTTCGTTTTTTGATTTGCCAACTCAATAAAATCGGGTAAAAGCTTTTCCGAAGAAATTTCGTCTAGCATTCAAAAAAATTATTGACATTCGTTTCCGCCGAGAATTACACTAAAGACAGGCTTTGGTGGGAAAGATTTCAAAACCGAAACTTTCAAAATTACCAGTAACGATTGACAAAATAAAAGAAGTACACGCCGAAAGAGGAGTAGAAATCCGAGCCAGATTGGAGGAATTTGCCGAGATTTGGCGAACGGCTTCTGACGAAAAGCTTTGGGAAGAAATGGTTTTCTGCTTCTTTACAGGCGGATGTTCTGCAAAAATGGGGCTTCGCTCAATCGAGGCTGTCAAACCGCTTCTGATGAGCGGAACTCAAGCAGAACTTGAGCAAGCACTACTTGGAAAACATCGCTATCCGAAAGCTAGAGCAAGATACATTGTTGAAAATAGAGAGTTTTTGCTCAAAAACTACAAAATGCAGATTCGTCGCTTGCTCAGCCAGTTCTGCAATTCGCTTGAAAGACGCGACTGGCTTGTGAAGAACATCAAAGGATTTGGTTACAAAGAAGCCAGTCATTTTTTGAGAAATATCGGCTTTAGAGGCTATGCAATACTCGACAAACACGTTCTGCAATGTTTGGCAGAGTTGAAAGTTATAGAAGATAAATCTCCGCCAAAAAGCAGAGAGAAATACTTAGAAGTCGAGCAAAAGCTTAAAAGTTTTTGCAAGCATTTGAAAATTGACTTCGATGAGATGGATTTCGTTCTTTGGTCTATCAAAACAGGCGAAATCCTTAAGTAGGTCTTGCTATAAGGAAAGGAGGAAAAGAAATGTTTCAGGTAATTTTTCATGAGCTTTTCAATCCTTTCCGAAAAGAGCGATTTTCTCTTGCGTGGACAGGATTGTTGATTTTAGCTTTGTTTGTTCCGGTATTAGCTGACAAACCACAAACAGAAGACCTTCGACAGCTGACCAAACAGGCTGAAAAACTTAAACGCAAAGGCAAATACCAAGAAGCAGAACAGCTTCTTCGTTATTTGGTTGAAAGAAATCCGCAGGATTCAAAGGCAAAGCTTGACCTTGCCTACATCTTGTTGAAACAAATGCGCCTTTTGGACGCCTATGACTTAGCCTTTCCGATTGCAAAAAATGAACCCAAAAATTCTTATGCCTTCGCCGTTTTAGGGATGATTTTTCTAACCGCAGGAAATTTCAGAGAGGCAAACACCTGTTTCATAAACGCCCTTAACCTAAACCGAAAAGAACACCTTGCTTGGGCAGGATTGGGATTGATGGATTTTTACGAAAATCGAATCGAGAGAGGTTTAAGTTACCTAGAAGAAGCTCATTTTCTCGAACCTGAAGAACCCGATTATATCTTCTCACTAGCTCAAGTTGCCGCACGTGCCGAAAGGTATAAAGAGGCAGCAGATTATTATCAAAGATTTCTTGATATAGCTCCCCCGACCGATATTGACAGAAAAGAGCGAATAAAAGGTTTGATGCAATTTCTTCGCTATATCGGCGGTAAGCGAAAGCTTTATTTAATCGACGGCAAAAGAACAACCATTCCAATGAAAATGTCGCGTGAACGTCCTTTAATTCAAGTTTATATCGGTAAACATAATGAACCGCTGAACTTCGTTTTAGACACCGGATCGGGGATCTCAGTTCTTAACGAAGAAACCGCAAAAAGACTCAACATTAAGCCGATCGCCAGAGGAGGCAAAGCAAGGGGCATCGGTGGAGAAGGAAAATTTGAAATTGTTTACGGCTTCTTGCCCTCAATCAAAATCGGCGAAATCGAAATCGAAAATGTGCCTGTTTATATTAGAAAATTCCACCAAACCCAGGAAACAATTGACGGCTATATCGGGATAGCCATGATCTCAAAGTTTCTAACCACGATTGATTACAGCTCACTCACCTTTTCCCTGGTAAAACGAGACGCAGAAAAGTATGAGGAAGTAAAAGGCACGAACTTTTTTCAACTACGCATAACCCCAAGCGGCTATTTAAGCGGTGAAGTCTGGCTCGAAGGAGTTGATTTTCCTTTGAATTTCATAATTGACACAGGCGCAAGTATATCGGTTATTTCTCAAGACTTAGCAAGACTTGAACAGATAAGTAGATTCGCTTCTGATGAAAGAATGCGCGTCATAGGTGCAGCCGGAGTCTTAGAAAACGTGCCTTCTTATGTATTACCGCGCCTAACATTTGCAAATCAAACTCGCGAAAACATCAAGGCAATCGTTTTAGACTTGAGCATAATAAATGAAACATCCGGCTTTCAACAAGCAGGGATTTTGGGCGCCAATTTTCTGAAAAACTATCGTTTGACTTTCGATTTCACAAATTCTAAAGTCTATCTTGATCCGATAGATTCAGCGGTTTCGGCGCAATTAAGATAAATCAAGCGCCTTGCGAAAACAACCGTGCCACTGTCGGTTTGAAAACTTCTTAATAAGTTATGACGCTTTATTGATTACTTGTTTTATAACACATGATTATATTGATAAATTCATTATTTTTGAGCCACAAATTTACAACCTATATCTTTCGCTCCAAAACAAATTCAAACAAAAAATGAAAATTGAACCTTTATTTTATAACAATGTTATGGGCTACAAAATTCATCCTAATGCTAAATTAACG
>Ga0197142_1000454_pt1 | contig 37654 bp, 26 predicted proteins | sample GBS60_MetaG_FD_148614 | JGI IMG/M metagenome (GOLD analysis project Ga0197142, IMG submission 148614) | Sediment microbial communities from Great Boiling Springs, Gerlach, Nevada, United States - GBS 60_MetaG | ecosystem: Environmental > Aquatic > Thermal springs > Hot (42-90C) > Sediment...
CCCCCATTTCGCGAAAGGAAGGGGATCCTGCGGGCTAACTGTTCAGTAGCTTTCCCGGTAGTTAATCAGCCGCCGCCGCAGTAGTCTTTTCCAGAGGAAGGGGAGCAGCGCCAAGAGCGATCACTGTTGGCGTGCTACCTACTCGTCGGCCAAGGGCATGGATGGCTTCCGCTACGATCTTTACGCAACGATCAGCCTCATCTTTGGTAAGGATCAATGGCGGGGCTAGCTGGATCACCGGTTCAAGCCGATCATCCGCTCGACAGATCAGGCCGCGCTGCTTCAACTGATCACTCAACCAGCCCATTAAACGCTCTTCCTCCAACGACTCGCGTGTGACCCGGTCGCGAACCAGCTCAACCGCCATAAACATCCCCATCCCACGCACCTCACCGACATTGGGATGATTACCAACGGCAGCGATCAACTCGCGCATCAAGTAAGCCCCCATCTCACGTGCACGCTCAAGCAGATGTTCTCGCTCGATAATCGCCAGATTGGCTAACGCCGCTGCACAACTGGCAACGTGTCCGCCAAAGGTGATGCCATGCATGAACTTATCGGCATCGTTTTCAGAAACGAAAACATCGGCAATCGTATCACGCACGATAGCTGCGCCAAGCGGTGCATAGCCACTAGTAATACCCTTCGCGCAGGTTATAATGTCGGGGCTTACACCCATCGCAGTCGAACCAAACCAGTCACCGACCCGGCCAAAGCCGCAGATCACCTCGTCAATGATCATCACGATACCGTAGTGATCACAGATCTGGCGAATACGTTGCAGGTAGCCCGGAGGTGAAACAATTGCACCACCACTGTTTTGGACCGGTTCCATAATAATAGCGGCAATTGTTTCGGGACCTTCAAACTCGATCAGGCGTTCCACCTCATCAACGCAAACACCCTGGCAAGCACTATGTTCCGCACAATAGTCGCAGCGGAAGCGATACGGTAGCGGGACATGGCGTGCACCGGGCACGAGCGGACCAAAACCGTTGCGGATCGAGGTCACACCATTAACCGAGAGGGCACCCATCGAGGTACCGTGATAACTGACACGGCGGGCAATAATCTTCGTCCGGTCGGCGAAGCCACGGCGACGCTGGTACACCTTCGCTATTTTCAGCGCCGTCTCGACGGCATCGGAACCGCCGGTCGTCAGGAACACTCGTGACCGTGGGCCGGTAGGACTGATCGCTGCTAGGCGGGCAGACAGATCAATGAGCGGAAGACTAGGGAAGCTAAAAGGACTGACGTAAGCGATTTCACTCAGTTGTGCACTGATCGCCTCGATGATCTCGCGACGACCATAACCGACATTTACCGTGAATAAACCAGAGAGACCGTCGATATACTCATTACCGTCTTGATCCCATACGCGCGACCCTTCACCTCGCACCAGTATCGTGGGCCGCGCGTTGGTACTGGAAAAGTGGCCCATTTGGAAAAAGTGCAGCCAAACATTATCGCTGAGGGCCTGATGTCGATTGTTCGTGATGGTACTCATATAAACTCCTGGCTACGTCCGCAACCGTGATCTCCGACGCGCAGGATGCGCGGCTGCCACACCGCAGCAGGTTCATAAAGGGAGACCACATCGTGGGCACATACCCCGACGCTGGCGCGGACACGACGAACAGGGCAACACACCGGTCTGGATAAACCGGTGTGACCGAGATGCGGGCGGCCCTGACACGCACGCACCTCTTGCGAATCAATCTGCCAATGTTGTTCCTTTCTAGCCGATATTTCGGCAATAACAAATACAAACCGGCGCGTACACCAAACCGTCTGCGAACAGCGGTTTGCTGCTCGTGAAAGGTAAGTCTGGTGTCGCGGGGTTAATTATCGACGAGGCGAATAACCCGGAATACTTCAGCGTAAGCAACGCCAATCCGTGCGCCGTTCTCGGCGTCCCACTTACGCACCCAATCAGCAACGTCGGGGCCAAGCTGTGAACGATGACAGAGCAGACTTTCGATCTTCTGCTCAATCCGATCGCTGATGTCGAGGTAGAGATCAGGGGCAGCCGGGAACATCAAGTAGAGTTCGCGCACTTTGTGCGGTTCATACCCTTCGGCCAACAATTCCGGGAAGATCGGGCGCGTTTCAGCGCTCGGGAAAACAGCGTAGATCGCCGCTTCACCGGCGGCACGGTGATCAGGATGGTTGATGTAGGTGCTGCCGGCAAAGACAAGCGTTGGGTCCTGACAAAGGACTCGGAAGGGGCGTACAGCGCGAATGAGTCGGGTTAGTTCGCGTCGTAGCTCGAGTGTTGGCTGGAGGATACCATCACGGTAACCAAGAAAGCGCACATCTTGCACCCCAAGGACGTGCGCTGCTGCACGTTGTTCGTCCTGGCGACGCTTGATCAGGTCTGCTGAAAGTATCCCCGGTTCGTTCGAGCCAGCCGACCCATCAGTGATGATGCAGTACGTAATGGGGTAGCCTTCCGCTGCCCAACCGGCAATCGTTCCGGCAGCGGCAAACTCAATATCGTCGGCATGTGCAGCAATGACCAGGATCGGCTCGCGTGAGACGTGCATAGAACCTCCTATATTTTAGTTTACAGAAAGAGCTGGTGTTTGTCTAGGGGGGCTTTGTGTCTTACTTAGAGCAAGATCAAAAAACATGGGCTTTTGATGAAGCTCGATCATGGCATCTCCATAATCGTTAGGGGAACGTTGGCCGGCAACGTAGGCATCTCCGCGACACACTAGAACAGGGTTGCAACGATGTCAGCGCCTGTACTGCGGAGCACGCCTGGCCCCCTCACCTTCCCCCTGGCCCCCTTCCTCTTCGACACGGGGAGAGGAAGGGGGAACGTGGGGACTGGAGAGAAAGAACGTTGGCCCTCCCCTCACGGCAGGCCTTCAGAGTTTTTTCCTAGTCGGCAGTGGCGAGGTGAAGAGATAAGAAATAGGAAAGAGGAGTGAGAGGAAGGGGTAGGTACTAACCCACCCCCCATTTTTTCCGTTCTCTCACCTGCTGAGAGAGGAAGGAGGACAGGGAGAAAGTGAGGCGTGTCAGCCTCTCCTCCATTTTTCCCGTCCTCTCACCTAGGTGAGAGAAGTGTCAGCCACCTCCATTTCCCCCGCCCTCTCACCTGGTGAGAGAGGACAGGGGCGAGTTAGCAAGCGTCGGCAAGGGATTTTTTCAGGCATACACAAGAACAATTTGCACGTATCTTACACTGTTATCGCTCTCCCACGATGGATTCGGCCAGCGTAGCGCGTGTCTGCTTCAGGTGGAAGTGGCGCGGTCACCAGGAGTACAGCTTCGATGAAACGTTCGAGTTCTTGCTGGCGTTCATACGGATCGCGGGGCTCTTCGGCGCGCGCCCGACGGGTCAGGTCTACCTGATTGATCAGAATACGCTGCGCAGTACGTTCACTTTCGACACCGATGGTCGCAGTAAAGGCGTGTAAGGTTGTTTTGACAAAGTTCGCCAGCGCAAATTGTTCAGTACTCGACGTAGCGGTGGTTTCTGGTGTGACCAACGCCAGGCTCGCACCGTCGCATAAGGCAATTTTGCGCGCCACCCGGAAGTGGTGGGTCAGTTGATGTTCACACAAGTCAGCAAATTCGGCCTCACTCAGCACTGTACTCCAGTCGCTATCTTTCCGGCCAACTAGTGGTGCGGTGGGCAGAGGACGGAAAGGTGTACATACTACCGGCCCAGGACGACCATAGTGCGCAATCGCCCGATCAATCGCTGCTTCAATCTGATCGCCGGCAACAATCGTCATAAGCCGACCGGCCTCAACATGATCGTGGAGCAAGCGCCGCATCGTCTCTGCACCGGCTTCTGTCTCTACGATCATCACAACCTGGCGCGCACCGTAGCGTTCGAGATAAGCCCGTGCAAGGAGGTTCAGATGCTCGGTAAGGTGTTCGCCAATGAGGTACACGGTTGTACCGACTAACTCGGCCAGCCGCTCCGGAGCAGGCAGGCCAAACAGCTCACCGCCAGTCGGTGTACGTTCATAGCGCAATCCGCCCGATGGGTGGAAGGTCTCACCACTGACATTGCGGTCGGCGAGATAGTAAACCGTAGCCATCGCCACATCAAACTCGGTTGGCATCCGTTGCAGGTAGAGCATACCCATGATACCATCGCGCACCTTCCGCGCCTCGCGGTCGATCTGGGCGCGGGTAAAGAATGGGTCGGGTGGAAGCGGCAGATGCGCAAATATATCGGCAGGTAGCTCATAGCCGCCGTTTATCAGGCGAGCAAGGAGCTTCGCGGCAATCGAGCGGTTGAGCAGTGCACTGCTCGAAGAAGCTGCCGGATCACCTTCACTGCGAATGCGTTTGGCCAGCTCGCGCAGTGCTGGCGGCGTCGCGGGATTCTGCTCTAACGCGACCACATCGTTCGGTAATAGCAGTTCAATCAGCTCACGCATCGGCCGTGCGTCGGTACGGGCAGTGGTTATCAGCGCCGCATGCAGTTCATTAAGCCGCTTGTTTTCTAAAATGAGCCGTGCCCGACGGGCAAAAAGACCAGGACGTTCACCCGTGCCACGCAAGCGATCGCCTTCAACTGGTCCCGGCGCAATCGCGTTGATCTGCACTTCTGGCCCCAGAAAGCGGGCAAAGACCTCGGCCATTGCCCGCTGACCGGCCTTTGAGACGGCATAGTCAGCCCGATTGGGATAGGGAATGGCAGCCTCTTTTTCACCGCCAAAATAAGAGGAAACGTTCAAGATATAGCCACTACCTTGTTTTTTCATCAAGGGCGCCAGTTTGCGCATTAGCGAGTAGTTACTAATCAGGTTAGCGTACAGTGTGTTCCGCCAGCCCTCTACCGGCATATCTATAACCATCTCTTCTACACCGGCAATCCCGGCGTTGTTGATAAGATAGTCAACGGTACCAAACGCGGCCAGGGTACGTTCGACGAGGTCAACAAGCTGTTCTTCACTACTGACATCGCAACCCGGTGCGATGTGCACCCGATCTTCAACATCAGTGTAGCCGACTTCGGCCAGTTCGGCCCGAATCATTGCCTGCATCTGCTCTAGTTTATGACGATCGCGGGCTGCCAACATCACTCGTGCACCACTGAGCGCCAGTAGCCGACCGATCTGGCCACCAATGCCGGCACTACCTCCGGTGATAAGCGCGACCTTTCCCAGGTGTAAGCCGATCAGACTTTCGGCCCAACCCACCGATGCACTACGCGCACCAGTGGTAGCGCTGATATTAGCCGGAATGTTGAGGGTAATCTCGCTGATCCGGCGTTGACTATGGAGCAACTGAGCCGTCCACGCACAGGCAAATTCCAGCCCCTCGGCGCTGCGATTATCGAAGCGCACAATCTGGTTTGTCCACACCGCCGGTAACACCCGCTCACCATTGGCAGTCACACGGGCATAATCGAGTTCGGCCTCGTGACGCCATACCCGAATCAACTGCTCGATAGCCGCACTTTGAATGCGACCGTACACGTTCCCTCCGGCATTCGCTCCATTCGAGAGGAAGATAACCTGTGGACTACGGGCACGGGCGCCTGGCATCAGACGCTGAGATTGCCAGTAGCGGGCCAAGCGACTGGCGATCACAATCGTACCAACAATCTCATCGGCCAGAAATTGCATGACATGGGCATCATCAACATCGATCACTTGGTTCGACGGTTCACGGCTAGAAGCAGGGAGAATAATTGCTGCGTGAATGCCACCAGTATTCTCTCCTGCCCAGTCGAAGATCGCATCGATTGTGGTTGGATCACGGGGATCGAGTGGTAACGCAATTGGAGGGGTAAACGTTGCACCCGCTAAATGACGGCTTTCACTCACTGCTTGCTCGAACTGAGCTAGGGCTGTGGCCGAACGGAAGCCGATAATGACTTCACTACCACACGTACGTAACATACCGGCCAGCGCCATCACCTCTTCGATCTGATCACCAGCACAGATCAGCGTCGTCCGACCACTCGCATCGATCGTGCGTAAGTCGGTGCGCGCCAGTAAGCTGGTTTCGCTGCGCAGCGGAAGTTCCATGCCGTGGGTAACCGCAATTGTTTCACCAGCGAGGGCTGCTGCCTCAGCACTGGCCAAAAAGACTGCCGCATCGGCCACATCACTCATCGTTGGGAAGCGGCGCTCAAGTTCCCCCTGATCGTTCGCCCGCCACAATCGCATCGTTGCCAAGAATTGCTGCGCTGTATCACCTTCCGCGCTACCTTTTAATTGATCCATGCGCTGGAAGACTGTATGAATCCGTTCGCTCTCAATCGGGCCAGGAAAAATAGTATTCACGCGAATACCACGTGCACCAAGCTCGCGGGCTGCAATCTGCGATAGCGCATTGAGTGCAGCTTTCGGGGTAACATACGGGATACGTCCATAGTACTCAGCATACGAAAAGATAGTCGAAATATTGATGATAGCTCCTCCTGGCGGTATATGTGGCGCAGCGATCCGCATCAAATGCCACGGCATACCGAGCAAATTTGCAACGCTCGTTGCCAGCGTTTCTTCGGCACCAGGACCAAGTTCGGCATCGGTAAGCGGAATATCAGCTAACCGTCGTTGGGCGCCTGCGCTGCCAGCATTGTTCACTAAAATATCAATCTTGCCATGACGGGCAACGATCGCCTCAATACCGGCACGCACATCTGCCGGATTGCCCCCATCCATCACTTCGAGGTCGATCCGCTTCGCCGGAACTCCAGCCTCTGACCGCATCTGTTCGGCCAGGGCAGTGAGTTTGGCGCCATTACGCCCACTAATAATAACTGTTGCTCCTTCAGCCAGAAAACGTTTTGTCAGTTCACTACCAATATTGCCAGCACCGCCGGTAATGAGCGTAATCTTTCCTGCCAGTCGCCCTGTTACACTCATGGACTCCCCCGTCATCAACGAATCATTGTTGTGTGCTCATTTAGTTGAAGGTTCACCGATAGCTGTAGTATACCATGATGTTGTTCTAAATTTCACGGACGGTTAACGCTTTGCGACATGGAATGAACATCTGACAAGCGTGGTATGATGTTGATATGTGCCCGTGATGCGCTGAATGTTTGAAACGGATCTGTCATTGACTCGCCACTATTGTTTTTCCCGGCATTGAGAAGAAATGGTATCAGACGTATTGTGATGCGGAAAGAGAGATGTTGCCAGACGAGGCACCCATGAAGAGATTTCCTACAATCTGCGGCTACCGTATCAATATCGTTCCTGCATAGTATCTATCACGATTTGACATTGATTGCCGAAACGGCGTTGTGTATCGTCAACGCTTATCATCCTGAACAACGCTCCTAGCGGCTCGGAAGATTAAGGACGATATACCCATGACGTTTCCCTAGCGGCGAAGATAATCTCTGGCGGCAAGCTAAGGAAGTGCCAGGTATTGCTACCCTCTCACATTGGGATGCAGGCCAGCGTGCCATCGGCCAGAAAACAGGAGTATTCTCTTGAGCATACGCCGGGTAATTATGACTTCACTGCAAAAAGGTGATCTTCTCACCACAGAGACCACGGAGATCACAGAGACTAAAGATAATTTTATCTTTCATTGAACATAGGGTTGTGAAAAATTTTTCTTCCATGTGCCCAATGGTCAAAAATTATCCTTTCATTCATAAATCTTAGACGCTCTGTGTGCTCTGTGGTGAGTTTTTGCAGTGGACTCAATTATGAATTAAGGTGGTGTAGCATGCTAATCCATGTTCCTTCTCCTGTATCGATCCGAAATCTTCAGCGGTTGCGTCGTGATCCCCTAACATTACTGACCGATATGGCAATGCGCGGTGATGTAGTGGAATTTTGGGCCGGACCACAACGCATGGTCTTAGTGAATCATCCTGACTGCATTCGCGAGGTGCTGGTCACTAAAAATCGGGCTTTTGTGAAGGGGCGCGTGCTCGAACGGGCCAAGCGATTGCTCGGCGAAGGATTGCTCACCAGCGAAGGTGAAACGCACCTCCGTCAACGACGGCTGATTCAGCCAGCTTTTCACCGTCAACGACTTGCGTCCTATGGCCCAGCCATGGTGGCTGCGGCTGAGGCACGGAGTAGCCACTGGCAAGATGGGGCCGTGCTGGATATGAGTCGTGAGTTGATGGCAATCACGTTGCGGATTGTCGGGGTAACACTCTTTTCCGCCGATACCGAGGCTGATGCAGATCAAGTATTCACCGCAATGCATGATCTGGTAGCTATGTTTGATCTGGCTGTGTTACCCTTCGCCGACTGGTTGATGGCCTTACCGCTACCGCCGGTGCGGCGGTTTCAGCAGGCGAAGATGCGACTCGATACGATTATCTACCGGATCATCGCTGCTCGTCGTGCCAATCCTGGTGATCGTGACGATTTGCTTTCACTGTTATTAGCAGCAGTCGATGACGAGGGAGATGGGTATCGCATGACAGACACCCAATTGCGCGACGAGTTGATGACACTCTTTCTAGCCGGTCATGAGACCACCGCAAATGCGTTGACGTGGGCACTTTATTTGTTGGCTACGCATCCAACAATTGCGGCAACGTTACATAGCGAACTTGATACCGTGCTTGGTGAACGTGCACCAACGGTAGCCGATCTACCATCCTTGTCTTATACCCACTGGCTCTTTGCCGAAGCCTTACGTCTTTATCCACCGGCCTGGATCATTGGCCGACGAGCAATCGCGCCGGTGACGATTGGTGATGTGCCGATCAAACCAGATACGATTGTTTTGATGAGTCCCTGGCTGATGCATCACGATAGTCGTTTCTTTCCCGATCCATACCGTTGTGATCCACTTCGTCATACACCAGCCGCACAGGCAACACGACCAAAATTTGCCTTTTTTCCCTTTGGTGGCGGGCCGCGTAATTGCATCGGCGAACCGTTTGCCTGGATGGAGGGGGTATTAGTGCTGGCTACCCTGGCACAACGGTGGCATGTGTTACCGATACCCGATCATCCGATTGCCTTGCAGACAGGCATTACGTTACGTCCTCGTTACGGCATGCAACTTCAGCTCAAGCTCCGTCGGCCAGTCTTGCAAGTGCCGTGATACAATAAATATGTGAAATATGTGACTGGCACGTACTCAATGATATCAAAACGTATGGAAGATGTTATATCGGCAAGCTATAACGCTATCTACAGTACCGTTGCAATCCTCGACGAATCAGATCGTGGACGGCTCTGGATGCGTGGTCGTGATCGGGCTGCGTTGCTCCATCGTCTCTCGACGAACGCTATTGAGCCGTTGCAACCCGGACAGGGGACCCTAACGGTCTTGACGACCCCTATCGGGCGAATGATCGATCTGCTGCGAGTATACGTACTGCCTGAAGCCTTATTGCTTGAAACGGGTGTTGGGCATGGGGCAGCCATTTTACGCCATTTGCGAAAGAATATCTTTTTCAACGATCAGGTAACGGTCGCTGATGCCAGCGCCGAGTTGGGGCAAATTGGCGTATATGGGCCGCAGGCAAGCCAGGTGCTCAAGACAATAGGATTACCCACCGATGTACCTCGCTATGGCATTGTGTCGGCACAGTGGGCTGAACAGCAACTATTCGTGGCCCGATGTGAACCCATGGGGGGCGACGGTTATACCCTCTACCCACACCCTACACAGGTCATAGCCCTTATGACCGCCCTGACCAACGCCGGCGCGGTCGAGCTTGATAAGAACACCGCCGAAATAGTTCGGGTTGAACACGGCTATCCACGTTTCAAGCACGAAATCACGCTGGATTACATTCCGCTCGAAGCCGATTTGTGGCGAGCGGTCAGTTTTCACAAAGGCTGTTACGTTGGTCAAGAGATCATAGCCCGTATGGAGAGCCGTGGTCGCATTGCCAAACTGTTGCGCGGTTTACGCCTGTCGGCAGCTCCCGAATCGTTACCGGCGAAGGTCATGGCTGATGATAAAGAGGTTGGTGATCTGACCAGTGCTGTCTGCTCGCCACGTTTCGGTTGGATTGGGCTGGCGTATTTGCGGCGGGTATACGCTGAACCCGGCACGACCGTAACCGTGTTTGATCGTCCGGCAACGGTTTGTACACTGCCGTTTGAGATGCACGAAGCGACAGGAATGAAGGAATGACCCGTACAGCTCGTCGGCGTCAATTGATCGGCGATCTCCAGCGACAACGCGATGCGTTGCGTCGGCAACAAGAGCGTGATCAGAGAATTCTGGCGTCATTGTACGCGATTGGGTTGGTGGCACGTCATCGACCACCGCTACGCACATTGTTTGAGACAGTTGTGCGTGAATTACATAATATTTTCGATTTTGATGCCTGTTATCTCGCTTTTTGTGATGAGCGACCAGAGCTGTTCAAAGCCGCTTTACTCTACGATGAAGGTCTGATCGAGTTTCTTGAAAATCGCGAATATGGGTATCTGACCGGATTGATTGTTCGTCGCCGTGAGCCAATGCTCTTTCGCGATTTGTTGACCGAACGCGACACCAGTTTGCCGCCGGTACCGTTTGGCAATACTGCTAAACAATCGCGCTCGTGGATCGGTGTACCGCTGATGATCAGCGAATCGGTGGTTGGAGTCATCTCTCTGCAAAGCTACCAACCCGACCTGTACAATCACGAAACCCTTGAACTCCTTCAGCAAATAGCCAACGTGATTGCATTGGCACTCGAAAATGTGGTGCTGGTAGAAGAGCAAGATCGACTGAGTCGCGAGTTGACCGAACAGTTGACCGCACGCCGCGAAGAGTTAGCCGCATTAAGTACACTGGCTGCTACGCTGGTTGATACCCGTTCATTCGATGATGTGCTCGATCAGGCATTAGCAATTGCCGTTACGACACTCCATTTTGATGCCGGTAATGTGCGTCTCCTCGATGAAACCGGTACGTTGCTTGTTTTACGAGCCTGTCGAGGGTTCAGCCAGGAATATATCGAACAGACCCGCCAGATTCCGCTTGAGATGAGCCCGCTGCGGGAAGTGGTTACGCTGATCCAACCACGGGTGATTCGCCGGGATTGGCGGTCACACTACGATCCGGCAACGTTTCCACTCCATCTCTTCCCACCATTTGAGTCGACTATCAATTTACCGCTCTTTGTTGGGCGGCGGGTTCTCGGTACGTTAAGCCTGTTCGGCTTTACGCCACGCGAGCTGACACCCCACGAGCTGGAACTGGCCCAGTCGGTTGCTAACCAGATTGCAATCCTGGTCGAACATAGTCGCCTTACAGCGGAACGCGAGCGCCAGATTGCCGAACTGCGCGCCTTGCGTGAGATTGGTCTGGCTGCTTCGACAGCGCAAACGACTCGTGAGTTACTGCAACGAGCAGCCTTCGGTTTACAAAACTGTATTGATTTAGACGCCTTTTCAATGGTGATTTACGATCCAGAACGACATTTGATTACCGATGGTATCACCCTCGATGATGGACAAATCTACGATTTTTGGATTAACCAACCACCACCAGCAAACTCCCTCACTGCCCATATTCTGCGTGAGTGTGAACCGTTGTTTCTCTGCGACTTGCCCGACGAGATTCGAGCCTTTCCCGATGTAGAGATTGTTGTTATCGGTGCTGAACGGATCGCACGTTCCTGGATGGGTTGGCCGCTGCTTGATCGCGATGGACGACCGATTGGGGTCGTCTCGGTTCAAAGCTACCGTTCGTATGCCTTTACTCCGCGTGATATGGAGTTTCTCGGCAATATTGCCGCACAACTCACTTTGCATGTAAAAAATGTGACGTTGCATACGCAGCGAACCCGACAAATCGCTGAGCTGCAAGCGATCAATCAGATTGGCACTCTGGTAGCAGCTTCGTATGATCTGAATCGCATCCTGCAAGAGACGCAACGGGTTGTAATCGATCTGACAGCAGCTTCCATCTTCTATCTCATGCTCTGTGATCCGGATTCACGTCAGATTGAATATGCGATCTTTGTTGAACACAATCATCAATTAGACCACAATCTGATCGGGCAGAGGGTACCACCAGCTTCCTTTTCTGAATGGCTGTTGACAAATCGCCGACCACTGCGCTTCGATGATCTCTTGATCGAAGCGCAGCAGGTGAGCGCAATGGGTATCCAACCGTATTCCATCGGGGCGGCACACCTGATGCGCTCATGGATCGGGGTGCCAATCCTTGCACAGCACGAAGTGGCAATTGGGGTATTGGTACTACAAGATGAACGCCCATACTGTTATGACGACAACACTATCGATGTGCTGGCACAAATTGCTAGCTTGATCAGTCTAGCTGTACAGAAAGTACAACTGCTTACAGAGCGCGAACGGCAGGCACGTGAGAATGCCTATCTCTTTCAGTCTGCGCAGGCCCACGCACTCGCTGCTGAACGACAGGCAGCTCGGATGGGGCTAGTGAATCGGATTGCTGGCTTACTCGCGGCTCACCTGGATCAACAGGAAATCCTCGAAATCGCCACCCGCGAACTGGTACAACTCTTTTGGGCCGATCACACCGGTCTGGTGTTGTTTCGTGACGACAAAACCGGTTTTGTTGCCGCAGAATATCCACCTACCGGCATGGTTGGAATGACCATCGACCTTCAGCAGAACCCTCTCGTCGATGTGCTCCGCACAACACGCCGACCACAGGTCATTCTGGATATTGAAAACGATCCACGAGCATTGTCATCACGTGACCGCTGGCGTGCCATGGGATTGCGTTCGCTGGTGGTCGTGCCGTTGATCAGTCGTGATCGGGTGTTTGGTTCGATCTCATTTGACAGTTTTGGTGAGCCGCGCTCTTATGATGAAGCTGAGTTAGAGTTAATGATGACGGTCACGACCTCAGTCGCAACGGCTTACGAAAACGCGCTGCTCTTTGCCGCCGAACAAGAGCAACGGCGTACTGCCGAGACGCTCCGTGAGGTCGCCCGTGTGTTAAGTTCAAGTTTTGACCCCAACGAAGTGCTCCAGCTCGTATTGGCCGAGCTGCGCAAGGTCATAAACTACGATACATCAACAATTATGTTGTTGGATGGGCCGATCTTGCGGATCGCAGCGGCAAGTGGTTGGCCACCAGACGAAATTCCTTTGGGGCGTACCCTGCCGGTTGCTACAAGTGGCGCCGGTCAGGTTGTACGTGAACGACGACCGATCTTACTGGTCGCCCCGCCTGGGCAAACGATCTGGCCACCCGGTGATATGGGGGAACGTATTCTAACCTGGTTGGGTGTTCCATTGATTGCCAAGGGGCGAGTACTTGGCGTGTTGAACATCGATGCGTACCGGCGGCACGCCTTCAATGACCGTGACCTGGAAGTTGCCCTGGCCTTCGCCAACCACGCGGCACTAGCCATTGAGAATGCACAACTCTACCAGGAATCGGTGACGCGCGTCGAACAGGAAATGGCAATTGCCCGCCAGATTCAGCTCAACCTCTTTCCGCACGAGCTGCCAGCGTGTGCAGGATTGCGGGTGGCTGCACGGTGTTTACCCGCTCGTGAGACAGGGGGTGATTTCTATGATGTGATTGCGCTCGGTTCCCGACTAGGGGTCATTATCGGTGATGTGAGTGGCAAATCACTGCCGGCGGCAATGCTGATGGCAGTAGCCCGTTCAACTGTTCGTTCGGAAGCTCGTAATCATGAATTTCCCCGTCTGGTACTGACCGAGACGAATCGCTGGTTAGTCGATGATGTGCCACGGAATACCTTTGTTGCGCTTGGATATGCACTGATTGATCCGATTGAGCAGCGATTGATACTTGCTAACGCTGGTCAGTTGTCGCCCCTATTACGGCACGCCGATGGCCGCACGACTTTTCTGGAAACTGCTGGAGCTTTACCTCTGGGAATGCAACGTGATGCACGTTACAATCAACTAGAACTCGATCTGGCGCCTGGTGATACACTGGTGTTCTACACCGATGGCGTTGTCGAAGCTCAAAATCATCAGCGCGAATTGTTTGGCTTTGATCGCCTTGAGCATCTGGTGCGTCACTGGGGGTATCTCCCGCCAGAAGAACTTCTCGAACGTGTGTTGTCAGCCGTGCAAACGTTCAGTGAGGGTCGCAGCCCTCACGACGATATAACGCTGGTGGTGGTACAGGTGGATGAACAGCTATAGCCCTCGTGACAACGGTGGGTTCACATTGTTTCACAATCGCTCGGTTGCACAATCGTACCGTTTACTGCATAGAGATGCCATCAGTCCAGACCAGATCGGACGCTGTCTTAGAGGAGTGGTGTTCCGTCTATCACATCTATGCCTATGAATGTCTGCGTGTCCTTACCTGGTAAAGGAGCGCACAACAGGAATTGGCAAACAGCAACCTGATGCGATGACATTGTTCACATGTTCGTTGCTAATATTCAACCAAAGGAGCAAAGGTATCGCTCATACACCTGTAGTATACCGTTAAGCACGATGACGACCCATCATTTGCTTCGGCTCAACTCATTTCATACACCATCAGGACACCGTAGGATGCGGAGTGAGAACCTACCTCTATCAGTGCAGTGCCGGTCAGACTGGCGAGAGACACTATCGATCAGCAATGCGTCCCGCTCGGCATTGTGTTTTATCGCCAGGCTAACCGGTCATATCCGCACTTCCACACTAGAGGGAGTAAGATCGTGTTGAGTGTGATTGAGCCGGCAGCGTTGTGGTTATTTGTTCTTACCATTCCGCTCATCGGGGTACTATGGCTGAATCGAGCTGAGCTTCTTCGTCGGCTGGGTTGGCTTCGGCTGTGGTTGCTCGTGGTGATACGGTTGCTGATGCTGGCGGCGCTGGTGTTAGCAATGGCAGGTCTCCAACTCGGCCGACCAGTACATACAACGGCGACCGTGTTTCTTCTCGATGTTAGCGATTCGGTGGCACCGAGTCAGCGCCTCGCAGCGCTCGATTATATCAAACAGGCCGTGGCTACAGCCGATCCAGACGATCGCATGGCGGTTGTCGCCTTTGGAGCGCGTGCCCAGGTTGAACGAGTAGCCGAACCGCCACGTCCACTTGATCGGATCGATGGGCTGGTCGCCGGCTCCCGAACCAACATCGAAGATGCCATCCAGTTGGCGCTGGCGATCTTACCCGATGCTATGCACCAACGTCTGGTACTGCTCTCGGATGGAGGCGAGAATGTAGGGCAAGCGCTGAACGCTGCTCGCCTGGCAGCGGCGCGAGGAGTATCGCTTGACGTTGTACCTCTGGTATCAGATCGCGGTCCTGACGCACTGATTGCAGCACTGAACGCTCCATCCAGCGCGAGTGTTGATCAGCTCATCCCCCTGACCGTTCAGATCGAGAGCGAGATAAGCGGCTCGGCAACGGTGCAATTACTTGTTGATGGTCAGTTACGCATTGAACAACCGGTTACATTAACGACCGGTCTCAACCAGTTTTCGTTGACGGTACCGGCCGGTGAGCGAGGTTTTCGACGATTTGAAGCGTATCTGATGGCCCCTTTCGATACCCAGGCGGCCAATAATCGGGCTGTGGCGTTCACCTTTGTTTCTGGTCCACCGCGTGTTCTTGTGTTAACCGTTGCCGTCGAACAGGTGGCAGCCCTGGTTAACGCCTGGCGGGCGAGTGGGTTCGATGTAACCGTACAGGAACCAATCCAGGCTCCCGTCCGTCCGCTCGATTTACGTGTATTCGACGTGGTGGCACTTGTTGATACGCCCGCCAGTGCTGTGCCAACGACACTTCAGCGCGCACTGACCACATACGTGCGTGATCTTGGTGGGGGTCTGTTGATGATCGGTGGGCCACAGTCGTTTGGGGCCGGTGGCTGGCGACGATCACCACTTGAACCATTGCTTCCCGTCTCGCTTGATCCGCCAGTGCCCGAAGAGCGCTTTGATCTGGCATTGGTATTGGTGATCGACCGCAGTGGGAGTATGAATGAGTTGGTCGATGGTTCCCGCACACAGCTTGATCTGGCCCGTGAGGCAGCATTTCAGGCCAGTCGAGGTCTGACTCAACGCGATCAACTTGCCATCATCGCATTCGATAGTTTGGCCGATACCCTGCTCCCATTGCAGCCGCTTACCGATCTGTTTACGATTGAAGATGCGCTGAGTCGGTTAACGGCTGGAGGAGGTACGAACATTCGGAGTGGTATCGCAATGGCCGCTGAGACCATCACAACGGCTAACGCCAGGATCAAGCATGTGATCCTCTTAACCGATGGCGTATCTGAAACCGAATATGCCGATCTGGTTTCCGATCTCTATGCGCAGGGCGTAACCGTTAGCACCGTAGCGATTGGGCGTAACACTGATCCGGCGCTCGAACGAGTTGCTCGTATTGGTGGAGGGAAATACTATGCTGTTCAGCAGGTGACTAAACTGCCGCAAATTTTTCTGGAGGAAACGGTACGGGTTGCCAATCGTGATGTGATAGAAGAGCCATTCGTGCCGACTCTAGCCCTACCCACACCCTGGCTCCGTGATGTTGGCGCATTGCCGCCTCTGCAAGGGCGGAATGTTGTTGCCAACCGAGTGACTGGGCGTATATTGCTAGCAGCGCCTGATGGCTCGCCGTTGCTGGCAACGGCCCAAATGGGATTAGGGCGCGTGCTAGCCTGGGCAAGTGATCTAACCGGTCGTTGGGCTATTGATTGGGTGTTATGGGATGGTTTTCCACGCTTTACTGCCAATCTGGTCACAGAAGTGCTGCCAATGAGCAACAGTGATCGCCTATCGCTGACGGCTACAGTTATTGCCGATCAGGTTGAGATTGAGCTGACAGCACGTGATGCGGGCGGCTTACCAATCGAGCTGAACGACATTCGCAGTTGGATAAGTGGCCTGACGCTTGAACGTGATCTGGTATTTACTCAGATTGCCCCCGGACGCTACCGGACTGTCACAACTATTGATCAAGTCGGTGCTTACCTGATACAGGTGTATGCTACCGATCAGGCAGATCAACCGCTTGGCAACGCCAGTATCGGTGTGACAGTCAACTATTCACCGGAATATGGACGAATGGCCGCTAATCCAGGACTGTTGGAAGAATTGGCTGCCTTCACCGGTGGGCGAGTTAATCCGCCACCTACCACAATCTTTACACCGACAGAACGCACCGTATACGAGGTATGGTCCGTTACGATCCCGTTACTCTGGTTGGCATTGGCACTGTTGCCAATCGATGTTGCCCTCCGGCGGCTCTTCGTTCCGTTCCCTGATTGGCAAGCGAAGATGCTGCCCTACACCCGGCGTAAGGTGTCAGGATCAACAGAAACACCGGCATCGTTACCAGATAAGCCGCCGCCTGCACCACCACTAAGTGAAGAAGAGCGTATTGCAGCCTTATTAACAGCAAAACGTCGGCAACATCGGGAAGAGTGATACTTTATGTTATACTGCCAGCAGAAGTTGGTGTTCACTGTTAGCGACGGAGTAGCCCATGTCAACTGAACAACCCGCAGTCGTCGTGCGGCCTACCGTCTCATTCACGGTTGCCAGTGATGAAGAACTCGAACGTCCATATCGCGTCATCGTGCAAAATGACGACGTAACGCCGATGGACTTTGTCGTCATGGTCTTGCAAGTGTTTTTTGAGCTTGATTATAGACGGGCCGAACAAGTCATGCTGACAGCTCATTATGAAGGGCGTGCTCTAGTAACGGTATTGCCCTTTCAGGAAGCCCAGGAACGAGTCTATCAGGCTCATCACGTAGCCCGTGAGGCTGGGTATCCGTTGACATTTTATCTTGAGCCTGACGAGTAATGCCGTCTGTGCCGATAAGTGAAAATCTGGTAGGGATGACCTCCATCTGTCGCCGACACTGTAGTAATGGAGTTTCGTAAAGCTATGAATTTCCGGCCACGTTTGTTTGCCATTGCCCTGGTCTGCATGGCGATCCTTGCCGGGTGTACATCTGCACCCCGTTCGCAGTTACCGTATGAACCGGTGCTTGCAGCAGAAGCAACCCCGGTTCCAGTTACTCCATCGCCAACACCACTACCGGTTTACGCGCCTGGAACCGAGGTCGCCAATGTGCCAATTGGAGGGCTGACCGCTACCGAAGCAGAAGCGGTCTTAGCTGCTGCCCTGACAGCAAACGTTGTTCCGCTAAAACTCGTTGCCGGTGGATATACATACACCATCGACCCGGCCACACTTAAACTCCGCCCCGATCTGACAACGTTGCTTGCTGAAGCGGCGCCGGCGCTAGGCAGTAACACGCCGGTCGACGTTCCACTTCAGCTCATCTTCAATGAGGATGCCCTCCGCGAGCAGATGCGTGCCTTTGCCGCTGAGACAGCTATTCCGCCCCAGGTAACGGTTATCTCTTCAACAGAGGTTCTCTCGCGCAGCTTCGCCTATCTACCCGGACGGGCAATTGATCTCGAGCGTTCGGTCGAAATTGTGAGCGGTTTACTCCGTCGTGGTCGGAACACCGCCCCAATTGCGCTCACACTCTGGCCAACCAATGAGCAACCCCGTATTTCGACTGCACAGCTTGCCGAACAGCTTGAGCAAATGGCCGAGGCATGGGATGGTGTCGCCGGAATCTATCTCTACGATCTGGCGACCGGCACAGAGGTGGCTGTCAACGCCCGCACCGTGTTTCCCGGAGCAAGCACGATCAAAACCGCGATTATGCTCTATGGCTACACAAAGCTAGAAACGTTTACCGAAGAGCAGCGGCAAAGGATGCGTCTCATGATTGTCAAGAGCGATAATCTGGCAGCTAACGATATCTTAGCCGCAGGTGCTGGTGGTGTTGGTACCGACATCGCATTTCGCGGTGCGGTTGAGATGAGTGATATGCTGGCCGATCTCGGTCTGGAACACACCTACCTTTACATTCCCTTCGAATCGGTTGATTATATTAAACTCTACAATATTAAATACCGTTGCGGGCCAAAAGACCCAGTTGGCGAACCACCATACACCGAGACCGGCTGTGCACTGCGGGCAACTCCTTATGCGATGGGGCAGCTCTATCGTATGATTGACGAGTGTGCCCGTGGTAAAGGTGTTTTGTTAGAAAAATTCGCTCTACTTCGTCCCGATCGTTGCCAAGAGATGCTTAATCTGCTGGCTGAAAATGCTGATCGGACCCGTATGGTTGCCGGCATTCCAGAGGGAATACGGGTTGAGCATAAATCGGGCTGGATCGAGCATACGCAGGCCGATGCCGGCATCGTTCGCTCGCCAGGTGGCGATTATGTACTGGCTGTGTACGTCTATAAACCGCTTGGCGATAACCTGGCCTGGCCAGATTCGCTCCTTGGCGGCGCCATTGCTGATTTTAGCCGTCTCGTGTACACTGCCTACAATCCAATCCGTCTTCAATCAGTTACGCGAGGAGAGACGCCATGACCGGCCTGCCCATTAAGCGAATAGTGCTCTACAAGCATGGTGTGGGTTATTTCGAGCGTCGTGGGACGTTGAGTGGTGACGTTTTGACGCTCAGCTTCCCACTGAGCGCAATGGATGACGTGCTTAAGAGCCTGGTGGTCATTGATCGCAGTGGGCAGGTGCGCAATATCGACTTCGCTACGCCCGAAGATCGCGCTTCATTGTTGGCCCGTGGAAGTATTCACCTCTCAGACCAGCGCAGTCTCCTCGATTTATTACGTGATCTGCGCGGACGTACCATCCGTCTGACGTTGACCGGTAAACAGGGTGAGACGGTGATTGGGCAGGTTGTTGGTGTTGATGTAGAAGATGAACGGCCACTACGACAGGCACTGGTGAGTCTCTATCTAAGTGAAGAGCGTGCTGTTCGTCCGATTGTACTTAAAGAGATTGTGCGCATTGAGCTAGTAGATGATAAGGCGCATGACGATCTCACCTTCTTTTTGCGCGCAGCTCAAAACGATGAACGTAATCGCACGGCTACCGTTCACCTTACACCCGGCGAGCACGATCTGCTGATTGGGTATGTTGCACCTGCTCCGGCATGGCGGGTAAGTTATCGCCTACTTTTCGAGGAGAGTGCCGATGGTGCGTCACGTTGTTTCTTACAGGGATGGGGATTGTTCGATAATCAGTTGGAAGAAGATTTGATCGATGTTGAAGTAACGCTTGTTGCCGGGCAACCGGTCTCGTTTCGTTACCGCTTGTACGAACCGCAAACACCTGACCGCCCCTTCCTTCAAGATCGACCACGTCCACAACCGAAGCTGGCAACCCGCATGCGTGCTATGGTCGCAGACATGGCCGAGCCAGAACATTTCACGGACGACGTAGGACTACTTGCAGCAGCATCGCCATCACCGGCAGTTACCATAGATACCTTGACAGAAAGTGTGCGCTCAGTAGCCATTGGTGAGGACCAGGGAGCGCTCTTTGCGTACCGGGTCACGCAGCCGGTAAGCGTTGGTCGTGGGCAGTCGGCGATGGCGCCGATTGTAGGTACCCAGCTTTCTGCTCAGCGAGAACTAGTCTACAACCGTCGGCGCTTGGAACGTCACCCCCTGGCCGCACTCCGAGTCGTTAACGAGACGGGGCTTACCCTTGAACAAGGGCCAACAACAGTGTTGATCAATGGCGAGTACGCCGGCGAGTCGGTGCTGCCATTCACCCGCGCTGGCGCAGAGTTTGTTATCTTTCACGCCGTTGAGTTAGGAGTGACGGTCACTGAAGCGACCCACCAGACCCGTTATCTGAGCGGGATTCGGCTTCACGAAAGCGATCTGCTCCTTGACGAGTATCTCCTCATCTTTCAAGAATATACCATTATCAGCTCACTGGCAACCCCCTGTACGGTCATGATAGAGCATCAGCGCACCGAGCAGACGGAACTGATCGATACACCATCACCCCTCCGTGAAGATGGTCAACTGGCTTGTTGGGCTGTACGTGTACCCGCTAACGGACAGATGACCTTCACAGTTTGCGAGCGACGCCTACTCTCGCGTCGCCAGACCATCAGTAGTCTTACCGGCGAGCAGTTACAGAACTTTCTACGTGATAAAGTCCTCGATGACCGGACGTTCCAGCGGCTGAAGGGTGTGATCAATCTGTTTCACCAGATTGAAGCAGCCCGGCAGACGATGAAGCAACACGAAGCTGAGCAAAAGCGGATTGTTGAGCGTCAACAACAATTACGGCAAAAGATCGAACCACTCCGCAGCGACGGTGAGGAAGGGATGTTACGTCAACGCTACATCGCATCGCTGGCCCAGCTTGAAGATCAGCTTGAGCGGCTCGATACCGCTATTGCCGAACAACAAGCTCTCATTCAGAAGCTTACCTCACAGGTCAAACGCCGTCTGCAACGTCTCCACGAATGAAAAAGAATTGTACCCATGGCACGTGATAAACGAACATTCTTATTGATCGTTCTGACAGCTCTCAGCGGTTGGATCATTGCATGGGTGGTATATACACTGGTCGGATCTAACCGAAACCCTGAAGTGCTCCGTTGGCTGGGGCTGGTGATTTTTATCACACCGCTAACCAGTTTCATCGGTTGGATCGGTGCCCGACCTCACGAATGGCGCTTGGCTGCCGCTTCTTGCGGTGCGCTCTATTTCTTCACCCCCTTCATCGCGGCGCGCATCGAGACTATCATTGCGCCCGAGGCCGCCCGCCAAACGGTAGGGCTGCACACCGTCTATTTCGTCAGTGTATTAATCTGCCACTTGCTAGGGGCAATCGCATTCGCGTGGTGGCGAGGACAATCCTGAAAAGACCTGGCAGGTACGCGAGCCGTCGACCTGCATGGAACACGAGTGGTCAGGAGCCAGTCGCTATGGTAAACGCGACACCGCGCTCCCGGTAATTGCTGCGCTTACAACGATGCTGATGCTCTGGCGATACCGCGCCCCCAGCGATACCGCCCCAGTAGGGGTATAGCAGTGTTGTACCCTCGACGATGCCGCACCCACAGCGATGGCATACCTCTGGAGCGCATCAGACTTTTGCCCGACTTGAAGATCAACAGCGTTCAGAATACAATTGATGTTACCTCTGATTATCGTTCCTTGCATCAACGACTCGTCTCGCAACGAGAAAGGCAAGATGATGAAAGCAGCCCAACTATTAGCCGATTATGTAGACCATCCGGCATTTCGCGAGATGTGTCGGGCTGCCAAACAGATGTTAAAAGAGGGGGTTGAACCCCAGGTTGTACGGCAGCAGATCGCCGCACGCTACGGTCAACCACCGGTCGAGCTGCGACTCCGCGATCAGCCACAGCCGCTCAAGATTATCGGCGAGCATCTCGTGGAACCAGGGGCCATTGACCAGATCAAAACGGCTTTGCGCTTACCACCGGCAATCCGCGGTGCCTTGATGCCTGATGCCCATCAAGGCTACGCCCTGCCAGTTGGTGGAGTCATCGCCTATGATCGCGCAGTCGCTCCGTATCAGGTGGGTGTGGATATTGGCTGCCGGATGCATCTCTCGATCTTTGCCGGAATAACTCCCGACGATGCTCGTCGTGACCGTCAACACCTGCTCGATACGATCACGAAGGTGACGGTCTTTGGCATCGGATCGCCGAAAAAACCGGTTGCCGATCATCCGGTGCTTGCCGACTCGCGCTGGCGGGCAACGAAACTGTTACGCACCCTGCACGAGGTAGCGAAACTCCAGATCGGGACTTCTGGTGGCGGCAACCACTTCGCCGAAATCGTGATCGGTGAATGGCTTGATACGCACCAACCATTTGTTGGTCTGCTCACCCATAGCGGGAGCCGCGGTGTTGGCGCCCAGATTGCCCGCCACTACGCCGAAATAGCCGACCGTGAGACAGCAGCGATTGCGCGCGGCATCCCGAAAACGTATGGCTGGCTAAGTACCGAAACCGAAGCCGGTCAAGAATATCTGCTGGCCATGCGCCTCGCTGGTGACTTCGCCCGCGCCAACCACGAGGTGATCCATGCCCGCTTCGCGAAGGCATTGGGCCTGACCGTCGAGCGCGTCATCGAGAATCATCATAACTTTGCCTGGGAACAACCTGACGGGACGGTGATCCATCGCAAAGGGGCAACGCCAGCAGAAGCTGGTGTCCTGGGAATTATTCCCGGCTCAATGGCGACTGCCAGCTATATCGTCGAAGGGTTAGGTGATAAGGCATCGCTGTCGAGTGCTGCCCACGGCGCCGGTCGTCGATTTAGCCGCTCAGAGGCACGTCGCACCATCACTCCGGCAATGGCAGCCGCTGTCGTTCGTGAGGCGGGAGTCCTTGTGCGCGGTCTGGCCGTTGACGAATCGCCGCTGGCATACAAAGACATCGAGACGGTGATGCAGGTCCAAATTGCGGCCGGTCTTATCCGCCCTGTTGCCAAAATGCGACCACTGGTGGTTGTGATGTCAGGAACAGAAGGAGAAGATTAGGCTGTTCCAGCACCGGAGTTATTTCGATCACGCCTGAACCGTGCATCCACTACCAACACGCACTACGGAGAACACGAAGAACACAGAACGAGATGATGCCAGACCGAACGCTCTGCGGTGAATGAACCTTTTTGCAGTACATTCACGGAGCACTGGCAACCGATGCCACCTCTCGATCCACCTTGATCGCTACCACATCAGTGGCAGCAGGTTCCTCTCTCACCCATCATGGCGTACCGATCTGCTCAAAATGGGTTGTGAGGACGCACAAATCGTGGTGATTGGTCGTTATCACTCCTAATGATCGGTACGCCTGTGAGCCTCATTTGAGATGACCGCTAGCTGCGCACAATAAATGGAATGTACGCCCGCGGGGTGAGCAGCACGCCATTTGCATTGAAAGGCGTATCACTCGACCAGTGCTGATCTGCACCGCCAGCCCGTGGCTTTAGTTCGCCAGGACTCTGATTCCCAGACGTGCTGTCACTGATCGTTGTACCACTTCCTTCATCAAACCGGTAAAGCGCAACAGTATTGCTGTCAAGGGCATGCGGAGCAGTTGGACGAGAAAAAGGCCCAGAATAGCGCACAATATTCGACAATCGCAGATCGTCGAGCCAACCATTGTAGTAACGACTACCAGGATAATCATGCTTCTCCGCACCCAAAACGAGATAGGGATCACTGTTGGGATAATTTGTTGAGCGGTTAAGCCGATAATCGATCCGTCCCGATGGCCCCAGCATCTCAATATCGAGCTGCCCATCAATATAGAGACGCACTAGTCCACTGTTCGCACGAGTGATTGCAACATGATGCCACTGCCCATCGGTCACCGTCGCATTACCTTTGAGAAGACGATCATCATTGTCTACACTAAAACCAACAACCAGTTTGCCATCACAAATCGCAACACCATAATCACCATAGTCGCCATTACCGAATATATCCCGGTCGATGATGATATTCCCGTAATACCATCCATCACAAGCTGGCGCATCATTGTCACCTGGATTAGCTTTCATCCAGAACTCTAACGTTATATCACCACCCACATTGACCGGCCGCGAGCTAGTTAATTGACCACTCCCATTAATCGCACCCAACGGGATTTTAACCCGATCACTATCTAACGTTTCATTACCACCGTTGTGAAAGCCGTAAAAGCGGATAGAGAAACCACTGGAGGTAGCCGGTGCTGCTGAAGCTGTTGATGCACCAGTAGACGGCAGTGTTGGCTGAGAATCAGGATCGCGATCAGGTGTAACCGATGGCGCTGCGGTCACATCACGCACCGCTTCCGAGGTAAACGGCGTCCCGCTCGCACTACAGGCAATCAGGACTAGACAAATCCATCCACTTAGCCATTGCGTATGCCACTGGCGTCCCATGCCATCCTCCGCTCGCCGCCGGCTATCTCGCTACCGAATCGCGATCTACTCGTAACGTTGCAAATAAAACACGACATAGAACGGTCATTCCCTATTGATAGCTGCGTTTCCGGTAACGAATACCTATGATACCGGTATATTTGGTTCCTAATACTCCCCGCAACACGCGCTAGCAGTCTACGCTTCAGGCAAACAGTTCGTGAACCTCCCTGTTGCCTGGTACACATCTACCTCGGCCTGTGATAGCTAGAACCCGGTAGTGTTCTGAGTTCATACATCAAACGCCTTTTTGCTGCTACGCAATGTACATGTACGGTACCACATCAGCAAAGGATGACACAATAGCCAGAAAGTACCACCAGGATGTTCAGGGTTCTTGAGGGTTCTTTCCCTTCCCGGTAGTGGTAATAGCAGAGGGGTGACAGGTTTATCCCTCCCGGCAGAAATACAGTGAAGAGAGGACAGAGAAATGTAGACAAGATGGCTTCTCGACCCGCTTGCAACCATACCCTCTCCCTTTCGTCGCCCGGTCATCGAAGGGGTAACCCGAAGCTGAGCAGGTTGAAACCACGAGATGCAGGTGAAGATGACTAGCGCACTCTGCAACCTGAAAACAGGAAACACTACCCATCCCTAACGTACCGCATACCGATGCTGATCAGCATATTCGTGAATGATACGAGCGGCCCGTCTCCCTAATTCAACCGCATAGTTCGTCCCACGATCCCAGGGGTAGACCTGACTCATACTCGCCCAGTACAAACCAGAAAGCGGGGTTGTAATCGGCGGAATGTTACGGCTATGGTTGACCGGCACTATCGGCTGGGCATACGTTTCGCGATGGAGCCAGAAGGCACGTATCCAATCCGGTTGAAAAGCAGGATTAATACGGCGTAGAGCTGGCAAAAATCGTTCAAGCAACGTTTGCGCATCAAGCCGAAAATACTCGTGATCGGGATCGAGATAGTCTCCACAATAAATGAGGTGGTCACCGCCATAATGCACCGGTTCAATAAAGTTGGTATGCTCGACGAGAGCCAGAAACGGAAATTCATCTTTAGGCAGATTGAGCCAGTAGATACCATCGGTCAGTGGACGACGAAGCGCAATCGTCATCACAACTGCCCCCATCGAATGCAACTGGCGCAATTGCCCCAAATAACTGGCTGGCAGAGATGGCACCAGCCGAGCCAGCAATCCCGGCGCTCCGGTTACCAGCAACGCATCAAATTCGACCGGTAGTGACTGAGAAGCAATAATTTGCCATCCGTTTGTTGTCCGGGTAACGACATTGACCGGTGTCTGAAGGAAAATTTGCACTCCACGGCGGCAACATGCAGCCCCCAGTTCATCAGCGAAAGCTTGAAACCCACCCCGAAAATAGCCCAGCTTAAAGCTACGTGCACGTAGACGCGCCCAAAGCCAAGCCATGTTTACTTCATCAGCATGTGGGCCAAATTTACCTTCCAACAACGGCCGCCAGATAACCTGCGCCACCCGCTGCCCTGCAAAACGCTCAGTCCAAGACATCGCTGTAACCCGTTCGAGCTTTTGCCAGTTCCGAGTTACAAACTTCAGATAAAAGGCAGTGAGTCCGAAACGTAGCCGGTCAATGAAAGGTAAGCCAGGGAAACGCAACACCGGCAGGACACCATCAAGGGCATAACCGCGCCCCCTCCACCACTGAGCTGTGACCGGCGCTCGAAAGAAGAGACGGTCACGCATCCCAATTTCATTAGTCAGCTCGATAATGGCATGATCGGTTGTAAAGATATGGTGGTAAAACCGTTCAAGCGGCCATTCCCAACCTGAATCACGAAAGCCGCTGGCTAACCCGCCCAATTGTGCGCTTGCTTCATAAACAGTGACTGAGTGACCCTGACCGGCAAGATCGTAGGCCGCGCTAAGACCGGCAATACCGGCGCCGACGACAGCAATCTTCATGGCAGCACCTTCTGAGGGTTTGCCGGTTCAGTGATGTCACGCTCGGCTGTGCCCGACGCACGCAACGCTGCTGCCCGATCCATATCACGCCAGGTCAAACTCTGGCGCAACATATACCAAGCACCGAGCAGAGTCACCGGCAACCATAATGCAACATGCAGCACCAGAGTATAACCGGCAGCAACTGCGTGCACGACGCCAAATTGGGTCAAAATAGCAATCCCCGGTGCATCAAAGGTGCCCACATACCCCGGTGTTGAGGGAATGGTCGTAAACAGATTTACCACCGCCGTCATCAGCATCAGCACCAGAAAAGAGACCTCAAAGGGGAAGGCATGCATCACAAACCAGTACTTCAGCGTCTCTCCCAACCAGATCAGGGTCGATGTTAACAGGATCACGATCATTTCACGTGGGCTACGCAGTGATTGCAAACCAATGATAAAGCGATCAAAGAGGCCATGAATGTGTGGCCGCAACCGGTCTGGTGCAAAGCGATCAACCAGCATCGTATAGAAACGACTCATGCGCTGCGGACGGGCAGCCAACCAAATAAATCCGATCAACGCGATTAGAAAAATGCCACTGAAACCAATCACCAGTGAGCGAAACATTGGTGGTAACGGTGTAAAAGGCAGGGTAATAGCTACAAAAAGCAGCATGACCAGTCCGTCGAACAACCGCTCGAGCACTACAGTCGCTAAAGAAGCACTCATCGCGATACCACAGTTTCGTCGGAGTACGTAACTACGGAGTACCTCCCCTGCCCGCGCCGGATAGACGTTATTTCCCATGTAACCAATCACGACAATCGGGAACAGCGTGCGCAACGGCACCGAGGCAATATGGTTGAGCATCGACTGCCAGCGCCAGGTTCGTATCCAGACCGTGATGAAATAGACAACAACCCCTGGAATCAACCACCAATAATTTGCCTCACGCAATGCCTCCCAGAAATGAGCCAGATCGAGGCCATAGAGCGCAATAGCCAGAAAAACAAGACTAATGATCAATCCAAGCCATAATTTCCAGTGACGCACCGATATTCCTTTAACTGTAATGACAGAGCTATCGCTATTCGATCATCTTTGTGCATCTTACCCTTGCTATTGCCGAATGTCAAAGCGGTAGGATCAAGAGCGCGAAGGGGAGCGGTACGAATGAGTCGATACGAACACTACCTTGATGACCCTGTGCTATCAGACCACTCGAAGAACCACCATCAAGGTTAACTGCAACCTCAATGGCTAGATCAACCGTCGCCAGGAACTGTGACCATTCGGCAAGGCTAAAGCTGGCGCCAGGGGCAACAATCAACAAGACCCGACCATCCTGATCGAGCGCAATCGCACTCCGCCGCGCACGCTGATCATCTGCTTTCGTATAAGCGGCTTCCCCGTGTGCTTTGACCAGCAGCGGCCAGCCCTGAATGGCCTGTTCAAAGGGCTTCCCATCGTAAGGTTGTTCGGCCAGCGACCAGAGATGGGGCCTGCCTTGCGCATCAATGGCAAACATCCCGCCTTGATCGACATAGCTGGTTCCAATCACCCGTTGATCGCTGATCAGGAGTGCCACCGGCTCTCCATACTGATCGAAAAATCCACCATTAATCGCGGCTACAGCACCGTACTGCACTGCCCATGCCTGCAAGGTACGGGGCTTAGTCGGATCATAGGCAACGAAAAATCGTACTTGCGTTGGATCGATCCGCACGATTTGTACCGGTAATCCCGGTGCTTCGATCTGGCGAATTTCGACTCCCGATGCTATCAAACGCCAGGTAGTATCAGTATCAGGAGGTGCTGTGGGAGTTGATAGAAGCGTTGGAACGATAACCGGACTGTCAACCTTGATCGGCGTCATCGTGCACGCCGCCAGGTAGATCGTCACTCCCAGCAGAATGAGCATTTGTTTCGCATACATACTAAGTAATAATTATCAGATTAAGCAGATCTCTTCAACATTTTCATACAGCTTGCTCCAATGATGTTGCCTAATTCTGAATTTTGTCCCATGATTATGACCTGTGCGTGCATCGAAATCAACAAAGATTATTCCCTCTTCTATACAATTCAAAAAGCTGTCGAAAGAGAAACCTGACAATATGAACATTTTCGTGTAACGAAAGAATTCGTGCCCATCTTCAACTTTTGTATCTGCCACGACATAAAAGCAATTTTTTATCTTCGCACCTATCTCATGCTCCAAATCTTTTAATCCCCAGTATGGCTCTGGATCGAGAGGGCCAAGTCCTGTTCTTTCACTCACTGAATGCAACCAGCTTGCGATACTAGGATCATGCTTATCGGCTTGAGAGGAATCGAATACGAGGCGAAGCTTCTCTCGATCCAGACATAGTCGAAATCCACGGTTGTTATAACTTGTGGCACTCACTGTTGTTCTGAAACTCGATTCACTAGCTGGATACTTCGTTCCCGCTCCTTGATGCTTCCAACCATACTTCGGAAGCAAAAGATTTGCTACTACTTTTGCACTACGTGGTGAAGGTTCTATATGCTTCAAAGTTACGAGCGATCTTGTCTGCGACCGTTGTCCTTTAAGTTCCCATTCCTGCACATTTGGTATAGGGAGATTATTCTCTTGAAGACCAAGTAACATCTCCAATGTATTCCCAACCGCACCATCGTTACGAGTATCTTTGGTCTGCTTCACGCTCTTGTGCCATCCCGCCGCACTTACCTCACGAATGAGTGATATCAACTCAGCTTTAGTGTAAAGCTTCATATCTGTGGTCTCCAAAAGTCCAAGAGATACTCAAATGTTGTTCCCATTGTTATGTAATTGCTTGGCCATCCGAATATACCCACTTTATTTACAATGTTCGTTCTGTCCCAAATGATGATATTTCTAAGCTCATACCCTCGTTGCCGCAACTCTTCAATTAATGCTACGTGAATAGTAATGCGCCTATCTTCCCACCACATATCAGGAACGTTAATGACACAGTGAGCTTTCGGTTTGAGCAATGGCAATAACATCTCAAAAATATCTCCCATCGCTTTTGTATACTCTTCGAGTTGCATAGTACCCAAATCGCGTGGGTCTTGCGAGTATTGTTCAATTCTCCCAAACTGTTCATTCCTTCGATCACGCCTCGATTTATTCAATCGTTTCCTGTTAAGAAGATTGGCATAGGGTGGCGAGGTCCAGATCAGGCTGATAGTCTCTGGTTGCAGATATGCAGGAATGTTGCGAGCGTCATCGTGAACCGCAATCTGTTGAGCGCGATTGAACAGATCATGAGATGCTAAACGCTCAACACAGAGGTCAATATATTTCTCTTGAAGATCAAAACCGATAGCATTTCTATTGAGTTCTCGTGCTGCAACAAGCGTTGTTCCGCTCCCTACAAACGGATCCAAGACGAGCTCACCTTCGTGGGTGAAGAGACTAATAACTCGTTTCGCAAGCGCAATAGGAAAGGTTGCTGGATGTACATTTTTATCTCTAATGTCTCGCCCTTCATATGCAAATTGCCAAACGCCAAGCTGACATTTTATCCACTCTTTTGCTGTCAGGCAGTTAAGGTGATTAGAGGGGCATGTGCAGGTTCGAACATGACCTATTGCGATCCGTGTTCGGTAAAGCTGATGTGATTCTTTTATCGCAAGGGGTAGGATGTCAATGCTTGATTCGTTCATTTCTAATACGATCTCCCTGGTCAAATACATTTCAACCTAGCCACTAGTTACCCCAACTGATGGTAGCCTGATCGGTAATAGAGCAGAGGTCTGCCCCCGAAAACTCGTGCCGCGATCACTTCCCCTACGAAGATTGTATGATCCCCGCCGGGCAGCTTATCGTAGAGCCGACACTCGATCTGCGCCAATACCCCGTTGAGCAACGGCAAACCATTAGGTGACATCGTAAAGCTGTGCGGTGCAAATTTTGCTCCGTCATGCATCGCAAATCGCCGCGAGAGATATTCCTGATCTTCAGCCAGGATGTTCACCGCAAACTGACCGGCAGCGGCAATAACGTCATGGCTGGCAGCATTATGGTCAATGCAAATCAGCACCAGCGGTGGGTTGAGTGATAATGAAGCAAACGAACTGACCGTCAGACCGGCCAGGCGATCACCAAGAGCCGTTGTCACCACCGTTACACCGGAGGCAAAGTGACTCATAGTCTGGCGAAAGAGTGATTCGTCGATCATAGTTTATCCTGTCGTTCGTTTATGACGTCGTGCAGCGATTGCAGCGTGAATCTCAGCCCCAATAGCATGTTCTGCCCGCGCCTCATCATCAAGGAGCAGTAATTGTGGTACAACCGGTGCCGGGCCGCCTTCGCGGTTAATAGCCACCATACTGAAGTAGCCGGTTGTGCATAGGCGCCGATCACCGATCAACGGATGCTCGGCAAAGAGATGCACTCGCACCACCATCGAGCTGCGTCCCACGTAAATAACTCGCGAGAACGCTTCAACAATTTCTCCCTGACCGATCGGGGTACGAAAATCAATCCGTTCGGTAGAAGCAGTAACGACCGGTAAGCGGCAGAAACGCAGCGCAGCGATGGCCGCAGCTTTATCCATCAAAGCCATCACATCACCGCCAAACATCGTTCCGTACCCATTTGTTTGATGCGGCAAGATAATCTCAGCCATCCGCTCTTCGTTGGCAGCCCGTGCCGGTCGATGTTGCAACGACATGTCGCTCATATCGTTCGATCCTAGCGGTACAAAACGGCGCTCTGCCGAGCGCCGTCGCTGGCTACACAAAAACTGCTTGTGGCTATCAGCAAAAGGTTCTCTCGCCTATCCTCATACCAGTGCTGAACAGATACGCGGCACCACTTACCCGCCCCATCCCTTTGAGAGTTGGGTCTCTTCACCGGGCTTACGCTTCGGCAAGCGGTAGATAAAGCGCACAATCTGATCGGCGGCCACAAACATAATGATCAGTGCCTGCACAATTTTAATCACATCGATAGAGAGGCTGGCCCGTACCTGCATCAGCCGTGCACCGGTCAGCAGCCCTCCCCACAGCAATCCCGAAAAGATGATCCCAACCGGATTAGCACGGGCCAACAGAGCCACTGCAATCGCATCAAAACCCAACCCCGAAAAAAAGTCTGCACTGAGTGCACCGCGTACACCGATGACCTCAATTGCACCGGCGATACCGGCCAGACCACCGGCAATTGCCATCGCCAGAACAATCGTGCGTGGCACATTGATACCGGCATAGCGCGCTGCGTGAGGATTAGTCCCGGCAGTTCGCATCTCGAAGCCAAGCGTTGTTCGATATAGGAACCAAGCTACCACGAAAACCAGTACCAGCGCCAGAGGAATCCCGAGATGAAGAATGGTCGAGCTACCAACCTGAATCCCCGGTAAGCGCGCTGTTTCAGCTACCAGACGAGAGCGAGCACCCGTGGTATCGGCGGGATCACCAAGAATGTACGGCGTTTTGCTCCGGATCAGCCAATCTGTCATGCGCAACGCAATGTAGTTGAGCATAATCGTATTGATCACTTCGTGAGCACCGGTACGGGCTTTCAGAAAACCGGCAATCGCTGCCCAGGCTGCACCACCCAGCGCTCCCGCAATCAGTGCTGCCGGAATATGAAACATGGCCGGCATTTGTAACGTTGTACCGATCACGACTGAGGCGACCGCACCAGCGTAAAGCTGACCTTCCGCGCCAATATTGAAGAGACCGGCTTTAAATGCCAATGCTACGCATAGCCCGCAAATAATAAACGGTGTCGAACGAACTACTGTGTCAGCAAGCGCCCGTGGTGAACCAAAGGCACCTTCCCAGAGGCCAATATATGCCGCCTGCCAATCGGCGCCGGTGATACCAATAATGAATGCGCCCACCACGAGCGCCGTAAAGACGGCCAAAATCGGCACGAAAACCCCTGACCAGCGATCCCATAATAAACGGAGCGCAGATTGACGAATACCTGTTTCAGTAGCTGCCTGCGCCATGCTTCTCTCCCTGACTACATCCGGGTAGTAATATTGTGCAATCTTGTCTGTACCGGCTCGCCTCTTCCCACGTCTTTGCTATCTGGTCGGGCAGGCAAAAGACGGATAAGGAAGGTGAATAGTGTGCTCGTTCAAGCACGATCTCAGATTTCAACCGAGACTGAACGATCCAACGTCGCACCTGCCATCAGTAAACCCAGCTCTTCGCGTGAGAGTTCGCCGTTTTTCACGGTTGCAACAATCTGGCCGTGATACATCACCGCAATGCGGTCGGCCAATGAGAGGATTTCATCGAGTTCAGCCGAGACAAGCAACACTGCAACCCCTTCGTCACGCTTTTTAACGATCTGGTTGTGAATAAACTCAATTGAGCCGACATCGATGCCACGGGTCGGTTGGGCAGCAATCAACAATTTGAGCTGACGGCTGAACTCACGGGCAACGATCAGTTTTTGCTGATTACCACCACTGAGCGAACTGGCCGGCACGGTGATCCCTGGGGTGCGCACATCAAACTCTTTGACCAGCCGTGCGCAGTGTTCGTTAATTGCCTGATCGTTCCGCACAATTCCACGGGCAAAAGGCGAAAGATAGTATGTCTCTAACACCGAATTGTCGGTAAGCGGGTACGAGGTTACCAATCCATCGCGCTGACGATCTTCAGGAATATGAGCAACACCCAATTCGCTGATTTTTCGCGGTGTTGCGTTCGTTACATCAACACCATCAATGCGGATAGTACCTGCTTCACTGGGGCGAAGACCGGTCAGAGCTGCAACCAACTCCGTTTGCCCATTACCCTGAACGCCAGCAATCCCCAGAATCTCACCAGCGCGTACTTCGAGATCGACCCCTTTGACAGCCAGAAGTTGTCGATCATCGCGCACCCGTAATCCACGCACTTCAAGCACGATTGCCCCAGGGCGGGCGGGCTGCTTTTCGACCTTCAAAATAACTTCACGCCCAACCATCATCGCCGCCAGACTGGCTTCTGTCGCCTGAGCCGGTGTTGTTTCGCCAACAACTTTACCACCACGCAACACAATGATCCGGTCGGCTACCTCCAGCACTTCCCGCAGTTTGTGGGTAATGAAGATGATCGATGTCCCCTGGGCAGTTAATGTACGCATCACCCGCACCAGGTCGTCAGCTTCCTGCGGCGTTAATACGGCAGTTGGTTCATCAAGAATGAGAATGTCGGCGTTACGGTAAAGAGCTTTAATAATCTCAACCCGTTGTTGTGCGCCAACATCGAGATCGGCAACCAAGGCATCGGGATCGACGACCAGGTTGTACTGCGCAGAAATAGCACGGATACGCTCGGCGGCTCGTTTGCGGTCGAGAAAGGGGCCGTGCGTGACCTCATTGCCAAGAATAATATTTTCGGTGACCGTCATCACCGGTACCAGTTGAAAGTGCTGGTGTACCATCCCGATACCGCGTGCAATCGACTCGTGCGGGTTGGTAATCCTGACCAGCTCACCTTTAACGAAAATTTCGCCCTCGTCCTGATGGTAGAGGCCGTAAAGAATATTCATCAGGGTTGATTTACCGGCGCCGTTTTCACCGAGGAGTGCCAGCACCTCACCCTTGTACAGTTTGAGCGAAACATTATCGTTCGCGACGACACCGGGGAAACGTTTGGTAATATTGCGCGCTTCCAGTACAACCGGGCGTTCCTGGCCATTTTGCGTCACAGGCGACCTCTATTCAAACATATCACATTACAATCTTACGCAGATATATCATATTGTAGCATATTCTGACGGTTTCGCTGATAACCATTTCCACCTTCGTTTCCAGCGCGACCTGCGCGGCATTAGCCTTTGGCATCCCGCAAATAACGGAACAGCAGGGTTGAATGCTAGATACCTAGCTCTAACCGCAGGTTACGTTGAAGAGTCTCGATCGTTGTCACCAGCGTCGCACGTTCTGTTGGCGGTAAGAACGTGGCCTGGGCGGCATTGCGCGTCATTGTGCAAAGATCATCGACGGTAAAGCCCAGATGAATGGCAGCCCGGCGAAACTCCTCGCTGATCGTCGTCTCAAAAAAGGTCGGATCGTCAGAATTGATCGTCACCAATACGCCAGCATCGTACAGTTGCCGTAACGGATGGGCTTGCCAGGAGGTGACAGCTTTCGTTCGTATATTACTACTCGGACAAACATCGAGGACAATGCCACGCTCAATGAGGGTTGCTACTAGGGTGGGGTCTTCGATACTACGAATCCCGTGACCGATTCGGCTAACCCCTAGCACATCAATCGCCCCCCACACGCTGGCCGGCCCCACAACTTCACCGGCATGGGCCATTACACCTAAGCCAGCCTTGCGCGCTGCCGCAAATAACGTAGCAAATTCTTCCGGCGGATGACCAATCTCATTACCGCCAATCGACCATCCCACCACTCCTAGTGCCCGACAGTCAATAGCTACTTCGAGGATCGGCCACGCTGCTTCAGCGCCATATTGTCGGCCATAATCGAAGACGATGCCCACCAACGGCCCACCCTGCTGTCTGGCTTGCGCAAAACCCGCCGCAGTACCAGCCACTACCTCACGGAGATCGATCCCCCGCCGCACATGCTGCATTGGCGAAATCATCACTTCGGCATAGATCACTTGCTGCGCTGCCAGTTCCTTCCCCAATTCGTAAGCCAGTAGCGCAAAATCGTCACCAGAGACAATCGTGCTGGCTAAGACCATAAACGTATCAAGGAAGTGGTGAAAATCGTCGTAGTGGAAGAGTGCAGCTAATTCTGCTTCACTCTGTACTGGCAGTGCAATAGCATTGCGCTGACTCAACTGCAAAAAGGTACGCGACGAAACCGCGCCCTCAAGATGGAGATGAAGTTCAACCTTTGGCATACGCTCAATAAAGGTTGCAAGGGCTGGTGGCAGCATGGCGCCCTCCTGCTTGATGGCAACAGTACGATCAGGTGTCGTCGCTAATGGGGTATATTGTACCCGATGATTGGGATGTTCCTGCAAGGGATAGATATAAGAACGAACGATGATACGGAGCAGGTACCAACGATGACGGATGGTATTTTTCGATTATCATGACCCTCACTGCACCGGCTGAGATAGTGTCCGATCGCACCAACTGCGGTGTGACAGCACTTGCATAGCACTGAAGGGCCGTTACTGTTCCTGCTCGATCAACCACGAGCGCGTAATACCAATCCTGTCTGCGAAAACTACATATCCTGGTACGCAGGCCTCTACCCGCATCCGGCGGTGGCAGCGGTAAAACGAGACCAGTTGCAGGATCACACCAGATGGGAGAGTTGAGAACCTGCCCCGACCATACGCGAACGCGCATCATCGGCACGCGACCAGGAGCCTGACCGGATGCCACCGTAGCGATGCCGCTGGCCTGTGTCGGGCAGGCATGCCAGAGACGAACATATTAGTGGGCGGGTTGGGAACCCGCCCCGACCAAACCCGAACGCGCATCATCGGTACGCGACCACGAGATCACCTCAACACGGGCAGCCGCATATCTTTTCTTTGTCCACGCTGCGGACATTCCTAATCTCCTCGCGCAGCTCCTCTCTCCTCACGTCTGCCAGCAGGCCTACGCTCTCAGGCGAGAAACGAGATACACGCTCAGTTACTGATACCACTGGCCCGCAGCCGTTCGGCGTTATCGTAGATGATCAATGCCTCAATAATCTTATCGAGTTCACCATCAAGAACCGCCGGCAAGTTCGAGAAATTCTGTCCGATCCGATGGTCGGTAATCCGATCTTGCGGAAAGTTATACGTCCGAATCTTCTCAGCCCGTTCACCACTCCCCACCTGGGCGAGTCGTGAGGCGCCAATCTCGCGTTGACGTTTCTCTTGTTCACGAGCGTACAGACGCGCACGCAACACAGCCATTGCCCGCTCGCGGTTTTGAATCTGCGACCGACCATCCTGACAGGTGACAACAATTTCTTCCGGTGTACCGGGCTTATAAACGATCCGTACCGCCGAGTCAGTTGTATTCACCCCTTGCCCACCGTGACCAGCACTCCGAAAGACATCAATGCGCAGGTCTTCCGGCTTGATCTCGATCTCAGTATCTTCGACCTCAGGGAGTACAGCTACAGTTGCCGTCGATGTATGGATGCGACCACGTGCTTCGGTGGCCGGTACGCGCTGCACGCGATGGACGCCACCCTCGTACTTCAACTGGCTGTAAGCGCCCTGACCGTGAATCTGGAAAATAACCTCTTTGATACCACCGATACCATTTTCGGTCAGGCTATCAACTTCAACTTTCCAGCCGCGCGACTCGGCGAAACGTGTGTACATGCGGAAGAGATCGGCGGCAAAGAGCGCTGCTTCATCACCCCCTTCACCCTGCCGGATCTCCATAATGACATCCTTTTCGTCGTTGGGATCGCGTGGCAGCAGAAGCAGCTTCAGTTGCTCTTCCAGCTTGAGCAATCGCTTACGCTGGGTCTCAAGCTCTTCCTGAGCCAGTGCCCGCAATTCAGGATCGCTATCGTCGAGCATCGCTTCTGCTTCGTCAATTGCACGTTGGGTAGCCTGATATTCGCGATAGGTAGCAACAATGTCTTCTAGTTCGCGCTGTTCACGAGCATACTGCTGCAAGAGGGACGCATTTGTTGCTACCTCTGGCTTCGCCATCAATTCGGTTAATTCATCGTAGCGTTCGGCAACGGCAGCCAGTTTGTCAAACATAACCCTATCTTCCGCTACTCAAGATGTTCGATGGCACAATACGTGCCTTATGCTGCAACGTATGTGCCATCGCAGGTTTTTCAAATCAGACCAAGCGCAGCAGCCTTGGCCAGTTTCTTTCGACGATTCCGCTCGGCGCGACGACGCTTCTCTTTGCGCTGCTCGCTCTTCGAGATAAAATGCATTTTCTCGCGATAGGTCTTGGTGATTCGCTCAGCGACAACACCTTTATTGAAGCGGCGAATGAGCTGTTCAACGGTTTCGCCTTCTCGACGTTCAACTCGCATAGCGCTGCCGGATCAACGGTACCTGGTTGCGATAGAGAATCGTGACCTGGCGTGGGGCAACGCCCGATTCCTTTGTTGCTACCGTGATCCTTCCTCTATCACCTCCTTCGCTGTGGATTTGGTGCGCCCCTTTGCAGCGACATGCGCCGTTATCGTACACCGAA
>Ga0197142_1000455_pt1 | contig 37643 bp, 41 predicted proteins | sample GBS60_MetaG_FD_148614 | JGI IMG/M metagenome (GOLD analysis project Ga0197142, IMG submission 148614) | Sediment microbial communities from Great Boiling Springs, Gerlach, Nevada, United States - GBS 60_MetaG | ecosystem: Environmental > Aquatic > Thermal springs > Hot (42-90C) > Sediment...
GTCATCTTCATCTTTTTTACTATATCAATATAATTAAAAACATAATTTGTGAATAGTTCAAGGTTTAAGAATTGATAATTAATCACCGATCGAAGACCAAAACGGTAAGGCTGATTAAGATTTGGATTTCCACTCCAATCTGGATTTGTCATCATTCTTCTTACAGCAATAAAAAGCTGTTCTGGCTCAGGAGAATCTGATGAAAAATCGGTAATCACTCCTGTAATAAGATCATTGGTCAATTGAGTTGAGTAGGAAATTGAAATTCCCGATGAGACAAAAAATCTATTTATTTTTACACTGCTATACAGTTCTTCGTAGAAATTTTTTACTGTCTCATCTTTGAAAGTGAGATATTGAATTCCTCCTTTAAGATAAATTTTTAATTTATTGAAAGAAAAGTTCTCAGAAAGATTTGCTCCAACTTGATGAACATCGGGCATAAGTTTATTGTTAACTGAGTTCATCATCATCTTCATATAATTATGAGCTTTCCAGTTGCGATATACTAATTCATAAAAGTTTCCTGTTAAACCAATAGTTAAATTCTTAGCTCTTGTTTCCATAAACATTGACGAATTTCGGAGATCATTATTCATCAGGTGGTCAGTATAGTTGAAATAAATTTTATTTGTTCGATATTTAATGTACGCTCCATAAACAGTGCTTGACTTCTCATCCATTTGTAGATAGGGGAATGAAATATTGTTTGCGAGTGTGTAATTAATACCAAATTCAATGTTGAATGGATTTGATTTACTTCTGAATGAGCCATTAAAATATGAATATTTGAAATTATCCTTATACCCGTATAAATCTTTGAAAGATTTCCCTTCACCATTTTTGTAAGATTCACCTGAGGAATATCTAAAGCTGAGGGATGATCTCAACCCTTCACCAGAAAAAGACAAATCATAATCTTTTGTTGAACCAGTTGAGCCATTTACGATTGATTTTATTTTGAATTCATTATCAAGCTTTGACCTGTGATATTCAACTTTTCCATACAGACCTGTCCCGATTAAGGAAGAAGATTTTGTAAGTTCAACAGTTTCTAAATCAATCAAATTAATTCTGGTCGCAGGTGCATCCATTCGATTTGGACAGGCATTGTGATAATGTTCACCATCAACTGTAACTTTCAAATCACCTCTTTTGAAGCCCTCAACATATAAATCCTGAGTGAAGTTTAACCCTCGTCTTATTAAGCTGAAACCATTTTTGTTAAAAATATCACTATTGTAATCAGTTCCATATTGAATTTTTTCAACAAAAGGTATTCCTCTTTGAGAAGTAATTTGTATCATTGGTAATTCATAAATTCTTAATGTATCCGATTCATTTGAAAGTAATAAGTTAAGATTTACCATAAGAACTAGTGAAATAAAAATAATTCTTTTCATTATTCTCCTCCGAAATTTTTATTGTTTGATTTAATAATGCTGTTTGAATTTCCGGATTATATTTTTGGATGTTTTCAGATTTCGGAGGAGGAGTTTGAACTTCAAGATTTATTTGATTTTTATCTATCTCATCAAAGAATAAAGAACAAAAAATAAAATTGAAGTAGTCATACAAATTTTTATTGTTTGAAATAAGGTGGTGATCTATAAAAATAAAATTTCTTAGTTCAACGGACTTAGGAAAATCTTTTGAAGTTTCATCGACTTTATCAAGATTTTGTTTTAAGTGGCAGGAACCCTTGCATGTATTATCAACTCTATCTTTTTGAACACATAAATTTTTAACAATGTAATCGTATCGAATGTAATATTCAGCCAGAGAAATTAATTCCCCATTAATTAATAGAAAATAGATTATAATTAAAAAACTACTGATTAATTTTCTGGCTGAACACACTTTAAATTACTCATTCTCTTTTTCGATTATCGATGCTTAGTTCTCCTGCACCAAACAAAAAGAAAATGATTAATAGAAACAGAACTAATACAGAAATTTCAAGTGATTGTCCTGAGGTCAATAAACCTTGCTTTAAGTGATAAATAAAAATTGCACCGATTAAAATTGGAATTTGAATTAACGAAGCAAGCCTTGTAAAAAAGCCAAGTCCAAGAAGAAAACCACCGATTAAATGTCCCATTGCAACATACGCAAATAACCAGAAGTTTTGTTCACTCCCAGCTAAATTGGTTAATGTCTTGGGATTAATTACAAATAATAACCCACGAATAAAGAGGGCAAATCCCAAAAAAATTCTTATGAAAGAGTATGCTAAAGATTTTCTTTCTTCAAAATATTTAAAGAATGTGGACATAAGAACCTCCTTTGTTATTAAAATTTTTCACCTTTTGCCTCTCGAATGTGACTCCCCACGGGTCTTATCCTTCCCCACATTGAGTAGAAAAACAAACTCATAGCGATAACCTGAATAAATGAACTTCCAGCGATGGAATAATGAATCCACTCGGCATAAATAAAATTTGCCGTAACCTGAAAAACAAAACGAAGTGATGTTCCAATCGTCATTAGCCAGTATGTAAGTAAAATTAAATCAGGATTATATTTTTTATCGTCTTTTTCTGCTCTTGGAAAAAACCATAATGCGACACCCATTATCATCATCATAACTGAGCCAACAAGTATAAGATGTGTGTGAGCGGAGATCAATTCTTGTGTATAACCTTGCTTTAAAATGTATTTTAGGATTGCCATATATAATCCAGTAAGAATTCCAATAATTAAAAAAAACACACTGGTCTTGATGAAATATCTTACTGTTGAAAACATAGCTAAATCCTCAGTTGTTTACGTGCTTCTTCAGACATTTTTTCAGGCGTCCAGATTGGATCCCAGACAAGATTTATTATTATTTTCTTCTCTGGATATGAAAGCTCCAGAATTCTTTTTACCCAGTCAATAATACTTCCATGCATAGGACAGCCTGGAGTCGTAAGGGTCATATCTATTATTATTTCTTCATCAGAAATTGAAACATTATAAACTAACCCAAGGTCAACTATGTTGATTCCAATCTCTGGATCAATTACACTTTTAAGTGCTTCAAAAACATCATTTTTCGTTATTTCTCTTTTTATCATCAAAATTAACTCCTTAATATTTTAAGCATATTAAAACCAAAGACAATTGAGCTAATTGAAAAAAGTAAAAACGCAATCAATGCAAAAGATTGTAAATCAAGAAATAAAGATGGTATTAAAATTATAAGACCAATAATCATCATATAAAATTGAATTTCAGCCAATTTTTCGTCAAACATATCTTTTAACATGGGTGTTTTTTCAATCCCGACTTTACTGCTGTATTTATGATACCAAACAAGAAAAGGGACAATCTTATACATTTGACCAATAATTAAAAATGAAATGTAACCAATAAGTACAAGGAAGCCATAAATGAGAGTCAGGTTTTTGATGGCTTCATAATCGTAAAATAAAAATGAAAAATTAAGAAGTGCTGAAATACCCATTACAATAAAAGCAAATGCAGAAAATTTCAAACCAATATCCAACTTCTTTCTAACTCTTTTTTTGAAAATGATAAAAATTTGAATTAGGTACAGAACTAATCCAATAAATACTAAGAATCCAAAGATTAAATTATAAATTCCTGTTTCTGGATAATGCATAATCCAGTTAATTCCGAGTAAACCGATATTCACAAGATAAAATGTCCATTTAGCCAGATTTAATTTATAACCGTGAGATAATGTAAACATTGGAATTAGTTTGAAACTTACACCCATCACAACCATTGAAACCCATCCAACGAATGCAGTAATAGCATGAAGCTTTAAGTATTGAAGGTGATTGATTTTGATAAAAGGGGTATCAAGGTTTTTTGAGAGTAAATAACCAGCAAGAGCGGTAATCAATAACCAGAATAAAGCTGAAGCTAGATAAGTTCCAGTGATGTTCCATTTTTTAACTCTAATCATTGAAAGAACAATGTTGATTGTAAAGATTGTCATTGCAATTGAAAGCAAAATTGCTGGAAATTCAAAACTCAAACTTGAAGAAAAGAAGTAAAATTTATAAGCAAGTAAAATTACACCAATTGAATAAATCCAGAATTGAATTTCTGCCAGTATGTTACTAAAAAGTTTTACTTCCAGAACCACAGGAACTAGTTGAAACATTGCACCGAAAATTATCATCGTGATGAAACCGAGAGTAAGTATGTGATTGATTGATAAAATTTTTGGTTGAAAATGATGACCGCTGATACTTTTGTAATCTACCAAAAGCATTAAGTTGAATACTATGAAAGATATTATTGCTGTAATAAAGTACTTAATGACAATTCGAAATGGTGGTGAATATATTCCTGCAACTGAAATTTGATTATTCATTTGTTTTTCTCTTTTTCATTATCAATACTTTATAATAATTCTCATTAATCTTATGTGAAATGGCTTCATACCCTCTTTCTTCAAGTTTAGGGTAGAGCATTATGGGTTCTCGGTGATGATGAACTAATAAAACAGTTTTTTCATCAATCTGTGATAGCGTTTCAAGAATTTTAATCATCGGTTCAGGTGGAGGTAAATCACGAACATCAATTTCAATTACTTTCTCAAATTCGACTAAGTTCGGTTCTTGCTGACTTTGTTCTTTAATTGCAGATTCGAATTGAGAAATTTTTTGCTTGAAGAAATAAATCTTGTATATAGTTCCTTCTTTTCGGGTGTAATGTTCAAATCCTTTTCTGCCAAGAACTGAGTACAAAGGAACTGGTTCAAATGAGTTAATTATTAAAAGTATTTCATCATCTTTTAATGCTTTTACCTTATTCATTATATCAAGGAAAGGATCTTTACCAGATTCGAGAATTGGTCGAACATCGAGCTCAACTATTTTTTCATCTGTTAAATTTTTCAACCATTCCGGCAGTGATTCACTTATGTTTTGATTCATTTCAGATTCTTTTCTTCTATCTGTTTGAATTTCAAATTCTGAATTAATTGCTTTGTTCAACTCATAAAGTAAATGATTTAAATCTACACCTGCTATTGAAGCTGCCTGCTCAACATTAACTCGACTTGCTAAAGCTTTACGCAAAATTTTGTTTTCTAACCTTTTAAAGTGTGGGCTTATTTTTATAAATATTTTAATTGTATCTGGATATTTATTCAGTATTTCTGAAATCTTCATTTCTTTAGTAATCATAATCAATCACAACCAACTATCAATAATCGATAGATTGTTTTTATTCTGGTTATTTAGTTCCAAATGGTTTGTTCTTTTAAAATTTTGGCTACCGCTTTTTCTAATTTTATCTCACCTTGTTCATAGAGTAGATTTTCAAGTGAACCTTTATAATAAATTTTACCATCAAGAAGAAAAACTATTTCATCGGCAAGTTCTTCAACTTCGCTCATAATATGCGATGTAAGAATAATTGTTTTACCTTTGCTCTTTTCTTTTCTTACTATTTCTTTAAAACGACTGCTAACGACCGGGTCCAATCCAGCTGTAGGTTCATCGAAAATCAAAACTTCTGGATCAAACATCATTGAAAGAATTGCACTAAGTTTTTGTCTATTCCCACCAGATAATGCTCTGATGGGTTTTGTTAATTCACTTGTTAATCCAAAATCTTGAATTAAATTTTCTTCAGGATTATCATTTCGATTTCTTAAATCTTTTATCATATTAAGAACTTCAATAACCGTTAAGTTTTCAGGAAAGCTTGCAATTTGTGGCATATAACCAATTTTTTCCCTGTAAAGGAAATCACCATTTAGTGGTTTATCATCAATTAAGACTTTACCATAATCTGGTTTAACTAGTCCAAGGATGATTTTAATTATTGTTGTTTTGCCTGAACCGTTTGGACCAACAATGGCAGAAATTTTTCCTTCTGAGAATTTCAGGTCAATTCCTTTCAAGACTTCTAATTTTCCATATCGCTTAAATATTTTTGATAGAACTATCATTTTATTTTTCACTTAGAATTTTATTAATCAAACTTCAATTGGAGACATTCTTGGTCGTTTATCAATTAAATTTTCTGGTGTTAAAGATGGAAGAACGCTTTCGGCTATGTTTAGAATTTCAATAAAAAGACTATGTAATAATGTTAAAGAAACAGGTTCTCTTTCAACAATTATTGAAAACAATTTAACGGGACGATAAAAAGTATCACCAAATCCATCTTTATTTAAATCAAATCCATTGTATTTATTCCAGTAGTTTCTTATAAATGTATTGAAATTATTTCTACTGTTTGTTAGAACATCAAAAGAGTTAGATATAAAGTTATTGTCAAAGAAAAAATTGTCCATCGAGTTTGCCATCAATTTTATTCCCCATCCATTGTTGATAAAATTATTTTCACGGACGGTGATGCGATTACATCCTTCAAGATATAATCCATTCGTGTTTCTCTCGAAAAGATTTCTTTCAATCAAACAATCATTCAGATCTTTTAATAAAACTCCAAATGAAGAAGAACCCCAGTTATTTATGAATTTATTTTCGCGCATTGTTACATTTCTTGTGTACATAACTGCCACACCTGCACCATTATATTCAAAAGTATTTCTTGAATAGGTGCAGCTATCGGAAAACATAAAATGCAATCCATATCTCAAATTGTTTCTGCTGTAGTTATTTATAACAAGAGAATTTCTTACGAACTCGAAATAAATTCCGTCCCGGTGGCCAATAATTTCGTTGTTCTCTATAGTGATTGCTTTGCTATACCAGAGATGAATTCCATTGCCCGATGTTGTTTCTGAATTGTTGAAAGCCTCAATCTTATTATTACGAACAACGCAATTATATGATTTTGAGATGTAGATGCCGAAGAAATTGTTAATTAGAATATTGTTTTCGATTAAACAATCGCTTACTTCTTCAAGTCTTATTCCAGCATTTTCTTTCAGGAAGCTTATTCCTGCATTAGAAATTTTTATTCCGCTTATTTTAACTTTGCTTGCTCTAACAGTAATTACTTCGTCTTTTAAATTACCCTCTATTGTTGGGAAATTTTCACCAATAATTGTGAGTGGCTTGTCAATCAATATGTTGTCAACTTTATAAGTTCCTGATTTTATGATTAATGTTGATCCTGGTTTAGACTTTTCAATTATCTCCTCTAATTTTTGATGTGGATAGAGAATTATTTGGGAGTAAGATAAATTCATCTGGAGAAGAAAGTTAATGAGTAAAATTATTTTAGAAATATTTTTAGACATCGCTCAAAATCTATTTTAAACTTTAATAAATTCTATATCTCACTTTGACAAAATCTTTTTCATTTCATATTCATTAATCAATGATGCATTTCGTCATTTACAGCTAAATTAAAAACTTCTTCATATGTTAATTCTTTTCCACCATGTTGATTTTTTATTTCATCTCTTTTCTCTTTCGATGAAAAGCTAAGAACATTCAGTCCCATTGGACTTCTAAATACTTCTGAATGCAGAAAATAGGCATTTTTGAGATTGATTAATTCGCCAGGATTTGCAAAATCATTCACCCACTCTGAATGAATAGTTGAATTTTCAAGCTCAGTATGTTTGAAGTTGAATAAACATTCAATTGAATCAAACTTAAAAACTTTTCCTTTCCTTGTAACTATCTCAGCGGCAAATTTATTGTCGGTAATGTTCATCTTACATAAATCGCAAACATCCTGACCATATTTAATTGGTTCGGGTTTAGGAGAACAAGAAATCATAAATATTGAGAAAAGGAAAACTAAAAAATTGAATATTGTTCTTATTCGGTTCATTGTGTCCTCACAGTCATAATTAATTCGCTTTTTTCTTTTCTATAATTAATGCAGTAATATTTAATGCAATAGAAAACAAAATAATATAAAACGAAATCCCTGGTAAAGAAACAGCATTTATATTCAAAAGTTGTTTTGAGCCAATTAATGGTGGTTGATAAACCATTCCAGGAACTTTGATTGGCGCATTAGGGTCGAGATTATGACCGTAATTATATTCCCAGATATAAAAATCAAATAATCCTACTGCACCAAGTAGAATGAAAATAATAATCCAGGCATAAACTGTTTTTTTAGTTCCCTTGAAGGCATTAAATAAACCAAATACAAACATAAATCCAATAATAAACGGCATTATCTTTAACTCTGGGATATCATCGGGATTAATAGGTTTCATTCCTATATAATGATTTAACCCGTTTATATTTTGTAAATCAAATTCCTTGGCGCCAGTAATTTGACTGACCCAGATTCTTAGACCAAGCCCTTCAGGATATTGTGGTGCCTGTAAATCTATATTCCAGATTGGAAAAAAATAAACACCAATTAAAATCAAAGAGCTTAGTAAGATAATTTTTTTTGAAAGTGGATTCATTTTATTCCTCTTCACTTAATCATTGTTAATAACATTTTAGTTTTTTCCTCAGCCACTAATCCGTGAGAAATATTTGGCGGAAGGAGAATGAAATCCCCTTCCGCTAAGTTATTGGGTTGCCCTCCAACTGTTACTACCATTTTCCCTTTAAGAATAAGAACCAGAGCTTCGTATGGAGAAGTATGTTCAGCCAGTGATTCACCTTTATCAAAAGCAAAAAGTGTCACATTACCATTTTGCTTTTTCATAATCTGCTTACTTACAATTGAATTATCTTGATATTCAATCGCTTCAACTAATTTTTGTTTTACTTTCTCCATACAAAACTCTCTTAAATCTATTTCGAACTGCTTCCGGTATAGAAACTCAAAGCGACATTAGCGTTTGCTGGTGAAACTCTAACATAACCTTGCATTTCCTGATGCAAAGCTGAACAGAAATCGGTGCAATAGAATGGATATATTCCAGGTTTTTTCGGTTCCCATAAAAGAGTTTTAGTTTGTCCTGGCATAATTAAGATTTCAGCATTTGTTGCACCTTTAATTGCAAATCCGTGTGGTAAATCCCAGTCCTGTTCAAGATTTGTTACATGGAAATAAACTTTGTCACCAACTCTAATTCCCTCAATGTTATCTGGTGCAAAGTGACTTCTAATTGCAGACATATAAACATGAACTTCATTGCCTTTTCTTTCCACTCTTGCATCTTTTTCACTACCAGTCTTAAAAGGATGATCGTTTTCTTCAATCTTATAAATCTTTGTACTGTTCTTCATCAAGATATCTGCTGGAATTGCTTGAGCATAGTGTGGTTCACCGACAGTTGGGAAATCTAGCAACAATCTCATCTTCTCACCTGAAATATCAATCAATTGAGCAGATTGAGTTAATTCTGGACCTGTTGGTAAATATCTATCTTTAGTGATTTTATTCAATGCAATAACATATTTACCCCATGGTTTTTTACTATCACCACCAGGAATGCAAAGGTGACCAATGGAATAATAAACTGGCATTCTATCAACAACTTCCCAGGTTCCTAATTTCCATTTTACAACTTCTGATGATATAAAACATGAAGTATAGGCAAAGCCTTTGCCATCAAATTCAGTGTGTAATGGTCCAAGACCAGGATTTTGAACTTCACCTGCAACAACAGCATCATATTTCAAAATTGGAATACCATCGATTTCACCATCAAATTGTTTTTCTTCGATAGCTTTTATCATCTTCGAGAATGAATGAACTGGAATGACTGTTGCGAGTTTGCCACCAGCGACAATGTATTCACCAGTTGGATCAACGTCAACACCATGTGGAGATTTTGGAGTTGGTAAGTAATAAATCATTCCAGGACAATCTTTAGGATCAAGTACCAAAACTTCTCTCTTGACTTCGCTTATAGCCATGTGTTTCTTTTCATCATAATAATTGTGATAATATTCCGCGCTCATCTTTTTTGCTTTTCCTTCCTTCACATATTTTTCAGCAAGTCTCCAATTCACCGCAGCAATAAAATCTTTATCATTCTTTGAAGCGTTGATTTCAAGGAGAGTATTAGCTTGTTCGGTATTATATGAAGTGAAGAATGCCCAATCTTTTGATGGGCCTTTTCCTGCATGAGCTAAATCGTAATTAAAACCTGGAACTATGATCTGGAATGCTAAATTCATTCGTTCGGTTTTAGGATCTAAAGCAATGAAGCTTATGGTGCCTTTGAAATTTTCTTTATAAGTTGAAATGGGTACATCAGCATTTGGTACCGGCACACTGAATCTTGTTGATGCAACAATATATTCTGTATTTTCAGTAACAAATGGCGAAGCATGATTACCAGCTGAATTTGGTATTTCAACAATTTCAGTTGTTTCAAATGTTTTTAAATCAATCTTTGCAACTCTTGGAGTGTTATTTGCATTGATAAATAAAAATCTCCCGTCTGGTACACCATCGGTCATAGATAATTCTGGATGATGTGAATCATCCCATGGGATAAATCCATAAGAAGTCATTAACATTGGCTTTGTTTCTTCACTGTATCCATATCCTGTTTCTGGATTTTGTGAGAATACAGAAATCTTTTTGAATAGCCTTCCCGATGGGAGTCCATAAACACCAACCTGACCGTTGAAACCACCAGAAGTAAATAAATAAAATTCATCGTAAGTTCCTGGAGCAACATAAACTGCCTGAGCCATATCGCCACTAACGACATCTTTGGATGTTTTGCATCCAAGATAAATTGCAACAAATGAAAGAATTACTAAGCTTATCATTATAAGCTTTTTTGTGTTTATGTTTTGCATATCAGTTCTCCTTTTGATTGGTTATTGTTTTTATTATTTATTTTCCAACCTCCCTGAAAAATTCAAGGAGAGCTCTTGCATCTTCAATAGTTATGTTTTGATTGGTCATTGGTGTCATATACTCAGCTAGAAGTTTTCTAACTTCAGGGTGTCGTTTTTGCATCTCTTCAGGATTCAAAATCATATTCATAACAAATTCTGGTGTTCTACGTTTAAGAACATCCCTTTGTGCAGGACCGACATATCTTTCATCAAGTTTATGGCAGGCAATACATTTTTGATTCCAGATTTCTTCACCTCGTTTTACAAGTTTTGGATCGATTGGACCAAGCTCAAGTTTTTCTTTTATTGGGCCAATACCGTTTTCAAGTTCAAATTCAGTTAAATCTGAACCAATCTCGGCAGTTTGGTTTTTGGTTTCAGGAGATTCTTTTTTATCACTACCACATGATGAAAGAAAAATTAAACCAGCTATGAAAAAAGTAAAAAGAGAAACTTTTAAACGCATTTTTACTCCTTTTAATTATTTGTTAATGTTTGAAATTATTTTGTCAAAATTTTTTCTATGATTTTCATAAACAAAAATACATAAATTCAGATAATTTTATCTGATTTAACTTATAAATAATTTTGATTTAAGTCAAGTCAATAAATTTACCTTAAAGGGTTAAATTTTGATAAAGGGGTTCTCTTATCGGGTTTTTGGAATGTTTGATCGTATTTTCTAATCTCTTTAATTAATGTTAATTTTTATTTGATAAAGATTTTTTATTCGAAAATGAAAAAAGAAATATCTGACGAAACTATCAAAACAATTGCTGCTTCCTTTCTAAAGCAAGCCCGGAAGTATGGTTTTACTCTAAATGATTATTTAAAATTTACTAATTATCTACTTGATGAAGCGATGCAATCTTTTTCTGTCTCAACAAAAAATGAGCAAAATCAAGTTTATTTTCAAAGGTCTTCTAATAAATTACCTCTTGAGACTGAGCGATTAATAATTAGACAAACATCAAGGAAGGATTTGCCATTAATAAATTTGTGGCTTGAAGATAAAGAAGGCAGGTTCTTTCTACTAAGCCGACTTGATAATCAAAATCAAACAATTGAAGAAATTTTTGAAGATGATAGTAATTTGCTAGGGACGATTTGCTTAAAAGATAAAACTCCAATTGGTGTTATCGCCTACTTAAATATTGATGAATATCATCGTAAGGCTGAATTAAGAAAAATGATTGGCGTTACAAAAGAGAGAGGAAAAGGTTATGGTAACGAAGCAACAAAAGCATGGCTCGAGTATGGTCTCTTTACACTAAATTTAGAAAAGATTTATCTGACAACAATAAATACAGATATTAAAAACATTAGAATAAATGAAGCACTCGGTTTCAGAGTGGAGGGATTATTGAGAAATGAATTAAAGATAGATGGTGAATATTACGATGTGCTTCAAATGAGTCTTTTAAAAGAATGGATTCTTAACAAAGAGAGTAATTTATGAATATTGCAATTACCTGTTATCCAACTTATGGTGGTAGTGGAGTTGTCGCCACAGAACTTGGGAAAGCACTTGCCGAAAAAGGACACAAAGTTCATTTTATTTCTTATGGAATTCCAATGAGATTGGATCGTCTAAAAGAAAATATTTTTTATCACGAAGTTGAGATGAGTAATTATCCTCTTTTTGAATTTCCACTTTACTCGCTGGCTCTTGCAAGCAAAATGGTCGAAGTATGTGAATACGAGATGGTAGATTTATTTCATGTTCATTATGCGATTCCACATTCTGTCAGTGCGTATCTGGCAAAACAGATTCTTCAAGAAAATGGATTAAATAAAGTAAAAATAATCACAACACTTCACGGAACAGATATCACACTTGTTGGACTTGAGCCTTCCTTCCTCCCACTTGTGAAGTTTTCAATTGAAAAAAGTGATGGAGTTACTGCAGTTTCCAATTTTTTGAAGGAAAAAACTTTAACTAATTATAAGATCAACAAAGAGATTGAGGTTATTCCAAATTTTGTTGATACTGAGGTCTACAAACCGAAAGAAAATTGTGTTTTCAAATCACATTTTGCACCCAATGGAGAAAAAGTCCTTGTTCACATTTCAAACTTTCGTCCCGTTAAAAGAGTCCCTGATGTAATTAAAATTTTTAATCATGTGAGGAAAAAGGTTCCTTCAAAGTTAATTCTGGCTGGTGATGGCCCTGATAGAAGTGAGTGCGAAAAATTAGTTCGAGATTTAAACCTCAAAAATGATGTTTACTTTTTAGGTAAACAGGATGCAGTGGTAGATATTTTAAATGCTGGTGATCTCTTTATTATGCCAAGTCAATCTGAAAGTTTTGGTTTGTCCGCACTTGAAGCTATGGCTTGTGGACTTCCAACAATTACAACGAGTATTGGTGGATTACCGGAACTGGTCGTCCATAACGAGACAGGTTATATAGCTGAAATAGGTGATATTGAACGAATGGCGAAATATGCAATTGAGCTTTTGACAAATTCAAATAAGTATAAAAAGTTTTCTGAGAAAGCACGAAAAAGAGCAGTTGAATATTTTAATAAAGAAAAAATAGTGAAACAATATGAAGATTTTTACCAGAGGATACTCAATCAATGAATAAAAAAATTTATTGTGCTGGACCTATAAGTGGTGATTTAACTTATCAAGCAAATTATAAAAAGATTATTGAGATTGTGAAAAATAATGGATTTCATCCTTTATACGAGCCTGAGCTGAAGCCAAATTATGAATTGACAGATGAGGAAATTTATCGTAGAGACATTAAATGGTTAAGTGATTCAATTGGAATGATTGCGGAAGTTTCAGGGCCAAGTCTTGGTGTTGGATTTGAGATTGCATATGCACTTTTTACTTTAAATAAGCCAGTTCTTGCACTCTGTCATGAAAGTGTTCCAAGACTTTCTGCAATGATTAAAGGATGTGGCTCACCACTTCTTTCGGTTCAGAAATATAAAGATGAATTTGAATTAGAGAAGTTCATTAGAATATATTTGCAACTGGTTCTGAAATAATTAATCGAAATAAGCATCATTGCAGGAAAAATTATGAAATCTGTTGAGCTTGTTCGCTGGTATGTTTTTTACACAAAACCTCGGTTCGAAAAGAAAATTCACGAAAAATTAATTGCTAAAGGGATTGAAAGTTATCTTCCTTTAATTAAAGTCTGGCGACAATGGAGCGATAGAAAAAAATTAATTGAAGAACCTCTCTTCAAATCTTACATTTTTGCTCATGTTGATGAAAAGGGCAGGCTTGCTGTTCTTCAAACTGAAGGAATTGTTAGATGCGTTTCTTTCAATGGTAGAGTTGCTGTTGTTCCAGATGAACAAATTGAGTATGTGAAAAAGATTGTAGAGCACAAACAGGATAGTCTGAAGGTTACGGAAACACTTTATAAAGGTACTAAAGTGAAAGTTATAAGTGGACCACTTGAAGGAATGGAGGGTTATGTTGAATATGTTGATGAAGACAAGTGGGTAGTATTTAATATTGAAGCAGTTAATCATTCAATAAGAGTAAAGCTTTCACGGGAAGAAGTGATCAAAATTTTAGATCCTGAACCTGAAGAAGTGAAAGAAACCTATAAGTTCAAAAGAATTCTTTAGGTTCTGGAGTTATTAAATTAAGTTTAAAACAAAAATCGATCGCCAGAAAAAACTGACGATCGATTTTTTTACAATTTTATCATAAGTGATCTTTTCTGCTTTTATTATTCTTCAAGTGTGGAAAGATTCCCAGGATCCTGTCCTAAGGCTCTTGCTTTCAAAACTCTTCTCATAATTTTACCACTTCTTGTTTTTGGTAAAGAGTCGACGAACTCAATGTGTTCAGGTTTTGCAATTGGTCCAACTTCATGTGCAACATGCTGTCGAAGTTCTTCCGCAAGTTGTGGTGACTTTTCATAACCATTTCTTAAGATCACATAAGCATAAATGGCGTTTCCTTTTACTTCATGTGGTAAACCAATAGCAGCAGCTTCAGCAACAGATGGATGACTGACTAAAGCACTTTCGATTTCGGCTGTTCCTAATCGATAACCGCTTACTTTAATTACATCGTCAACTCTTCCAATAATCCAGAAATATCCATCTTCATCTTTCTTTGCACTGTCACCAGTTAGATACCAACCGGGAAATTTACTCCAATATTGATTGATATATCTTTCTGGATCTTTGTAGACTGTTCGAAGCATTGCTGGCCATGGATTTTTGATAACAAGATATCCTTCTTCATTTGGAGGTACAGAATTTCCCTTTTCGTCAACAACATCCATTTCAATTCCAGGGAAAGGTCTTGTTCCAGAACCAGGTTTTAGGGGAACACAAGGCATGGGAGTAATCATAAACATTCCAGTTTCTGTTTGCCACCAGGTATCCATTATTGGACATTTTTCTTTTCCAACAACTTTGTAATACCATCTCCAGGCTTCTGGATTAATTGGCTCCCCAACACTTCCAAGCAACCTAAGGGAAGATAAATCATGACGGTTGACCCAGGCTTCACCAAAACGCATCAATCCACGAATTGCTGTTGGTGCAGTATAAAGAATATTAATTCCATATTTTTCAATCATCTGCCACCAGCGATTTGGATATGGATAATTTGGGGCTCCCTCATATAAAAATGATGTAGCTCCATTTAATAATGGTCCATAAACAATGTAGCTATGTCCTGTAATCCATCCAGGATCAGCTGCACACCAGTATCTATCTTCTTCATGAATATCAAATACAAATTTCAATGTCGTGTATACACCAACCATGTAACCGCCTTGAGTGTGGAGAATTGCTTTTGGTTTTCCAGTAGTTCCTGATGTGTACAAAATAAATAGTGGATCTTCAGCATCCATAATTTCCATTGAACAATTTTGAGTTACAAAAGGGAGATTTACAAGCTCGTGATACCACATATCTCTATCCTGTTCCATATTCACAGGTTGACCTGTTCTCTTCACAACTAAAACATTTTGAACAGTTCCGCATCTTTGTAAAGCTTCATCAGCAATTTGTTTAAGTGGAACAATTTTTCCTCTTTGATAAGCACCATCTGCAACAACTAAAACTTTTGATTGACTATCTTCAATTCTTTCACTTAAAGCTTCAACAGAAAATCCACCATAAACAACGGAATGAATTGCACCAATTCTAGCACAGGCAAGCATTGCCATTATTATTTCTGGAATTCTTCCCATATAAATTGTAACTCGGTCCCCTTTTTGAACACCGAGGCTTTTGAGAACATTAGCAAATTTGCATACTTCACGATGTAAAGCATGATAGGAGTAAGTTCGTAAATCACCATTTTCACCTTCCCAGATTAGAGCTAATTTATTTCTTCGTGGAGTTTTTAAGTGAACATCAAGACAATTATAGGCTACATTTAACTTTGCATTTGTAAACCACTTATAGAATGGTTTGTTGGAATCATCAAGAACTTTATCCCACTTTTCAAACCAGTGAAGCTCATTAGCCATTTTTTCCCAGAAGCCTAAGTAATCTTTTTTAGCAAATTCATTCAATTCATCCCAATTTTTTATATGAGCTTTTTCTAATACTTCTGTTGAAGGATAGTAAACTTCGCCTGAAAGATTTTTTTGATTCATGGAGCCCTCCAGATTTGTTTAATGATTTATTTTTTCTTTTGTTTATTTAAGACACAATTTAGTTTTTGTATTTTTAATTATCAATAAATCATTCTGTTTTATTTGTTGTGAATATTTAGTTCATGTTAATTCATACAGTAAATGATGATTATAATGGTTTGATTTATTTGAAAAATTTTTGCTAACAATACTTTTTTATTTTTAAATGTCTTAAATTAGTTAGAACACAAAACAAAAAAGGAGAGAGTATGAGAAATAAGGGACTACTGATTGGCTGTTCAATAGGTGCAGCAATTTTATTTCTGGTTTTTATTTTATTTTCCTATGCAGTTTCAAAATACAATCAACTTGTCTCTTTGAATGAGGAAGTAAATAAAGCATGGTCGCAGGTTGAAAATCAATATCAAAGAAGATTTGATTTAATTCCTAATCTGGTTGAAACAGTAAAAGGAGTCGCTAATTTTGAGAAGGAAACATACATTGCAGTTACTGAAGCCAGAGCGAAGGTTGGGCAGATTCAAATTACACCACAATTGTTAGAAGATCCTCAAGCATTTGAAAGATTTCAGGCAGCCCAGGATAATTTATCTTCTGCATTATCTCGTTTGCTTGTTGCAGTTGAAAATTATCCACAATTAAAGGCGAATGAAAACTTTCTTCAATTGCAGGCACAACTTGAAGGAACAGAAAATAGGATCTCAGTGGAACGAAAGAGATTTAATGAAGCGGTTCAATCTTATAATACTGCAATTAAAAGATTTCCAACTAACATAATTGCAGGAATGTTTGGCTTTAGAGAAAAGCAATATTTCAAAGCAGCTGTTGAAGCTCAAACTGCACCAAAGGTAAAATTTTAATAGCTTATTTTTATTCGAAAGATTAAAATGAAAAAAATAATTTTATTTTTCTTGATGCTGGTTTCTTATGCTTATGCTGAGCTTGAAATTCCAATTTTAAATCGTTATGTGACGGACAAAACCAACACTCTTACATCAACGCAATTAAACGATTTAGAATATCGATTAAAAACTTATGAAGATACAACATCAAATCAAATTGTAATTTTAATTATATCATCTCTTGAAGGTGAAGATTTATTTGATTTTTCTCATCGAGTTGCTGAAAAAAATAAAATTGGTCAAAGAGGAAAAGACAATGGTATTCTGATTCTGGTTGTAAAAGATGAACGCAAAATTAGAATTGAAGTTGGATATGGTCTGGAAGGAGTTGTTCCAGATGCAGTTGCAAGTTCGATAATTCGAAATATTATTGCACCTTATTTCAAAGCAGGTAATTATTATGAAGGTTTATTAAAAGGAATTGAAACTCTTCAAGATGCAATTGCAGGCACATACCAGGCTGAGTATGCAAATAAAAAATTTAATGGACTTTATACTGCTTTAATTTTAATTGTCTTTTTATTAGTGTTCTTTTCAATTTTGTCCGGGATAAAAGGTACATCAAGAGGTGGATGGATTTATCACAGTGGTGGATGGTATTCTTATCCAGGTAGAAGAAGAACTTGGGGAGGTTTCGGTGGATTTGGTGGTGGAGGTTTTAGTGGTGGTGGTTTCAAAGGTGGCGGAGGATCGTTTGGTGGTGGTGGTGCAAGTGGAAGCTGGTAGATAATATATTTTTTTGTAAAGATTTGTATGAGTTTAAATTGAATAAACTTAAGAATTTTTATAGTTTGCAAAAGAATTTTTAGTAATTGAGTTCTTTTGTTCACTGATAATTTCATTGAAAAATTTTTCAAGAATTTTTTTGGTGTTAGAATTAGAAATTCTTTTAATTATTATTGATTAAACAAAAATTAAAAAATTACTGGAGGTAAATTAAAATGGCCATAATGATAACAACTGATTGCATCAACTGTGGCGCATGCGAGCCAGAATGCCCAAATACAGCGATTTATCCAGGTGGAACACCATGGCAACTTGCTGGAAAAACATATGGACCAAACGACCCAGCTCCATCTGGTGCAGTAGGATTTTATTCAGAAGAATATTTCTACATTGTACCGGATAAATGTACTGAATGTGTTGGCTTCCATGATGAGCCCCAGTGTGCTGCTGTTTGTCCAGTTGATTGCTGTGTGCCCGATCCAAATCATGTTGAGGATAAGGAAACACTGCTCAAAAAGAAAGAATATCTTGATTCACTTGGAAGATAAAAAAACATTTAATTGTTAAGTAAAGTCGATGCATTTTGCATCGACTTTTTTATTTTAAATAAAAAGGTTTGTTTATGAAAATTGGAAATTATGAAATTTATTCTATTAAGTCTGGAATGTTTAGATTGGATGGTGGTGCAATGTTTGGTATTGTGCCAAAAGTTCTGTGGAATAAATTAAATCCTTCGGATGAATTAAATCGAATTAATCTTTCAACAAGGTCATTACTCCTGATTTCTGATAAAAGAAAAATTTTAGTTGATACTGGACTTGGGAATAAATTCGATGAAAAATTTAAAAATATTTACGCGGTTGAGAATATTTCAATAGAAGATGCATTAAAACAAAAAGGTTTTGTTTCAGACGAAATTACGGATGTATTAATCACTCACCTTCATTTTGATCACACTGGAGGTTCGACAAAGTTTGAAAATGGGCAAATTGTTCCAACTTTTAGGAATGCAAAATATTATATCCAAAAATCTCATTTTGATTGGGCGTTGAATCCTTCAGATAAAGATAAAGCTAGTTTTATAAAAGATGATTTTCTACCAATTAAAGAATTTAATCAAATAGAATTCACCGATGGTAATTTCAAGCTTGATAACGAAATCGAAATTATTTTATCGAGTGGTCACACACCATCTCAACAACACCTTAAAATTACGGATGGAAAAAATACAATCTTTTACTGTGGTGATTTAATTCCAACATCGGCTCATATTCCTTATCCCTATGTAATGAGTTACGATTTGTATCCCTTAATTACAATTGAAGAGAAGAAAAAAATTTTACCACAGGCATTTGAAGAAAATTGGATTTTATTTTTTGAGCACGATCCTTTTACATCCAGTGTAACTATAGCCGAAGGAAAAAAAGGTTTTGAGATAAAAGAAAAAGATATCATTCCAGATTAAAAATGAACTTAAAGGATAATTTTATAAAAATTTGTAAAGTCTCTGACTTGCCTGAAAGGAAAGGTGTTCGCGTCGAAATTGAAGAACATGATCTGGCAATCTTTAAAATTGGAAGAGAGATTTTTGTAATAAGTAACATCTGTCCGCATAATCATACATCACAAATGTTTAATGGTCATTTGAATGAATTCTCTATTGCATGCCCGGTTCACGGCTGGATTTTTGATTTAAGAACCGGTAAAACTTTAAGTAACAATAGTAATATCAAAACTTATGAAACAAAAATCGAAGATGACAATTTATACGTGAAACTTCCCAAATCTTTTTTCAAATGGTAAAATGAATAAAGCTGAATTGACAAATTTTGTTCGAGAAAAAATTTTAAGTATTGGATTCGATTTAGTTGGCTTTGCTAAAGCTGAAGAATTAAAGGAAGAAGGTGAAAAATTAAAAAAGTGGATTGATCTGGGTTACTCTGCCGATATGAACTGGATTCCTAAATCATTTGATAAACGAGTCAATCCACAAAAAGTTCTACCTGTAGTTAAATCAATCATTTCAGTTGGAATGAATTACTATCAATCATATAAAAAGTATTTTTTACCTGAAAATGCAGGTAAAATTTCGAAGTATGCGTGGGGAAGAGATTATCATAAAGTTATCGAAAAGAAATTCAAGCTTGTTAAAAAAATACTTGAAGAAATTCAACCAGGATCAAAAAATATTTTTTATGTTGACTATGGACCTACGATGGATAAAGTCTGGGCGGTGAAGTCTGGTTTGGGTTGGATTGGTAAGCATACAAATGTAATTAATACTTCAATTGGTTCCTGGTTTTTCATTGGAACGATTTTAACTACAATTGAATTTGAACCAGATCATCCAATCGCTGATATGTGCGGTGAATGTCGAATTTGTATTGATGCTTGCCCAACTCAAGCGATAGTTGAGGATTATGTTTTAGATTCAAGGAAATGCATTTCATATCATACAATTGAAAATAAAGGTGAAATACCAGATGAATTTAGAGGAAAATTTGAAAACTATGTTTTTGGTTGTGATATCTGTCAGGAAATTTGTCCATGGAATTTAAAATTACAAATCGAAACTACTGAACCTGATTTTGCATCTAACACAATTGAATATATTGAGTTCAATGATTTAATAAATCTTAACGAACAAAAATTTAAAGAAAAATTCAAAGGCAAACCTATTTTAAGAGCAGGTTTAAAAAACATAAAGAGAAATTTTGAATTTATAAGCAAATCGAAAGAAAGGAGTAAAGTATGAATAAAAATCACAGAAAAGTTATAATAATTGGTTCTGGACCGGCAGGATTTACTGCAGCTATTTATGCAGCAAGAGCAAATTTATCTCCACTTGTTTTTGAAGGAAATCAGCCTGGAGGACAATTAACTATTACAACAGAAGTTGAAAACTTTCCTGGTTTCGAAAATGGAATTATGGGACCAGAGTTGATGGATATTATGCGAAAACAGGCAAAACGATTTGGTGCTGAAATGCTTTTCAAATATGTGGATAAAGTTGACTTTTCAACTCGTCCATTTAAAGTATTTTCAGGTAAAGATGAGTACACAGCCGATGCTGTAATAATTGCAACAGGTGCATCTGCAAAATGGTTAGGTATTCCATCTGAGCAGGAATACATGGGATATGGAGTTTCTGCCTGTGCAACCTGTGATGGATTCTTTTTCAAAGATCAGGATGTGATTGTCGTTGGTGGTGGTGATTCGGCAATGGAAGAGGCAACCTATCTTACAAAATTTGCTAAGAAGGTTATCATTGTTCATCGTCGAGATCAATTCCGTGCGTCAGCAATTATGCTTGAACGAGCAAAGAAAAATCCAAAGATTGAATTCCGCACAAATGAAGTGATTGATGAAATTCTTGGTAAAAATGAAAATGGAAGAAAATTTGTGACAGGTGTAAGACTTCGAAATGTAAAAACAAACGAAGTGACAGAATTACCAATCAATGGTGTGTTTCTTGCCATTGGTCATAAACCAAATACAGAAATATTCAAAGATTTTCTCGAACTTGATGAGGCTGGTTATATCAAAGTCAAACCAGGTACAACTTACACAAGCGTTGAAGGTGTTTTTGCTGCCGGAGATGTAACTGATAAAGTTTATCGTCAGGCAATAACCGCGGCTGGTATGGGTTGTATGGCAGCTATCGATGCAGGTAGATGGTTGGAAGAACACGAAACTCATTAAAATTAAATCAAAATAAATTAAATTAATTCATCAGAGAAGTGGTTGGGCAAAACTCAACCACTTTTTTATTTTTGGAAAAAGGTCAACAATGAGAATGAAATTTTTTACAACTTTAATAATCATTTTATTTTTCAATCTATTTCTTTCAAGTTTCACTTTTGGACAGAAGAAAAAAGATACTTCACAAGAGTCACTGATTTATTTAAGAGTTGAACTCTCTACTACTTCAGATTGGACGATTGTTCACTGGGAAAACTTTGGGCAAATTAAAACTATGAGAGTTTTTGCAGTTGAAGGAAATAATCCAGAGTTTCTGGTTTTTTATAATCAGATTAAACTCACTCAAAAAATTGAGGAGCAAAATCGATCATCAAAAATCGTAGTTGATTATCTAATCAAATCGAACAAGAATGAAAAGTGGAGATTTACCCTTTTGCGAGGAGCAATTGGTCAATCGAATTTAAGAGTTCTGATAAAGAAAGATTTACTGTTTGAGGAAATTTATTCTTTTAATCATTTATCGCAAGTTTCTGATGATTTGAATGAAAATAAAATTACAGATGAAATTATCTTTAATTTTGATTCAACTTTTGTTTTTAAGCCAGAATCAATTCCAGCAAAGAAAATTCCAAATTTAGTTTTAGCATTTTATTATTTATGGTATACGAGGGATAACTGGAATATTTTTCCATTAAAAGATGAACCACTCAAATTTTATTCATCTGATGATGATGCGACAATCACAAATCAAATTAAACTTGCAAAAGCAAATGGGATTGATGGCTTTATTACTTCATGGGATGGACCTGATACTTATTCGGATAAGAATTTTCGGAAATTCTTAAAACATTGTAATAAACTAAAATTTAAGACAGCAATCTATTATGAAACTTTGACCGATAAAGGTCCCAGGTCAGATGAAGAGATTTTCAGACATCTTAAGTATTTAATACAAACTTATGCAGGTGATAAATCATTTATAAAAATTCTAAATAAACCACTGATTGTAATCTGGGCATCGAATGAAATTAGCATTAATCGCTGGAGACAAATTATTACTCGATTGAGAATTGAAAATCTTGATGCAACATTTATTGGAATGGGTTACGATATTTCAAGTCTTGAAGTATTTGACGGAGTGCATCAATATGGTGTGATATTGATGAACGAACTTCAAAAAGAGTATCAACAAATTTCTGAAATTGTGAAAAATTATCACCTGATTGGAAATAAACAAAAAATCTGGACAGCAACTGCTCAGCCAGGTTATGATGAACGAACTATTCCTGGTAGAAAAGGATTTTTCAAGGAAAGAAAATCTGGAAAATATTATGAAGAGACATTTAATGCCGCAATTAAGTCAAATCCGGATTTGATCTTTATTACTTCTTTTAATGAATGGTGGGAACATACACACATCGAGCCTTCTAAGAAAAATGGAAATCTTTACTTAAAACTAACCAAGAAATTTTCGCAGCAATGGAAAATGAAAAAATGAGTAAATGGTTTATTAAAAGTTTGTGGTTAAAAATTAGAATAACGACAAACTTTTATAAAAACTTTGTGATTATTCTGGTTCATAACAGTTAAGAATAGATATGAGAATTTGAAAAACCTGTTTGATATTTTTCGAATAGATTGAAAAGTCAAACTTTGAAGCCGACGCATCTTCTTATTAGACCAATGTGATTTACCTTTTAATTAGAATATGAAAAATTTTTAATTGGACTTAAAATTTTAAGAATTCATAAAATTTTATATCTTTAACAAAAAGGAGAATCAACAAATATGAGCAAATCTAAAGTAGCTGTCCTCAGGACAAGTCCAAAAACGGTACTTGAAGATTATCATAGATTACTTGAATTAGCTGAAGTGGAAAAATATTTAGACAAATCGGCAACAACAATTTTGAAAGACAATATTTCCTGGCATTATCCTTTCCCTGCAGCAAATACAACTCCCTGGCAGTTAGAAGGGACAATTCTTGGATTGAAAAAATTTGGATACAATGATCTAGTTTGTGTGCAGAACAAAACTGTTGTTACCGATGCTTTCAAAGGTGAAGATTTAAATAAGTACAAACCAATCTTTAAGAAATACAACATTCCTGTTTTGTTTAATTTCCGTGATGAAGATATGAAGTGGATTAACTATGAGCCAAAAGCTAAAATGCTCGTGCTTGATCATATTTATCCCGAAGGAATTAGGATTCCAGATTATTTTATTGGTAAAAATATCGTTCATCTTCCAACAGTTAAATGTCACATCTACACTACAACAACTGGTGCAATGAAGAATGCTTTTGGTGGTTTGTTGAATACGAAAAGACATTACACACATTCATGGATACACAAAACTCTTGTTGATTTGCTTCAGATTCAAAAAGAAATTCATACTGGAATTTTTGCTGTAATGGATGGAACAACAGCAGGAAATGGACCTGGTCCAAGAACAATGATTCCAGTAGTTAAGAATGTAATTCTGGCCAGTGGTGATCAGGTTGCAATTGACGCTGTAGCTGCCAAAATGATGGGATTTGATCCAATGAGCATTGAATACATTCGAGTAGCTGATGAACTTGGGCTTGGAGTTGGTCGTCCGCAGGATATAGAAATTGTTGGTGATGATGTTTCGAATGAAAACTGGAATTTCTTTGTTGGTGATAATGGTGCAAGTATGGTGGGTGATTTACTCTGGTTTGGACCATTGAAATCAATACAGAATTTCTTCTTCAGAACACCACTTGTTCATTTGTTCATTTTTGGTTCCGAGTTTTATCATGATTATTATCGATGGCCACTGAAGGATAAAAAAGTTTTCAAACGATGGTTAAATGAAACAGAGTGGGGGAAATTGTTTCAACAATACGAATCAGTTAAATAAAACTTAAACTTTCTAAAACATTAGGAGGGCATTAATGAAAACTTTGAAAGAAATTATAAGTAACCGCCCAATTCTTTCTGTTCAAAAAGATTTTACCGTTCGTCAGGTGAGCGAGTATATGATGAATAATAAAATTGGTCTTGTACCAGTACTTGATGGTGATAAATTAGTTGGCGTTTTTTCCGAGAGAGATTTGTTGCAAAGAGTTGTTGCCGCAAGAAAAGATCCTGATACAACAAAAGTTGAAGAAGTAATGACAGTTAATCTTGTTATTTCAGATGAAGATGAAACTTATTTAAACTGTCTGGCAAAAATGAAATCTGCAAATATTCGACACATAATTGTTAAATCTGGTGATAAACTTATTGGTGTGGTCTCAATGCGTGATTTGTTACAGGCTGATCTTAATATCAAAGATGAAACAATTGAGACTCTTTATAATTACATCAATTCAAAACCAATAATCAAACAGGCTGATATATAGTTTTATTTGATTTCAAATGATGCATTCACAACTGCTGTGATTTCTTTTTCAATTGATGAAAGATCATTTATTCCATAATCAGAAATTAAATTGGAAAATTTTGGAGTAATTTGTAGAACGCCCATTCTCGCACTTCGTAAATTTCCGAGCTTGGTTCCTGTTGATTCTGCGATTCGTTTTGCTCGTTCCATTGCATCTTTTGCTGCTTCAGCTTGAATCTCAATTTTTATCTCTCCAAGTTTTGTGTAATGATATTCAGCTTGAATTTGTTGAAAGTTCAAACCTTTGTCGAGTAATTGATTTAATTCAATTGAGAGTTTTTTAATTTTCTCGACTTCTTTTGAGAATACATCAAAATTTTGAGAATAAACAAAGTAAAGAATTTTACTTGTTTGATAACCTGCCTGACTAACTTCATAAACAGGATAACTGGTTGGACTTTTTTCGTCGATTGAATCCGGACTAATTCCATTTTGAATTAAGAATTCTTTTAAAACAGGTATCTGTCTGATTAATGTCTTGTATGCATCTTGTTGGTTATATCCCGTTGATGTCAAAGTAATTTTCAAAATTCCTAAGTCAGAGATTATTAATTTTTTTGCTGAGCCAGTCACTGTAATTGTTTGATTTGTTCGTGTGTGATTTCGCCAGGTTTCACTCATTATTAGAGTAGAAAGAATAAAAAAAATAGAAATGATAAGAGATGGTACAATATACTTGTTGTCTGAAATCATATTGTGACTCCTTTTTTATTTAACTTAGAATTTTGTTTCGTATTCTTCAAATAGAAAAACTTATAATAATAATTTGCGAAGTAAGAAAAGTTGCTGGAAAGATTCTTATCAAAAAAATATTTTGTAAAAAAATGGATCAAATATGGAACCAAGAATAAACATCACAACAAAACGAGCACTTGCTCTCGATGCATTAAGAGGTTTTGCAATTCTTACAATGATTCTTTCAGGACAGATCCCTTTTCATACAAATACATTACCAGCATGGATGTATCATGCACAGGTCCCACCTCCAGAACATAAGTGGATTCCAACTTTGCCAGGAATTACCTGGGTTGATTTAGTTTTTCCTTTTTTTCTTTTCGCCATGGGAGCTGCTTTCCCACTGGCACTTTCAAGAAGATTAGATGAAGGAGTTACAAAGTGGAAAATCAGTCTATCAATTCTTGAAAGAGGATTTTTGCTCGGTTTCTTTGCTTTATATGTACAGGCTATCAGACCATATGTTATCAGTAAATCACCAACTACAGAAACTTTTCTCATTGCATTGCTTGCTTTCTTTTTATGTTTTCCAATTTATACTCGTTTACCTAAGGATTGGAATTTGTGGATTAAAATTGCAATAAGAGTAATTGGTTGGGTTTCTGCCTTTCTTTTATTGTTTAATTTGAAATATCCAGATGGTTCTGGTTTTTCACTTTATAGAAGTGATATTATAATCGTTGTGCTTACAAACATGGCTGTATTTGGATCTTTTGTATGGTTATTTACTAGATCGAATTTGTTAGTCCGACTCGGATTACTCGGGATTTTAATTGCTATTCGACTTTCAAATATGCCAATTCAAACTGAAGGATGGGTTAGTAAAATCTGGAATTATTCTCCAATTCCATGGATGTATAGATTGTATTACCTCCAATATTTATTCATTGTTATTCCTGGAATGATTGCTGGCGAAATTTTATTGAAATGGATGAAAACGAAAGATGAGAGTAACGATAAAGGCTGGTCAAATCTTCAATACATTTTTATTGCATTCTTAATGTTCTTTTTTGTTTTTGAATTGCTTGTGGGATTGTACAATAGATGGTTAATTGAAACAACCATTTTGACTTTTGTTTTACTGCTTGTCACTTACTATTTATTGAAAAATCCAATTACATCAACTGAAAAACTTTATCGTGAATTGTTCTATTGGGCAATTTACTGGCTTGTACTTGGATTATTTTTCGAACCTTATGAAGGTGGAATTAAGAAAGATAAAGCAACATTAAGTTATTACTTTATTACATCTGGACTCGCAATATGCACAATAATTTTCTTTTCAATCATAATTGATGTATTTAAGAAAAAGAAATGGGTTCAGTTGTTGATTGATAATGGTCAAAATCCAATGATAGCTTATGCTGGCGTGAATAATTTTATAATTCCAATTTTATCATTAACTGGTCTAATGAAGCTTTTGAATATAATGGCAGTAACTCCATGGCTCGGTTTCTTGAAAGGATTAATCATCACATTTTTACTGGCTTTATTTGTCAGCCTTTGTACACGATTAAAAATATTCTGGAGAACATAAAATTTATAAATGATTGATTCTTCATATTGAGTTCAACTCGGTGTGTTAATAACCTGATGATTATGCTTCGATCCCTTTCGAAAAGCTCAGGATAAATTTGCTTAGTGTGAGAAAGTATTAACAATTCAATGTCATGCTGAGCTTGTTGAAGCATGACGTTAAACATTTTCATCATGAGAAACTTAATCGTCACACTTCGATGAACTCAGTGTGACAGAGAGAGAAAACCAGATGTCAGTCTGAGCTTGTCGAAGACTGACATTAAACACTTCAAGCATTTTTTGTCACACTTCGATGAACTCAGTGTGACAGAGAGGTTTGGTTACACTTCGATTTTATTAAGTGGTCGATCGGTTTTATTATACATTGATTTCACTTAGTGCTTTAAATAGTAATCCTTTTATTTTTCAACCAACTTTTTTATGAATATATTTCTGGTTGAGTTGAAAAAATGAACATTTAGGGATTTTCAAAAATTTGTTTTCTGCATATTTATCACTATTATGAAAAAAAGTTCTAAGTTTAATTAAAAGGAGTAACTCTTTATGCCTATTGGTGCAAATAAAGTTGTAACCATTCATTATACATTAAAAGATGAGAGTGGAAATCTACTCGATTCAACACAAGGTTCTATGCCGTTTTCGTTTTTAACAGGGCATGAACAAATAATTCCAAAACTCGAGGAAGAAATTGATACCATGTTAATTGGTGGAAAGAAAAATGTTTTTATATCGGCTGAAGATGCTTATGGTGAATATAGAGATGATCTTGTTCATCATATTAAGAAAGAAAACTTTCCTGCTGATGTTGAACTCGAAGTTGGAATGCAATTTGTCACAAACGCTCCAGACGGAACCCAGATGCCTTTTGCAATCAAGCAAATTGATGGTGATATCGTTACAATAGATTTCAATCATCCGCTTGCAGGTAAAAATCTTGAATTCGAAGTAGAACTTGTTGATGTTCGTGATGCAACTGATGAAGAGCTCTCTCACGGACATGTTCATGGTCCTCATAATCATCATTAATTCTGGTTATAACTTTTAATTTTTAGTCTGAAAAGTTTAAGCCTTTTAGTTTTATAGTCATCAAATCTTAAAAGCAACTTTTCAGACTTTTTTTATCATTCCATTAAAGTCAAAACAAACTTTTTATTAAATTCTAATTAAAATAAAGTGTATTGAAAATGAATACAGATAACCTTAATCAAGATTATAAAGCTGGATATGTTACAATTTTTGGTGAGCCAAATGTTGGCAAATCTACCTTGATGAATGCAGTATTAAACACAAAACTTTCTATAACAACTCCAAAACCACAAACCACTCGAAGAAAAATTTTGGGCATTTATTCAGATGAAGAAGCTCAAATTGTTTTTCTTGATACACCAGGCTTAATCGAGCCAAAATATCTTCTTCAGCAAAAAATGGTCGAGGCAATTCATAATGCTCTTGATGAATGTGACTTAATTCTTGCTGTTGTCGATGTAAATGAAAAAGTTTTGAAAAATTTTGAGAATAGGTTAATTCCTGTTTTAATTCCATTCGCTGGTAAGAAAAGTATCTTTCTGGTGATTAATAAGATTGACTTAATCACCAAAGAAGAAGTTCTTCAAATTATTGACACAATGAAAGATAAATTTAAATTTGATGAGATAATTCCCCTGAGTGCTTTGCATCAATTTAATGTAAAGGAATTAACCAACACAATCAAAAAATATCTACCAGTTCATCCACCTTATTTTCCAACGGACATTTTGAGTCAGGAGCCTGAGAGATTTTTCATTGCTGAAATAATTCGAGAAAAAATTTTTGAAGCTTATCGAGACGAAATTCCATATTCCACTGAGGTTGTAATTGCTGAATATAAAGAACGACAAAAAGGTAAAGATTATATCAATGCAGAAATTTATGTTGAAAGAGAATCTCAAAAGAAAATCATAATTGGGAAAGATGGAACAGCTCTGAAGAAAATAGGTGAGAAAGCTCGAAAAGATATTGAAAATTTTATTGGCAAAGGTGTTTATCTCGAATTATATGTTAAAGTGAGAGAAAATTGGAGAGATAATCCACGCTGGATAAAAACTTTCGGATATTGAAAAAGCAGGCTTATGAGATTAAAAGCGGAATTAATCTTATTTCTGATAACTTTTATCTGGGCTGGTACATTTGTAATTATTAAGCCAACACTTCAATTCATTTCACCACTTCTTTTTGTCACAATTAGATTTTTAATAGCTGCACTTGTTCTAACATTAATTTATCGTGAAAGACTTTTAAGAATTCCTAAACCGACCCTTAAAATGGGAAGCATATTGGGAATTTTTCTTTTCATCGGTTTTGTAGTTCAAACTATTGGATTGAAATATACAACAGCAACAAAATCCGCATTAATTACAGGAACATTTGTGGTCTTTACTCCTATCCTTCAGGTTTTTGTGGAAAGAAAACCTTTGAAGACAGGTAGTATTCTTGGCGTAATTTTAGTTTTTGCTGGTTTGATTTTTTTATCTTCAAATGAAAGCAACTTTTTAGAGTTAATCTTAACAATCGGAAAAGATTTTAACATTGGCGATTTATTGACTTTAATTTGTGCAATTTTCTTTTCGGGTTACATCGTTTATTTAGATATAATTTCGGATAAGACAGATTTTAATGATGTGGTTTGGTTACAGATTGTTGTTACTTTAATTGGTTCATTTATCTTGATGACAGTCTTTAATTCATTTCAAATTGAACCTATTAAATTTACTTTAAATTCACAGGTTATTTTCACCATTCTTTACACTTCTATTTTTGCGACTATCATTACAACTTTTCTCCAAACAAAATATCAAAAATATACTTCACCTACACGAGCTGCGATTATTTTTACATCTGAACCATTACTTGCTTCTATTCTGGCTTACTTAATTTTAAATGAGACAATTGGTATTTTTGGAGCAATTGGTGGATTCCTAATAATCTTTGGTGTTTTGACTTCTGAATTGTATGATGAATTAGTAAAAAATCATAGGAGCAAAAATGAAGTTTAACACATTTTTAATAATTTCATTGCTTCTCTTAGCTTCCTGTCAGGAAAAGCCAAAAGTTGATGTTGAAAAAGAGAAACAGGAAATCATTCAGTTTTTGAAAGATTACACTGCATTTGTGAATAAAAATTCAATTGAAGATTTTAAAGATTATTGGCGAACCGATGAAAATGTTAATTACATTCCACTTGAAAAAGATAGTGCAATAGTAGGGTTTGAGAATGTCTATGATTATTTCAAAAAACAATCGGATGAAGTGTTAAAGATTGAATACACAAGCTGGAATCCAACTGTTTGGGTTAATCCTACAAAGAGTGAAGCGGTTTTAGTTTTTCTCTCATCGAAAGGGCTTCAATTAAAAAATGGATTTAATATTGGATTTTATCCAATTCGTAATTCTGCTTTCCTTAGTAAATTTGAAGGTAAATGGAAACTCATAAGTCTTCATGAATCTGTAAGACAAAAATGAGAGCACACATAATAGTCACAGGATTAGTTCAGGGAGTAGGATTTAGATATTTCATTTATCGCAAAGCTGTTGAGTTAGGTCTCAGAGGTTTTGTAAAAAATCTTTTTGATGGCAGTGTTGAAATAGTTGTTGAAGGTGAAAAAGATAAAATTCAAATCTTAATTGAACACGCAAAGATTGGTCCTCGTTCAGCTTATGTTAAGGATGTAAAAGTTATGTGGGAAGAGGATAAAAATGAATTTAAGGATTTTCAGATCAAAGGTTGGTGAGTTTGATTTTAAGTATTAATGTTAGACTTTTTAGTCAATGTCAGGAAATTTTGAAATTGGTATTTGTTTGAATAGAAAATTTTGTTTGATAAAAGTCTTAAAAAAATTTTCGTGAGGAATTTTAATGATTAATTTTCGAGTGGGCATAGGTTACGATGTTCATAAGCTTGTTGATGGGAGAAAATTGTTTTTAGGTGGGATAGAAATACCATCAGAAAAAGGGCTTGAAGGTCATTCCGATGCTGATGTATTACTTCATTCTATTTGTGATGCTTTGCTTGGTGCAGCTTCACTTGGTGATATTGGAAAGCATTTTCCAAATACTGATGAAAGATTTAAAGATATCAGCAGTCTTGTTCTACTTGAGAAAGTTAATGAATTGATTTCAAACAATGGTTATTCGATTGAAAATATTGATTCAACAGTTTTAGCTGAAAAACCAAAATTACTACCTTACATTGAACAAATGAGAAATAAAATTGCTGAAACATTGAAGTTAAATCTCGAGCAAGTTTCGATTAAAGCGACAACCAACGAGAAGATTGGTTTTATTGGAAGAGAAGAAGGCATTGCGGCAATTTCTATTGCTCTGCTATACAAACAAAATCCTGATTGATAATGGTTGAACAAATAATTGAATTCCTGAAAACAATTAATCCTTTTTTAATCTATTTTGCGGTTTTTGGAATTGCTTTTATTGAAAATATATTTCCTCCATTCCCAAGTGATGTGATTGTTGCTTTCAGTGGTGCACTTGCTGCGGTTACGGATATTTCATTACCACTTGTCATTGTTTTTGCTGTGACTGGAAGTACAACTGGTTTTATTGTTATGTATTTTATCGGGAAACTTGCTGGTGATAAAATTCTTGAAGTCGGAAAAATAAAATTCATTTCACCTGAAGCAGTTTTTACTGTTGAAAGATGGTTTCAAAAATATGGTTACTGGCTTATTATAGCGAATAGATTTCTTGCAGGAACTCGTGCAATTATTTCGTTCTTTGCAGGAATGAGTGAAATGAATTTGAAAAAAACCATAATCTTAAGTGCAATAAGCTCTTTTATATGGAATTTGATTCTAATCTTTGTTGGATTTTATGTCGGTCATAATCTTCATAAAATCAGTTATTATATAACAACTTATAACAAGGTTGTATTTGCGATTATTTTATTTGTGGCTATTTTATACATTATTAGATTTTTTATAAAGCGGAAATCAAATGTTCAAAATTAGAATTGAAAGTAAATCCGATTTCATCAAAAACACTACTCTTGCCTTACTTACTGCAATTTTTCTTTCCTTAAGTTTTCCACCATTTAAAACTGGATTCTTTGCTTACTTTGGATTAGTGCCGATTTTGATTTTTGTTAATCGTGCAAAAAATTATCTTGAACTTTTAAGGTACACTTATCTAAGTATGTTGATTTTTCATGCTTTGACTTTGTTCTGGATTGGTGGCTGGACATCCAAAACCGATCCGTTTATGATGATAGGCTCTGTTGCTCTTATTTTTGTTCATCCTGTTTTTTACTGGATTCCATTTCTAATTTTCTTCTTTATAAAAAAACATCTCGGTGAAAAGTCAGCTCTATTTTCATTTTCGTTTTCATGGAATTCAATTGAATATTTAAGGTCTATCGATGAAACAGCCTTTCCCTGGCTCACGCTTGGAAATACTCAATCATATTACTTACCGATTACTCAAATTACTTCAATTATTGGTGTTTATGGATTATCATTTTTAATTGTGGTTTTTAATGTCCTTATTTACACGGCATACAAAAATTTTCGATACGAAAGTTTTCGATTTACTTTGAACAAACTCTCAATTATCGTGATAATTCTTGTCTCTTTATTCATTTATGGCAAGGTAATTTTGAATGATGCAATTTATGATGGGAAAAAACTACGAGTTGGAGTTGTCCAGCCAGATTTTGACCCATGGGAAAAGTGGGAAGATGAAGTTAATCCTCAGATTGATGTTTACCTTCAACTTTCTGATAGTGCGGTTCAAAAAGGTGCGGAGTTTATCGTATGGCCTGAGAGTGCTTTGCCAGTTTATCTTTTGAGTGGAAATTATCCAGATGAAGTTAGAAGAATTAAAGATTTTTGTCGGGAAAATGATGTTGCAATTGTATCAGGTTTACCTTTGGTTCATTTCTATTATTCAAAAGAACAGGCAAAGATTGACAGTAAAGTATCCAGAGATTCATCTTACTTTTATGATACTTACAATGGAGTTGTTTTATTTCTTCCAGATACAGATTTAATTCAAGAATATGGTAAAATGAATCTTGTTCCATTTGCTGAACGTGCCCCATATCTTCGTTATCTTCCTTTTCTTGGTGATTGGATAAAATGGAGTGTTGGAATTAGCAACTGGAGTGTTTGGGATAGTCAAACTGTTTTCAAATACAAAATGCGTGAAGGGGACACAGCAAAATTTTCTGCGGTAGTCTGTTACGAATCTATTTTCCCATCTTTCAATGCAGAGTTTGTTAAGTTGGGTGCTCAGTTTCTGGTGGTTGTAACCAACGATAGCTGGTATGGAAAACTTGCTGGACCATATCAGCACAAACAATATGCTGTTTTTCGTGCAATTGAAAACAGAAGATGGATTGTTCGTTCTGCAAATGGTGGAATTAGTTGTGTGATTGATCCATTTGGACGAACAATTTACGAAACGAATTTATTCGAAAGAACTTATTTTGTTGAAGATATTTATTTGAATAATGATATAACATATTATGTTCAATACCGTGACTTATTCAGTTATGTATCTTTAATATTCTCTGGTATGTTTTTCTTTCTGGCATTGATTAAAAAAATTGGAGTTAGAAAAAATGAAAGTCATAGATCTGAGGAGTGATACCGTCACTAAACCATCAAAAGAGATGAGAGAGTTTATGATGTCAGCTGAAGTCGGTGATGATGTCTTTGGCGAAGATCCGACTGTAAATAAACTTCAAGAAAAAGTTGCGGAGTTATTGGGCAAAGAAGCTGCATTATATGTTCCAAGTGGTACAATGGGAAATCAACTTTGCATTAAGGCTCATACTCAACCATGGGATGAATTAATTTGTGATAAGGATGCACACATTTACAATTATGAATCTGGTTCAATTGCCGGCTTATCTCATGTTCAGGTAGTTCCACTCAATGGTAAAAATGGAATTTTTACTGCTGAACAGGTTGAAGAAGCAATAAGACCGGAAGCTTACTATTTACCAAAAACAAGATTGGTTTGTGTTGAGAATACTCACAATCGTGGTGGTGGTTCAATTTTCCCGATTGAAGAAATTAAACGAATTAAAGAAGTTGTTGATAAGTATAATTTGAAGTTTCATTTAGATGGTGCAAGATTGTGGAATGCATCAATTGCAACAGGAATTAGTATGAAAGAATATGCACAATATTTTGATTCTGTTTCCGTGTGTTTATCAAAAGGATTGGGAGCACCAGTTGGTTCGGTGATTGCAGGTTCAAAGGAATTTATAAAATTGGTTCATCGCTATCGAAAGGCGTGGGGTGGTGGAATGAGACAGGCTGGAATTTTAGCCGCTGCAGGACTTTTTGCAATCGAACATAATTTTCAAAGATTAGCTGAAGACCATCGAAGAGCTAAATATTTTGCAAATGAAATATCAAAAATTTCTCGAATAAAAATTGACCCTGAAACTGTCCAGACAAATATAGTTTTATTTGAAGTCGAAGGTTTAACAGCCGCTGAAGTGTGTCAAATTGTGAAGGATAATTCTAAGACTGGTTCAAGTCTTCTTTTATCTATTGGAAAAAAATACTTAGTTAGAGCTGTCACACATTTAGATGTAAATGATGATGATATAGAAGAGGCAATTAAAATTTTGAAAGCTCATTTTAATTAATTGAAGTATAAATCTATAAAATTGAGGCACCAAAATGGAAAAGCAATTCGATGTTTCGAAATTTCCAGTTAAACTTGAAATTCAGGTTAGGAGTTATGAAGTAGATTTTCAAAATGTTGTTAACAATGCTGTCTATTTCAATTACTTTGAACTTGCAAGGATAGATTATCGAAAGAAAATGGGATACACCCTGAAACCAAATGGAACATTTTCCGATGGATTACTTTTTTTCGTTGCTCACAATGAATGCGATTATTTTGCCCCAGCATATCTGGAAAATGAACTGATCATTTACAGTCGAATCGATTACATAAAAAACTCGAGCTTGAATTTTGAACATTTGATTTTTAATAAATCAACCGAACAATTTATCGCTCGAGGAAGTGGTGTAATTGTCAATGTTGATCCAATCACAATGAATCCATCCCCAATTCCTGAAGATATGATTGAAGAAATTAAATCATTCGATAAAGAAGTGAAGATTTTAAGATGAAAGAATTAGTCTTTGATATTGAGACAGTTGGTTATCCATTTGAATCCTTCGATGAATATCAGCAGGAATATTTACTTCGCTATGCAAATCTTGAAGAAACCGAAGAGAAACGACAGCAAAAAGTTGAAGAAGTAATTCGTTACTTAAATTTGAGTGCATTGACCGCCCAGATTATAGCCATAGGACTTTACGATTTACAAATGGGCAAAGGACTTGTTCTTTTTCAATCAGACACGAAAGAACATTACAAAACAAATGATGGTGAGTTTACCTTTCATTCAGGTGATGAGAAATATATAATTCAAAAATTCTGGGATATTGCGTCTAAGTATGATCGCTTCATTTCATTTAACGGAAGAAATTTCGATGCGCCTTTTCTTTTACTTCGTTCAGCTATTCTCAGAATCAAACCAACGAAGAATTTACTCTCTTATCGATACGACTCAAAACTTCACTGTGATTTACTTGAACAATTTACTTTCTATGGGCTTACTCGAAAATATAATTTAGATTTTTATTGCAAAGTTTTTGGAATTGAAAGTCCCAAAAGAGGCGAGGTGACAGGTTATAACATCAACGAAATTTTTAATCAGAAACGATACAAAGAAATTGCAGAATATTGCAGTCAGGATTTAGTGGCAACAAAAGAACTTTATTTAATTTACAAAGAATATTTAGAGTTCAATTCAAAATGAAAGAGCCAGAAGTTACACTCGAACTTGCACTTGAACACGGATTAACAAAAGAAGAATTTGAAAAAATCAAAGAGATTCTTGGTCGTACTCCAAATTACACCGAACTCGGTTGTTTCAGTGTGATGTGGAGCGAACATGCAAGTTATAAGAATTCTATCGCTCTACTTAAAACTTTACCGAGAAGTGGGAAGAGATTATTAGTTCAAGCGGGAGAAGAAAATGCTGGTTTGGTTGACATTGGTGATGGACTTGCCATCGCATTTAAAATTGAAAGTCACAATCATCCATCAGCAGTTGAACCTTATCAAGGTGCTGCAACTGGAGTAGGTGGAATTCTTCGTGACATTTTCACAATGGGAGCAAGACCAATTGCCGCACTTGATTCATTGAGATTTGGAAATCTTGATAATCCAAGAACAAAATATTTACTCAATGGCGTGATAAAAGGAATTGGTGATTATGGAAATTGTTTTGGTGTTCCCACAGTTGCTGGTGAAGTTTATTTTGAAGAAACTTATCAGGATAATTGTTTGGTTAATGCAATGGCAGTTGGTGTGGTTAAAACAAATCGAATCGCTAAAGCAATTGCAAAAGGTAAGGGAAATCCTGTTTTTATTGTTGGGTCTTCAACTGGTAGAGATGGAATTCATGGAGCTACTTTTGCATCTGAAGAGTTGACAGAAGAATCTCAATCAAGAAGGTCAAATGTTCAGGTTGGTGACCCATTTGCAGAAAAACTTTTACTTGAAGCCACGCTCGAAATAATCAAAAAAGATTTGATTGTTGGAATTCAGGATATGGGTGCGGCTGGAATTATTTGTTCGACCAGTGAAACAAGCGCCCGTGGTAAAAGTGGAATGAAAATTAATTTAGATTTAGTTCCGCTTCGTGAAAAAGATATGACTGCTTATGAGATTTTACTTTCTGAATCACAAGAAAGAATGCTCGTCATTGGAAAGAAAGGATTCGAAGAAGAAATAAAAAAAGTTTTCGAAAAATGGGACTTGAATTGTGTTCAAATTGGTGAAGTAATTGATGAAGATTTACTTGAATTTTATAAGGATGGAAAATTAGTTGCGAAAATTCCTGCTTCTTCTCTTGTGCTAGGTGGTGGTGCACCAGTCTACTATCGAGAAACAAAGAAACCTGAATATATTGATAAGCTTTCAAGCGTGAATTTTGAAAACTTGCCTGAAGTGAAAGATTTAAACTCAGCGTTAATAAAACTTCTTTCATCTCCAAACATTACAAACAAGTCCTGGATTTATCATCAATACGATTACATGGTTGGCACAAACACAGTCATTAAACCAGGTTGTGACGCAGCTGTTATTAGAATTAAAAAGACAAACAAAGCAATTGCAGTAAAAACTGATTGCAATGGAAGATATGTCTATTTAAATCCCAGAAAAGGAACAATGATAGCAGTCGCTGAATCTGCTCGAAATGTTGCCTGCACTGGTGCAATTCCAATTGCAATTACAAATTGTCTGAACTTTGGTAATCCTTACGATCCACAAATTTACTGGCAATTCAAA
>Ga0197142_1000456_pt1 | contig 37632 bp, 34 predicted proteins | sample GBS60_MetaG_FD_148614 | JGI IMG/M metagenome (GOLD analysis project Ga0197142, IMG submission 148614) | Sediment microbial communities from Great Boiling Springs, Gerlach, Nevada, United States - GBS 60_MetaG | ecosystem: Environmental > Aquatic > Thermal springs > Hot (42-90C) > Sediment...
TCCGTATTGTCCTTTGTTATTGGACGAAAAGCTAGCACGGTTGCTGCTGAATTGGTCTTTATAGTTTGTTCTATAAGACGGGAATAGGTGTTCCTAGATATAAGCGGGACGTCTCCCATAGTGATAATGCAAAACTCCGAAAATACGCTTTCGATAAAAGCTTTTCCTGCAAGAACAGCTCCCCCCGTCCCGTTTAGTTCTGGTTGCCATATAAAAACAGGTTGTAAATTTTGCGGCACATAAGTTTTTACAATATCTTGGATACGGTCGGCATCGTGGTGAATGACAATGGCTTTAGGTCCCGGAGGCAGTTGCTCGAGAATTTCTAGAATAAATGGGCGCTCTCCTTCGTAAATTTTAAGTGCACTCATATTTGGTTTTTCCGATGGAATAAGCGGTAGTAAAGCTTTGCATCCCCCGTATCCCACCATTCTTGTGCCTCGTCCTGCCGCGAGAATTAGGCTTGCTACTTCCATCAGTTTTTCCCTCTGGAGTCCTGATTCATACTGGCAGATACTTCTCTAATGGCTTGCAGATGTTCTTCGTAAGTTGTGGAAAATCTATGACCCCCTCGGTAGTCGCTTACGAAATAAAGATAAGGGACACTTGCAGGAAAAAGCACTGCCTTTATTGAGGCAATACCGGGATTACATATGGGACCCGGTGGAAAGCCCTTAATCAGATAGGTATTATAAGGTGAAGGTCGAGCTAGATGGCTCTTCAACACGGGACCTCGGAAATTTTCTAGATCATAAACGGCTGTTGGGTCGCTTTGAAGAGGCATTCCTATCTTAAGCCTGTTAAAAAATACTCCGGCAATAATAGCACGCTCCTCATCTTTCACAGCTTCTTTTTCAACCATAGAAGCAAGAGTGATTACCTGATGAAGAGAAAGATTCATATCCCGTGCTCGCTGATACCATTCAGATTTGAACCGCCTTTTGAATTCTTTAACCATTCGCTTTAAAGCCGTTTCTGCTGTGTCTTTTTTCGTGAAGTCGTAAGTTGCGGGGAAGAGGTAGCCTTCCAGGCTTGGAGCATCATGAAATCCTAGGGAATTTACAAAGTTCTTATCTTTAGCGAGTCTGATCACTTCATCCCTTTTAGCAATTCCAGACCGGTCGAGAACTTCTGCCACATCAAAGATAGTCGCTCCCTCGACTATTGTAACGAAGTGATGAACCACATTGCCCTTAACGATCTTTCTCCAAACATCAAGGTGATTCATCGGGAAACTAAAGGCGTATTCTCCGCTTTTTAGCTTGTTATGCCATTTCATGAAAAAGACTGCGACAGTGGGTCGGTATGGATCGGTTTCCACGCCAGATTTTACAAGGAGTTTGGCAATATCGAATACTCCTACACCTTGAGGAATGATTACCACCTGAGGTGTCTTCATAGGAAGAGGCTCATAAGCCCAAAAAAAGATGGGGACAATCACAAAGGTGAACACAAGTGTTACGCCCGTTAAAATAGTAACCGCCAGCCAACCAATCCCACGTAGTATGATTCTGGTCATACATGATTCCTCAGCCGAAGTTCAATTGGATGGGGGTGCAGGTAGTACTGGGTTTCCAGATAAGAGGGTTTGTATTTTCTTACGTAGTGATTTATAAGCGTAATCGGAACGATGAGCGGAACATGACCTGCTCGATAAGCTTCTATGATTTCTATCATCTCCTGCTTTTCATCAGAGGAAAGATTTTTTTTGAAAAAACCCATGCAGTGGTAAAGGACGTTTGAATGCTTTCTGGGAGTTGCAATAAGTTTCATCGCCTTCCAGAGCAAATCTCCGTATTCTTTTAGTATGTTCTTTCCGAAAGATCGGTCTGAACAAGATGCCACAATACGTCCGAGCTTACGAAGTATCTCCTGACTGTGAGCCATTAAAATAAGCTTATGACGTTCGTGAAATTCAATAAGATGCTTCAGGCTTCGACCTGGATTTGCTACCTTTTGCCATCTATGGAACACGAAAATTCGCTCTATGAAGTTTTCCCGGAGTTTGGGATCATTTAACCTACCTTCATCTTCGGCCGGGACATAGGGAAAGCAGTCCATGAACATTTTTGCAAAGATACCTGAACTCTGACCAACGACGCTTCCAGATTCGTTGTAGAGTTTTACTCGCTCTATACCGCAACTTGGAGAACGGCTCTTAAAGATGAAACCGCATAGGTTTTCATTTTCTAACTCAATAAGTTTTCCTCTAGCCCATTCGACTATGCGGTTGGTGAAATCTTTTCGTGACTTATGGGTAACCAAACGCGGTGTAGGTGAACTTTGCTCAAGCCTCATTGCTTCTCGAGGCACACCTAACCCACATTCCACTTCAGGACATACCGGAACGTATTCCACAAATGTTCCCAGCATGTCCACCACAAAGGGATCACGCTGGTGGGATCCATCATAACGCACTTTTTGCCCCAATAGGCAGGCACTAACTCCCAGCCTTATTTTTTCTGGTTCGCTGGTGTCAGTAGTTATTTTGACCATGGTTTCCGATTCTCCATTTTAGGTTCTTTCCGGCACCGTGGGTATGAGGAGTTTATAATCTCCCTCGTCGATAAGTTCGTAATTCCTTCCACCCACAGTGAAATGGTTTTCATAGCCAAAAGGCAAGTGCATATCTTCTGCCACGGACATGGCTTCGAGAAGCCAACCGATCACGTGAGCGTAATCTTCAAGCCTGGTCAGGAAATCGCCAGGGCGAATTTTTATTTCTTTTACATTAAAAAGATCCTTCAGCCCCTTTGTCACAAAGGTTTCCATGTTTTCATCCCAGTTGACTTCTACAACCTGGGTGGGGTCCTTGCTGTTCTGGATTCTTAAAAGAGTCTTTGTGTTCTGCATGACTTGATTCTCCTTTGTTGTGTTTTGGTTTGTTTTTTGACCCCACCCCGTATCTCGCCTTAGTGGGACTTATGATTCAAATGGCAATAACAGGGAAGGATCATAAAACGACGGTGGATCGAAACCTAGCAGTTGAAAACAGGTGGAAGCTATGTTTGTCAACCCGGGCTTTTCTAGGTCAGGGTTGAATTTGATAATCTGTTCCCCACGTTTCATCCCCACCGGGTCGTAAATGATAAAGGGAACAGGGTTCAAGGTGTGAGCCGTTTTCGGTTTAGGTTTTCCTTCGCTGTCGTATTTTACCTTACCGGTTTTTTTGTCGAGTTCGTACATCTCTTCGAGATTACCGTGATCTGCTGTTACTATAAGTATACCGCTGGTTTCTTCCACAACAGGAATAATTCTTCCAAGGCATAGATCGACCGTTTCTCCGGCAATTAAAGCCGCCTGATAAATTCCCGTATGTCCCACCATATCGCCATTGGCATAGTTGACTCGGATAAAATCAAAGTTTCCTGAGCGAATGCCTTCAAGTAGCCTATCGGTAACTTCGGCGGCTTTCATCCATGGTCTTTGCTCAAAGGGAACTATGTCGGATGGGACTTCAATATAGGTTTCAAGACGTTCATCAAATTTTCCCGAACGATTGCCGTTCCAGAAGTAGGTTACATGTCCGAACTTTTGAGTCTCCGCAATCGCCATCTGCCTGACTCCTCTCAGGCAGAGTAACTCTCCCATTGTTTGTTCTATATGCGGAGGTTCCACAAGATAAAGCTTAGGGATATGAAGATCGCCATCGTATTCCATCATACCCGCATACATTACCTTGGGATAGGGCTTTCGGTCGAATTTGGAAAAGTTTTCTTCTTCAAAGGCACGTGATATTTCAATGGCTCGGTCTCCTCTAAAGTTGAAAAATATGACCGAATCGCCATCCCGAATAGGACCTACCGGTTTTCCTTCTTCATCAACTATAACAAAAGGTGGAAGATCCTGATCTATGACGCCAGGGATTTCTCTTCGGTATGTTTCAATGGCTTCCTGAGCCGACTTAAAGCCTCTGCCTTCCCCGGCAACATGGGTTTTCCATCCTAGAGCCACCATGTCCCAGTTGGCTTCGTAGCGATCCATGGTGATAACCATACGGCCTCCACCGCTTGCTATCCTGCAGTCTGCGTTTGTTCTTTGCCTTATGTCAGCCAAGAATGCTTCAAAGGGGAGGACATATTCTAAAGCCGAGGTTTCACCAACGTCTCGTCCATCCAGCAGGATATGAATACGAATTCGCTTGATACCTTCCTGTGTGGCGGCGTGTTCTATCATTTTCTTCAGATGGTCGATGTGACTGTGAACGTTTCCGTCGGAAAGAAGACCGATAAAGTGAAGTGTGCCACCGTGACTTTTGCAAAATTCAATAATGGTTCGCCATCCCTTACCCTGGAAGAGCCTTCCGGATTCTAGAGCTTCGTTCACCAGCCTGGCGCCCTGAGCGTAAATTCGTCCTGCTCCGATGGCGTTATGTCCCACTTCGGAATTGCCCATGTCATCGTCTGAAGGGAGTCCTACGGCCGTGCCATGAGCTTTCAATAATGTATGAGGGCAATTGTTCCAGAGGAAATCGAAATGCGTAGTGTAACCATTCAGGAAAGCATTGCCTTCACTGGCTTCTCTATAACCAATGCCATCCATGATAACCATAACAAGAGGTCCGGGACGGAGTCTTTTGTTCATAACCTTCTCCTTGTTTTATCAATATCCACCGTCAGCGCGACGTTCTCCAAGTTGAACGGTTATACGGGATGAGCCGCCGTTCCAGTGAACCACATCGAGAGTAATTTTATCTCCAGGGCGGAACTGACGAATGAATCTTATAACATCTTCAGCCTCTTTTACAGGCTTTCCATTGACTTTTGTGATTATATCTCCTCCCACAAGTAACACAAAGTTCCCGACCAGAGCTTTCCTGTTTCCGCCTCGAAGTCCGGCTCGATCTGCCGGACCCCCTGGAACCACATCTATAACCATTGCGCCCTGATCCACACTGAGTTTAAACATTGTAGCTATGTCAGGAAGAAGGGTCATAAGAGTTGCGCCGAGCCATGGATGGCCATAGTGACCTTTGGCGATTAGATCGTTGACCACTCGTTTAACCATGTTAATAGGAATGGCAAAGCCAATTCCTACACTGGCTCCTGTAGGGCTGAAGATAGCCGTTGTTATACCGATAATGTTGCCAGATGTGTCAATAAGTGGACCACCGGAATTTCCGGGATTTATTGCCGCATCGGTCTGGATGATGTCTTCTACCAGCGCTCCTGTTGGGGCCCTGAGAGTTCTACCCAGAGAGCTTATAACGCCGGTCGTGAGAGTCTGCCCTAGCCCGAAGGGATTTCCTATGACCATTACCTTCTGTCCCACCTTTAGCCTGCTTGAGTCACCCATGGGTAACACGGTGAGCCTGGTGCTTCCAGGGTTGATCTTTATAATGGCTATATCTGTGTCAGGATCGGAGCCGATAAGTTGAGCCGTGTATTTTTTCCCATTGGCGAGAGTAACCTCTAACTTACGAGCGTCCTCTATGACGTGGTGGTTTGTTACAATGTATCCTCTGGCGTCTATGATAGCTCCTGATCCCACACCACGCTTTGGAATTACGTTGAAGAAGAAATCTCGTTCAAGAACCGTGCTGGTAATGTTTACCACTCCTGGAGCAAGTTTTTCGTAGATAGAAATAATGGTTTCTTCTTCGGAGGTAAGAGCCACAACAGAGCGGCTACAAAAAAATAGAGTCATTAGCGCTATAAAAGGTGCAATTAGCTTTTTCATACAGCCATCCGTCTCCTCTTGTTTTGTAAAGTGAACAACCACCGGATCTTTTTATAATGATTGTTCTCTTATCAGGGAAGATCTAAATCGCTCTAGTGAGGATAATCTTTATAGTGGTCTAGTGGTTTGAAGCATCCGTAATTTCTATATCACCGTAAAAACCGATATATTTCTCGACGATAGCGACAATGGCTTTGATTTTTGGATGAGATCTCCACCGGTTGAGTACTGGTTCTATGTCTGACGGGTTTTTCAATGAATTGGCAATAGCTGTGGCAGCGGCGTCGGCGAAGGCTCCGTCTTTAGAAAATACTGTTGCAGCATGAGCTTTTCCGAAGCTCAGTGAATGGCCTGTAAAGGACGATGACGTGCAGACCGAGATGGGCAGTTGCTCTCGGTGGAGTTTGACCATAATTGGTTTGGCTAGTCGGGCTTTTTTGCCGCCGTAAACGCCCACAACAACATTTTCGGTAGAGTAGATAAAACAATCTCCTCCGTTTTCCACTATGACATCTGATGGACTCATATTCATAAGCATTTTACCCACTCGTTCTGCAATAGCTCCCGCAACCGCTGCCATGGGACCAACTCCTGCTTCATTCGCTGCTCGAAGCATGGTTTTTACGATAGGAGGTGCTGTATCATCGAAGGGAAGAGGAGTGAGAGCGCTCAAGAACCTGGGTTCGCGACCTGCATACGTTAGAATTTCATTATGAGATTTAATCACCGTGGCAAGGATTTCTTTTTGGAAGATTCCTTGACTGCGCACCCACAGGTTAGTCTGTCTATAGTGCACTTCGTAGGAATCTAATGAAGATTTTTCTGATGTTCTAGATTGATCTGTTCGATGCCAGTAACGGTAAAATCGTTCTTCGTATATAGCACCCACCTCCGGTAGAAAAAATCGCCCTTCCGTGTTGTCATTTTGTTCTCTAGCAGGCTTAGCATTACAGGTCAATAAGAGGTGACCGTCGGTGAGAGTAGATACTGAGAATGTAATTAAGAAGGCGGAATGGGTTGGTTTTTTCCTTTGATCAGCAGGAGTAATGACCACAGAGAAACAAAATGGTGCCAGTTCCTTATCATTTGCAGTTGCATTTTTTCGTGATACATAGGCTGCTGAGTAAGTAGAATTTTTCCAGTCAAATGCGTAATTCGTTGTGAACTAAGAAAAGGATCGGTATCAAAATAAGGAGCTTATTGGTTTTAGTTGGGATAACGGAGATGTTTGTGTAATGAAGAGGCTTTGTATGGCTATTAGTGTCCTTTTTTTGGGTATTTTATTCTCGACAGCGATCCCCTATGGTTTCGCCGCTGATGAACAATCCCGGAAAAATGTTTACCCTGAGCTTGTCGAAGAGGCAAATCCAAGTATCTGGGACAGAATAATCGGTAGTATTTATACTCTTTGCCCCAGTTGTGATAAGAAGGTTTCTAAAGAATCTCCCGAACCTGTTCGGAAGAAGCCGTCCGTTGAAGTTAAAGAAATCTTATTTCGTGGAAATTCCTCCTTCACGGCGTTTCACCTTAAGAAGCTGATGGATACGAAAGAAAAAACCATTTTGCACCTGTTTAAATATGCTCCCTTTGATGAAGACACGCTTAAGGGAGATGTTGAACGTTTGCGTCAATTTTATCAGGGCGAGGGGTTCTACGAGGCAGAAGTTACTTATAAGGTGGAGAAGATAAGTTCTAGCCTTGTGCGTATAGTGATCAATATTTTTGAGGGAAGCCCTGTGATAGTTCACCATGTGTTGTTAGGAATGAAGGGTGAAGAAGCTAAACTGGAGAAGTGGAAGGAGGAGCTGGAAGGCCTTATTCCATTGAAAGAGGGTAAAATCTTTAGAACCGAGGATTATAGGGAATGCGAAAAGGTGGTGCTTCGCTATCTTGCTGAGAAAGGACATCCAAAGGCTAAGGTTGAAACACTTGCCAGAATTTTCAAGGAAGAGCGCAAAGCTTTTGCCTGGATTGATGTTGATATAGGCGATCGATGTACGTTTGGCGACTTGAAGATCGAAGGCCTTCAGTCGATAAATCCCAAAGAAGTAAAACGGCTTTTGACTTTTCACAAAGGTGATGTTTTTAGAGCCTCCAAAATAAAGGAAAGTCAGAAGCGATTATGGAATTCGCAGCTTTTTTCTTTTGTCGATATTACCGTGCAGGGGCTTGATTCGGACGAAACGGAACTTCCAGTTGTCATTAGCCTCAAAGAAGCAAAGCCTTACACAGTAAAAGCTGGTGCCGGTTATGGAACAGAAGATGGGCTCAGGGGAAAAGTTGCTTTTGAAGCTCGTCGATTTTTAGGAGACGCCAGACGGTTGAGTCTTCAAGCAAAAGCCAGCAGTCTTACTCAGCAGTTGGAGACACAATTTCTTCAACCCCATTTCCTGGTGGATCCGTGGTGGCTCGACCTTCGAGGTGGTGTCGGTCATAATGATGAGAAAAGCTACGAAACCGAAACCATGTTTTTCACACCACAGCTCAATATTCCCATTACTGCGACTCTAAGAGGCTTTGTGGGACCAAATGTAGAGACGAACAAAATTACTAAACTCAACATTTATCCCTACGATCCAACCATTCCCGAAAGACAAAGGGATAATTACTTCATTTCTTCGCTTATTTTCGGTCTTGCTAGCGAGAAGGTGGATGATCTTCTCGATCCCAGGAAAGGTTTTAGAGCCTTTGCTACTGCGGAATGGGCTTCCGATGCTGTTGGGTCAGATATAAACTACGTTAAAACCGATCTGGAATTAAGGACCTATCTGCCTATTAGAGATGATTGGGTTTTCGCTACCAGAGTTCACTGGGGTGTTATATCAAATCCCGAGCGAGGTCCTAACCTTCCCATATTTAAAAGATTTTTCGCAGGTGGGAGCAATAGCAACCGAGGCTATGCCTATCATAAGTTGGGACCACTCGACGAATGGGGAAATGCTCTGGGAGGACGAAGTATCTTGGAGTTTAACTCGGATCTGAGATTTCCACTCCGGTTCATTACCAAAGAGCTTGAAGGTGTGATTTTCTTCGATTCTGGCCAGGTTTTTTCTAGAGAGGATGTTTATCTCGACGAGCTTAGATACGCCGTGGGAGCTGGTTTACGGTATAAAACCATTGTGGGACCTATTCGGCTCGATCTGGGCTATGCTCTTAATCCCCCAGAAAATAACCCATCCGGTGCTTTCCAGTTTTTCTTGAGCATAGGGCAGGCGTTTTAAAGGATGATAGAACAAAAAAGTCTTGAGGATTTTTTCCATCAAGTCTGTTCAGCTTCGCAGAATGAAAATCAGTGGTGGCGTCCGGTTCCTAGGTCAATTCAAGAAATCCTTATTGCGTTTTCTCTTTCGAATACCGTTACTTCTGCAGCTTACATACAGGAGCTGGGTAAAGAGTTAATGTTTTGCGAAAAATCAAATCTCAACCTCGCAGCATTTCCCGTAAAAAACATGGATCGTTTGCGGAATAAAGCCCGACAGTTGATGAACCTCGGGATAGGAGTGATCTATCTGGAAAAGGCGAAGTGTAATCTGGCTTTTCCTTCCGAACCTGAAGGGCTATTCCTGTTTGTTAAACATATAGATCTGCTACCGTTCCTGCCTCCAGCAAGAGTGGCTTTCTTTCAGTCTCGCACTTCCCGTAAGATTGACCCCTTTGATGATTGGCTTCAGGCTTTAATTTATGCTCTCGATGTATCCCGTAGAACCGGCATAACCTATGTTTCGAGCAGTGGGACCGCGGGGTATGATATTGTCACAACATGGTGCGTGGATCGACTTCAGTCCCTTATAACGTTCGAAAAAACCTTTCTTCCCCTTATTATGATTTATCCATTCGCTTTGCCTTTAAATGCTGGCGTTGATGAAGATAGGTCTTCGGTTTTTGTAGAAGCTTCTTGTGTTTTCAGTGGAACTTCCTGTCATAAAAGGCATCTTCCAGCCTGTCGGGATCTTATCGTTTCCAGTGTTAGCTCTCACCACGTAGCAATTAAGCTGCGACCTAACGGAACTCTTGCAAAGTTATTGACTCTTCGGTCAGATTCAAAACCCAGGGCGTTCTGGTTAGGTTCGTGGAAGGCTGTTGAAAATGTGACTGCTGGTGCACCTTCATCAGAAAATTCTATAGTGCTTTGGGAAGTACCCCAGGAATGGAAACGAAGACGTATTAAGACAATCTGTCAGAGTGTTTCCACAGAGGCAGAGCTGGTAAGGCATCAGATTGATTGGTCGCGCTACCTTTATCACTACACGAGAGGATCCCAAGGGCCTTTAAGTGGAGAAACCAGGAGGGAATATATCAGAAGGCTTCTTTCTGGCGATCCTCTTTCAGGTAACAAAGCCATTGATGTGTTGATAAGCATTGCAAAAGACGGAAAACTTAGGGCGTCTAGTGGTATGCATGGAAAAGCCATTGTTCGTGGTGGAATTCCGGTAGTATGCTGGACGGCTGTTCCGCCTGTAAAGATTCACCTGTTAAGGCGTTGGAACAGGACTCTAGCTCGATGGACGGTCGAACCTTACGGCATAGCCGTTTTGAGAACTGTTTTGAAAAGATTTGGAACCAAGCCAGTCTGTTACCTTCCAGCCCATGCTTTTGACCTACTGCCGAAAGCCGATCAGTATCGTTTTCAAAAACACGAACCTCCCGGCTCTAACTGGAAACATGAACACGAATGGCGAACCCCCTGTGATGTGCCAGTTGATAATCTAAGGGCTGATGAAGCTTTCTGGTTTGTGCCCAGGCTGGAGGATGCTTTGAAGTTTGCATCCTTTGCACCAGTTAATGTACCAATTTATGTGATAGAGCACGGCGAATTTTTAAAAGTGTGATAACAGCGAAGGGAAGAGCGTCCCTTCGCTTTTACAGAAATTTTTTTCGATTCGGTTTTTCTTTTAAAAGGCTCTTTCCAGAGATGCCAGTTCTTCCTGAGTGAGAACTTGATCGATATCCAGCAGGATTTTTACCGAATTGTCGGTTTTTGCCATGCCCAGGATGTAACTTGTGTCTAGCGAAGTTCCAAAGGAAGGAGTCGCTTCAAGTTCTTCTTCTTTGATCTGGGAAACTTCAGATACGGCATCAACCACTATGCCTATCGATATTGGTTCATTTGCCAGTCTGACTTCTACCACAATAATACAGGTTCGTTCAGTATATGGCACTTCTTCCATCTGGAATCTGCGTCTCAAATCAATTACTGGAATGACCTTTCCTCTAAGGTTAATCACACCTTTGATGTAATCAGGCGTTTGGGGAATAGGAGTAATAGGCATCATACCGATGATTTCTTTGACTTTGAGAATTTCAATGCCGTATTCTTCGTTTCCAAGTCGAAAAGTTAAATATTTTCCCGGTTTAGCTCTTTTGGTTACCGCCTCAGTTCCTTCAATTGCCTGAGCTGCTAACTGGCTCATAAATTCTCCTCCTATTCAAGGCGTTTATTCCCATTCACATGCCTTTTCACTTAGAATACGTAAACAAACTTCAAGGGTCAAACAGAATGTTTGTTTTTTCTTGCCATCCTGTGCGATGGTAGATAGCTTACAAACCTAGATGAGGTGTTTTAGAAAGGTAAAAGGAAAATATAAGTGAGGGGACAATGAAAGTTCTTATTATAGGCACGGGTGCAATAGGAGGGCTTCTGGGCGCCAGGTTTATCGAAGCTGGTGAGAAGGTTTATTTTTGTGACCCCAAGTCCGATCTTGTGTCGCAAATCATGTCCCGTGGGCTTATTGTTAAAGAACTTGATGGTCGGGAAAGAGAGTTTTTTCCACAGGGAACATGCACCGATCCGGTTGATTTAAAGGAACCCTGCGATCTTTTTGTCTTTGCCGTAAAGAGCTATTCTACCAAAGTTGCTGCTGAACGTGCTGTTTTAAGTCCTGCTTTAACTCCTAAGACCCTTGTGCTTACACTCCAGAACGGTCTTGGTAATGCCGAAATTCTTGCCGACGTTTTCGGTTCGGAACGACTTATTGCAGGAACTACGGCTCAGGGAGCCACTGTGCTTGAACCCGGTGTGATTCGCCATGGTGGGGCAGGTCCGACTTTTCTAGGTTCATGGAAGCCTGACAATATTGCTATTGTTGAGCCTGTTGCCGAAATGTTTAAGAGAGCGGCTTTGGAAGTTTACATAAAAAGCGACGTGAAAACGCTGATCTGGGAAAAACTTCTTATCAACGTGGGTATTAACGCCATTACCGCTTTGACGGGCATTTTAAACGAGGGAGTATATCGCTACGAACCTGCAAGCGAATTGTCGAGAAGGGCTGTTAGAGAGGCGGTAGAGGTGGCTCGGAGACTCGGTATTCGTGTTCGGGAGGATATTGAGGATCACGTTCTAAATGTTGCTCGAGCCACGGGACGTAATCGTTCTTCAATGGGGCAGGATGTGGATCGTAAACATCGTACAGAAATTGACGCTATAAACGGGGCTATAGTAAGGCTGGGAGAGGAGCTAGGTATTCCTACGCCTGTAAACTGGACTCTGGTCCAGCTTATTAAAACCCTTGAACTTGGGTATGATGTCAGCGTGTAACCAAAAACTGCAGGAGTGGAACGATGAAAAAAGTAACAGTTCCCGACATTATCGCCGCTAAGAGCCAACGCAAACTCACCATGGTGACCGCTTACGATTACGCCACCGCTGTATGGATTGATCGAAGCGGGATTGATATGATTCTGGTGGGCGATTCTCTGGCGATGGTTATGCTCGGTCACGAAGATACGCTTTCAGTGGGCATGGATGAGATGATCCATCATACTAGAGCTGTGACTCGGGCGGTTAAGCGAGCGCTCGTGATAGGCGATATGCCCTTTCTTTCCTATCAAGCCAGTGTTGAACAAGCGGTGATCAATGCCGGGAGGTTTCTAAAAGAGGGACGAGCTCAGGCGGTAAAGCTTGAAGGAGGAGCGTCGGTAATTGAGCAGGTGAGAGCCATTGTTAAAGCTGGAATACCCGTTCAGGGACACTTGGGGCTTACTCCCCAGAGTATCGCTCAACTTGGTGGTTTCAAGGTTCAAGGCAAAGACGCAGAGACGGCAAAGCGGTTGATAGATGACGCTCTAGCTCTTGCCGATGCAGGCTGCTTTAGCATCGTTCTGGAGCTTATCCCTGCACCAATCGCCGAACGCATAACCGAAGCTGTTCCTGTCCCGACAATTGGTATTGGAGCTGGTCCAAAGTGTGATGGACAGGTTCTCGTGTTTCACGATATGGTAGGACTTTACGACCGTTTTGTTCCCAAATTTGTCAAACAGTATGTTCACCTGGGACGACAGATTGTTGAAGCATTACAGCAATACAAGCGAGAGGTAGAAGGAGGCGTTTTTCCGGGACCTGAGCATAGCTTTGGTATGGCTGAAGAAGAACTGAAAAAGCTGGGATAAACACAAATGGATTCAGTGAAAACCAAAACACGTAAAAATTTAGATACCGCCTTTGTTGGAGAGATAAAAGCCTATTTTCGACTGCTTAGCTTTGCGAAGAAAGCGGAAGAGGAAGGCTATCCCCAGATTTCAGCGCTCTTTAGAGCTGTGGCAGAAGCAGAGTTTGTGCATGCGAGAAATTATTTTTCACTTATAGAAAAGGTGGGAACAACAGAGGAAAACCTTAAGCGATCTTTTGAGAACGAGACCTTTGCAAGTGAACTTGCCTATCCTGAGATGATCAAACAGGCCTGGCAGGACGATGACAAGGCGGCTATATGGTGGTTTACAGCGGCACGAAACGCCGATGAACGACATGCTAATCTTTATAAACACGCCCTTAATCACATGCTTTCCGAGAGAATGACCGTTTATTACGTCTGCAGTCACTGTGGATGGATAGAAGATGGGATTCTGCCTGAAACATGTCCAAACTGTGGAAAAAATAAGGAATGGTTTAAAAAAGTCGAATAGAAGCCAATAGATTGGGAAACACAAAAGAAGCTGGTTTTGCCAAGATGAACCAACATGCCACTGGCAGTGGTATCGCAGTTATGCATAAGATACTGTGGGAGCACTGGGAAAAAGTATTGCAACTTTAGTTGCTTAGTTGAGCAAGCTCTTTTAGAAGTATAGCTGCCGCTTTTGTTCCATTTCGTAGGTTTTCTACAGCAAAGTGTTCGTTGGGACCGTGAGGACCATCATCAGGATCACCCCATCCAAGTAGAAGTATTGAGTTTATGCCGAGAACCTCTTTTATTGTTGAGACTACGGGAATTGATCCTCCTTCGCGAATGAATACAGGAGAACGGCCAAAGCCCTTATGAATAGCCTTTTGAGCTGCTTCGATCTCAGGCAGATTTCTAGGAACTATTACCGGATCTGTGCCATGCAAAGGTTTTACGGAAATCTTGACTCCTGGAGGAGCGTTTTTTGTGAGGAAGTCGGCGACAAGAGCATCTATACGTTTCGCAGATTGGTTTGGCACAAGTCTCATGCTCAATTTTGCTCCCGCTTTGGACGGAATAACCGTTTTCGCTCCTTCTCCTTGATAACCTCCCCAAATACCGTTTATGTCAAGGGTAGGACGTGCTGTTTTGCGTTCGAGTACAGAGTATCCTTCCTCACCGAAGAGTGCATCCACTCCAAGGTAAGTCCTTAGTTCGTTTTCATTTAGAGAAAGTCGAGCCATTTCTTCTCGTTCCCATGGTTCAAGAGGTAACACATCATCGTAAAATCCGGGTATAGTTATACATCCCTTATCATCGATAAGCTTGGCCAGCAGTTGGACCAGAGCGTTTATCGGATTTCTAACAACGCCACCGTAACTTCCTGAGTGAAGATCAATGCGAGGTCCCGTGACTTCTATTTCGAGATAGGACAGGCCTCTCAAACCATAGGTGATGGCTGGAATGTCGCGGGAGTATTTTGACCCGTCAGAGATAGCAACAGCGTTTGCAGAAAGGTGTTCTTTGTGTTCCAAAAGAAAAGCATGCAAATTAGGGCTTCCGATTTCTTCTTCGCCTTCTATAAGAACTTTTACGTTGAGGGGGATAGTGCCCGTTACCTTCTTCACCACTTCCAGCGCCTTGATCCATGTAAATAGCTGTCCTTTGTCGTCGGTTGCGCCTCGAGCGTAGATTAAGCCGTTGCGAATGGATGGCTCAAAAGGTGGTGTTTCCCACTCTTCCAGCGGATCTTCGGGCTGAACATCGTAGTGTCCATAAATTAGAAGAGTCGGACGGTCGGGATAAAGGCACAAAGATGCGAGAAAGACGGGATGTCCTGGGGTCTGGTATATGTGAGTTTCCATACCTAGCTGCTCAAGCTTTTCCTTAAGCCATTGGGCAGCTTTGATCATATCTTCCCTGTGTTGTGATCTGGCGCTTACGCTGGGAATTCGAAGAAATTCGCAAAGTTCTGCAATAGATTCATCGAGAGTTGCATCTACCGTTGCTAAGGTTTTATCTTCCATCGGTGTCCCCTTTGTCTGGCGTTTTTATTTTACGGCGGATCATTGCGGAACAACTGTTATGGTTTCTTCTCTCGGACGCACTTTTTCAATTTTTACCGGCACAACTTGCCCTATAGCCAGGGTGCGGAAAGCCTTTTTGGGAATAAAAGTTTCCAGCATAAAGTCTGGAAGCACTACATGAACGCTTCGGTCATTGTGATCTAGTATCAATGCATTGGTTTCTTTAATATTTTCTTGTTCGATGTAACGAAGTATCCAGTATCGATTCCATCGGCGAGTAATCTGGAAAACCTTGGGAAGTACCTCATTCATTTCGGTTATTATGGCGTCCAAATCATTGATTGAATAGGCTGGTGGTTGTTCCAGAAAATAAGATCTGAGCTGACGTTGAAGCACAAGATCCATATACCTTCGGATGGGAGATGTGATACTGGAGTAGCATTCTAGTCCTAAATTGCAGTGCCGTTCTGGAAGGGTAGAAAGTTCGGCTCTGGCAAAAAGACGTCTTTGCCGGAAGAGAATGAACAGCGGATGTACGTTTTCGCCGTAGGATTCCTCGTCTTGCTTGGCTTTTCCTTGAGCTCGATATAGGGCAGGGATTCCCTCTTCCATGAAGAATTTTGCAACCAGAGCATTTGCCGCAATCATGCATTCTGCAACGATTGTTTGACTTGGTTCGTCCTGATTATATTTTTTTATGTGAATTACGCCCTGATCATCCACCATAGCATAAACTTCTGGTATGTGCAGAATGATAGCCCCTTTGCGCTTTCGCTCTTCCCGGAAGGCAGACGTAATATCCTGAAGCACCTTCAAACGTTCATCGCCATGTTTAAGCCTTTCATTTACTTCATCATAGGTGAGCCTTTCTTTTACTCGGATGAATGATGGAGTTATTCGAGTCTCGATGACGGAGCCGTGGCTATCCACAGTGAAGAAAAAAGTGATGGCTCGCTTATCTTCACCGGCTATCAAACTGCACAGGTTCTCGGAGATAATGGGTGGAAACATTGGGATTTTTTCGTCGGGCAAATAAACCGATGTCATGCGGGATCTGGCTTCAACATCCAGAATGTTATCTCGCTCGATGTAAGCCGCCACATCCGTGATGTGCACTCCGACTCGCAGTAGGTTGGAGTCGAGCTCTTCCAATGAAATGGCGTCATCAATATCTTTAGTTTCTTCGCTGTCGATAGAAATAGTCCATAGGTGCGTTAAATCTTCCCGTTTTGCATCCAGAGGATCTACTATCGCACCAGGTTCGGAAACTGCTTTTACTATGACCAGATTTTCTGCGCAGGAAATCACTTCGGAAGAGAAATGACGGGGGATGCCAAACTTATATATCAACAGGTTTTCATCAGGCTTCCACACGCCAAGGTTAACGAGAATGCGAAAAGCAACTTGTGGATCAAGGTTAAGTTCTGCTCTTTTGAAAAGCTCCTTTATGGTGTTCAAATGCTCTGATTCGTTTCCCGCTACGGCAAAATCTTTAAGTTTTTCAATAATATCCTGCTGTTCTTCAGAAAATTGCCCTGATGAAATAGCACCTGGTTCATTTTTCCACGCCTCTTTGAGCCATAGACTCCCTTTTTGTAACATCAACTCTTTTCTGGCTTCTTGTTCAGCCTGAACTTTCAGTTGTTCCACCTTTTCTTTTGACCTGGGTATGTAGAGACTGTCTTTATTCTGAAAGTAAAATCGGTCGGCAAGAAGAGCTCGTTCTAGTGCTGCAAGTTGATGATGGTCGGGTGCATTAAAAAGAAAGCCGGCGAGATCTTGGAGGGAGAAACTTCCTCCTCCTTCTTCTTCAAGCAGTTCCCAGAGTTCTTCGATGTTAATTTGACTGGCGAGTTCCCGTCTTTTGACGCTTATTTCCTTTAACTTCGCCACAAGAGTATCTCGATCTTCTTTCACATCTATAACAGGGCCGATCGTTTCGAGAATGCGGTTTTGAGAGATGTTCATTTCTCTGTTTTGTTCAGAGATAACAAATAACCGTTGTCCTTTTGTAGCCAGGACTACTCCCGTGCAGATGTTCTTTTCGTTGTAAAATTCAACTATTGTTCCGGAAGCAAGTTCTTGCTGTTCTCGCATTTAAAACACCACCTTTTTATATTTTAGGGATACGTCTCCCGCCTTTACCGTTATGGTCCCGCATTATGGATTTAGGGGATACCTTGAGAATCATTTTTGTTATACTTTACTTCGTCCGTGTTTGAGTCAGTATCAGTCTTTTTTTTCCCGTGCTACATTTCCTTGATGTATCTCTTTCGCGTATAGTTTTACTCCTTGAATGATGCCGTTTGCAACCGCCTGAGCAAATTCCCGAGAATGAATCATTGTAAGTTCTTCCTTATTGCTGATAAATCCGGCTTCTATCAGAATGCCTGGCATGGTGATTCCGAAGAGCACGTAAAAAGGTGCGCTTTTAACTCCCAGGTCCCTAACGTCAGGCGATAATGACTTGAGTGAATCCACTATGTGGTTGTGAACTACACGAGCAAGTTTTGCCGATTCGGCTATAGAGCTGGCTTTAAGAAGATCCTGTAGTATGGCTTCAAGGTCAGTCATTTTTCTTTTTAGGACGGCGTTTTCTATAGCCGCAACTCTAGCCGCCTCTTTATCCTGTGAAATGTTGAGATAATAAGTCTCAATGCCTCGGACCGAAGGATTTTCATGAGCGTTAAAATGCAACGAGATAAAAAGATCGGCTTTAAGAGAGTTGGCTATTTTCACTCTTTTCTCTAGCAATAGATACTCATCACGGTATCTTGTAAGTTCTACCTTCACGTATGGAAGTGTTTTTTCTATCATACGTTTTAAAGAGTAAGCCATCGTGAGAGTAAGGTCTTTCTCGTAAACGCCATTAACACCTGTTGCTCCCTTGTCTTTTCCGCCATGACCTGGGTCTATAACGATGATCAGTGGTAACCCTTGACGATCACGCTCCTTATAATGTCCCGCTGAGGGATGGATTTGCATCTGGGTGGACACAGATCTGGCAGGAGCCAACTCTTTTACAGTATGCACGACTGGTTGATTGGTCTTAATGCCTGTTGATGTTGATTCGGGCGCTTTTGGAGAAGTAACACGTTGTAAAGCATTTACAGCATTTTGGGAGATAGCGGCACTACGGTGAGCAGAATTCCTGCTGTTAGTTTGGCTAAGTTCCGCCTGTGGATGTGATTCGGTTCTAAACATTGTTACCACGATGCGGAAGGGATCTGCCGCTTCTGACCAGCTAAACTTCACTTTCCGGTATGAGGAAATTGTTATGAGAGTTGAAATTCCGAATCTGGCTTTGTAGTTATTGGTGACGTTCAGCGCGGCTATAAATTTTCTGTCTGGTTGGATGCGTTCAAGGCGAGGATTTACTACACAATTTTCGACCAGTATAGTTAATTGCTTTCCTGTTTTACCACTGTTTCGCTCGGATATTCGATAAGACACAGGGGAGCTGAAAACCAGGGTGAGCTTAGCCGAATCGGAAGTTTTGGTTAAAGTCACGTCTTTAAGATAAAGTAGCGATCTGGATAAGATCCTTTTTTCTGATGCGCCATAAGAGGTTCCGCTCAGGACTGCAAATATCATGAAGACCAGGGTGGCGGTTCTTAAAAACATTATCATGGCTTCTGTTCCTTTTTTAGACGTTCCTGGACTGCATAAAGTATTTGCAGAGCGGCAAGAGGAGTTAGGCGATCGAGATCTAGAGCCAGAAGCTCTTGCTTTAGCCATTCCTCAGTCAAAGGCATAATGGGAAGTTGAAAGCCTGCTTTGGGCTTTTTTATTTCTCTTCTCTGAATTTTTTCAATTTCTCTGGGCTGTTCTTCAATTTCATCCTTCGGTGAATGGGAACGAGTTTCAAGCTCTTTAAGTATAACCTTGGCTCTTTCAATGATGCTTTCCGGAATTCCAGCCAGCTTTGCTACGTGAATGCCATAGCTTTTATTGATTTTTCCAGGAACTAGACGGTGGGCAAAAACAACCTGATCCCGCCATTCTTTAACCGCAACACTAAAATTTTTTACTCGTGGGAGCTGTTCCGCCAGTTCTGTAAGTTCATGATAATGAGTAGCGCATAGGGTTTTGACCCCTGTGTTTTGAACATCATGCAGATATTCAATCACCGCCTGCGCTATGCTCATACCGTCGTAAGTGCTTGTTCCTCGCCCGATTTCATCCAGTATAACAAGGCTCTTCGGTGTTACTCTATGGAGAATCGATGCTACTTCCTGCATTTCCACCAGAAAGGTTGAACGGCCTCTGGCTAGGTCATCGGAAGTGCCGATTCGGGTAAAGATCCGATCCACCAAGGTTATTGTTGCGGCTCTAGCCGGAACAAAGCTTCCTACGTGAGCAAGCAAAACAATGAGAGCCGTTTGTCTTAAGATTGTTGATTTCCCAGCCATGTTTGGTCCAGTGATGATCAAAATCTGCTGGTCGGTCATGTTAAGTTCGATGTCGTTGGGAACAAAAGAGCCTTTGGGAAGATATTTTTCAACAACAGGGTGTCTTCCCTCTTTTATGATTATGGAACCATCGGTGGTAAGGATAGGTTTGGAGTATCGCTCGGTTATGGCTAGTTCAGCCAGTGATGCTATACAATCCAGGACAGCGATATTATTTGCCATGTGATAAATACGATCCCGATAAGATAAGACTTCTGCCTTTAATCTTTCAAAGTGTTCACGTTCAAGCTCTTGCCGTCTATATTCTGCTTCTAGCGCTTTTGTTTCAAATTCCTTCAACTCTTCGGTGATGAATCTTTCTGCGTTTGTGAGTGTTTGCTTACGGTGGTAGTGAGAAGGAGCCTGATCTGCCTGGCTTCTGGGAAGTTCAATGAAATAACCGAACACTTTGTTATATCTGATCTTCAGGGAAGAAAGGCCTGTTTTTGCTCGCTCTTGTTGTTCAAACTTTAAAAGCCATCCTTTACTGTCTCTGGCTATTTGACGATATTCGTCAAGTTGTGGATCCACGCCTTCTTTTATGATCGAATGAGAAGACCAGTTAAGGGGAGGATTGTCGACTAGAGTGGAATCTATTAGCGACACTGCATCTTCAAGACTGTCCCATTGAAATTCTATTCGTCTAAGTAAGGAACTGCTGCATGAACTAATAAGACTGCGAATGGTAGGAAGGGGGATGAGGGATGTTTTGAGATTATGGAGATCTCTTGGAGTTGCCGATCCAACTGTTATACGGCTGAGAATTCTTTCCAGGTCACCAATGGATTCGAGTTGGTGACGCAGTTCCCGCAGCAGTTGAGGATTACGCACCAGTTCTTCAACGGCGTTTTGACGATCAAGGATGTCGGATTTTTTCAATAGAGGATAGCGGAGCCATCGGTTGAGCATCCTTCCGCCCATAGCTGTGCAGGTTCGATCTACGATTTCAATGAGGGATCCTTTTCTGCTCCGAAAGCTTTGGGAGTAGAATATTTCCAGATGTTTTTCGGTATTTTCGTCGAGGGTCATAAAATCGGATCGGTTGTAGGGCGTAAGATTTTTTAAGTGAGTAAGAGGAAGGCGGTTGTCTTCGGCATAGCGCACCACTGCTCCCGCTGCCCCGATAGCAGCTGAGAATCCTTCTAAACCGAAACCTTCAAGAGAATATACTGAGAACAGACGGCAGAGACGTTCACGGGCTAGTTCTTCATCGAAGTAGTCTATTGAAAGCGTTTGAATTGATGTGGGAATAGCTTTTTTGATTTCTTCTATCAGAGACTCATTGATTCTGCCATAAGCGGGATCCGGTATGAGAAGTTCTTTCGGTTCTATCCTGCAAATCTCTTCGAAAAGTTCGTTACCATTCGATACTTCAACAGCTCTGAATTCTCCCGTTGACACATCCATGTAGGCAATGCCCCAAGTGCGGCTGTTGCGAGCTATGGCACATAGGTAGTTTGGTAGTTTTGCCGACAGATTCTGCTCTTCGACTATAAGTCCTGGTGTGATAACTCTGGTAACTTCCCGTTTTACAATTCCTTTTGCAAGCCTTGGATCTTCAACCTGCTCACATATAGCCACCTTATAGCCCGCAGACACAAGCCGAGCGATGTATTGTTCGGCAGCGTGATAAGGCACTCCGCACATGGGTACGGCGTTTTCGGTATTTTTGTCTCTCGATGTAAGAGCGATGTTGAGAATACGGGATGCTGTAATAGCATCGTTCATGAAAAGTTCGTAAAAGTCGCCAATTCGGTATAAAAGAAGAGCGTCAGGGTACTGAGCCTTTATAGCAACATATTGCTGCATCATTGGCGTTAAGGATAGTGTCACTTCCTGATTTCGCTCTTCCATCGCAGTAATGTAACTCCTAACATGATATCAATATTCTCTGTTTTAGATCATTCCACCTTTTTTCATAGTCTTTGGTGAGAGCCGTAAAGGCTGGTGTTTCTTCCGGAATCACGAGAATTGCGTCACCGCTTATGTCTTTTTCTGCAAGGCGGGCCGCAACTTTGTGGCTTATATCTTCTTTTAGTTTTTCTGCTTTTTCGGTGTAACGACGCTGAATTTCACGAAGTTCTAAAATTTGATGCAGCAGAGGATCTTTTTCGCCCATAAGCTTTTGTAGAAGTGCAAATATAGAAGGTGCCGTTTCGAGGCTAATTCTCTCCAGGGTGGCTTCCAGAAGTTTTTTTCTCGCTTCTTTGCGATACCCTTCTGGAATGTTTTTATAAGCAGCGATAACAGTTTCTTCGGAAATTGATCCATCAAGGAATTTTTGTATATGACCTGGGATTTTTTCTATGATATCCATTACCTGCTGTCGTTCCTTCTCTTCGCTGGTCATGATGAGATGCTTTGTGCGTTCCATAGCGAGTTCTATGGTGCTTTTTATTTCAGCCATGTTCTCCTCCTCGTCTTCAGCGCTTTGGTTTTTCTAGTAGGCCAATTACTGCAGGCTTATTTTATTACTCTAATTGTCTCTTGCAGGAAAGAATCTTTTGTTTTGTGCCCCTCGGCCTTCGGGATTGTATGGATGTGGGCGAATAGTGTAAAGTAATAATGATTGAGTTAGATTTGGGGCAATCCCCTGTGACGGGATCAGTATCAGGAAAATACAAGAATTCAGGGAAAGATTCCGGCAGTGAAGGATACCATTGTATATGCAGAGCATCTTTATAAAAGATATGCTGGGGGAGATTGGGTCTTTGAAGATGTAAATTTTTCCGTCCGAGCCGGCGATTTCCTCTTTCTTCTCGGCTCCAGCGGGTCCGGTAAGACGACCCTCATAAAGATTATCTCAGGGCAGGAATCTTTCGACAGCGGGACTGTTTTGGTGGCCGGTAAAAATCTGAAAAGACTTTATCCTGGTAAAATCCACCAGTGGAGACGTCATATTGGAATAGTTTTTCAAGATTTTAGACTGCTTATGGACGTTTCTGTGGAAGAAAATATTGCCTTGCCACTCATTGTTACCGGATTTCCAGGTGCTGAAATTCGAAAACGAGTTTCGGCTGTGTTGAGGCTTATTAATCTTGAATCGAAGCGCAAGACCAAATGTAGATTCCTTTCAGGAGGCGAGAGACAGCTTGTGGCTATAGGACGCGCAATTGTTCACAGTCCTATTTTGATCCTTGCCGATGAGCCAACTGGTAATCTGGACGATGATCATGCGAGGCGGATACTAAAGCTTTTTTCCGCCTTTAATAAGCGAGGACAGACACTTGTTGTTGCAACACACGACCGTCGCTTGCCTATGTGGGTCGATGGAGTAAACATCTTCATGATACAGGATCGGGCTATTGTAGAGGTCATACCGGTAAGGAAGGAAGAAAGAGCATTGTGAGAATTCCCTGGGGATTCATACTTTATCGAGTGTATCAGGACATCGCTAAAGAGCCTTTGATTTTTGCCACAGCTGTTTTGTGTATGACTCTCGCTTGTGCTGCTGGACCTCTTGCGCTGGAAAGTAAAAGTATTACCACTTGCCTGATTCCTCCATGGGCTAATCGAGCTGTAGTTATGGTTTCATGGAAGGTGAAGGCATCTGAGAAAGATCGTCATAGGGTGCTTGAGACTATTCGGTCGGCTGAATGGTGCGAATCTATTAGAGAGGTATCTGGGGAAGAAGTCTTGAAAGAGGTGGAAAGGCTTGCAAAGAGTTTTGGGCAGGGATTTTCCCTGGGCGATCCGTCCGTCGTTCCTGGTTATGTGGAAATTACTCTGAGCGGTGGATGCCTTGATCAACCCCAAAAATGCCAGGCTTTTGTTGATTCCCTTGCCGCCGATCCTGCCGTCGATAGCGTTTACTCCGGAGTAGCATGGGCGGTTGAAGCAAGAAATTGGTTCAGGTTTATCAGATATTTTATGATAATTCTCAGCAGTTCTTTTTTCCTTATCATGGTTGTAATGCTGTTCTTGCTTTATCGGCTTTCTTTTTATCGACGCATTAAGGAAATATATTTGTGGGACCTTCTGGGTGCTTCGCCTTTTTTCAAACGCCTTGCTTGCTATATACATTCGATCTCCATGCTAGTTCTTGCATGGCCTATCTCTCTGTTTTTGCTATATCGCTTTAAAAAATACTTGCAACATTTAGGACACTTTTTCGGCATTGAACAGTCCCGTTTAAGCAGTAGTTTACCGTCATATGGAACTCTTTTTGCTCTTTCTATTCTTACTCTTGTCTTGGTGATTTTTATCGTGTTTATCACTATAGAATGGGCTTTCAGGAAAAATTGGGGTTCATCCAACAGGGTGGACTGGATATGGAGCGATTGATAAAGAATAATTCATGTATCGTGCCGGCTACAACCTCTCTGTTAGTTCTATGCTTTGTATTGGTAGGAGTAACCGTTTGTAGTTACTTTCCGGCTTATGGACAATCAAGCGCCCGGGAAGAAAAGGCCATAGATGAGGTGGCAAAGCTGGTTAACGAAAGTGAAAAAAGAAAGCAAGAGATCGCCAGAGCACTGCGAGAAAATAAAAAAGCCTATGAGCAACTTGAGAGAGAGCTGGCTTATGAACGTCAAGCTGCCACTGAAAACGTTATAAGGCTTCAGCAAGTTATGGCTTTTCGAAGACTTATGGCTGAACAAAACATTAACAGTGGAAAAGCCTGGTGGAATGCAGAGCTAGCTCTAAAATCGGTTATTGAGGATAGCATCCGGCGTCAGACTGCTTGTAAAGTACAGATGGCAGAGCTTGAGCGTCTGGAGAAAGTTCTGGAAAGAAATTTGCGGGAGATGATTGATGCTGAATTGTCCTTTAGGAAGAATCTCCAGCGTCTTGTATCAATGAGTAGGGAGATTCTTAAAAAGCGGGCTGCTAATGGTGAAAATATGTTTCCTACAGAAGAAGATAACTCATTGAGATCCTTTTTCGGACAGATTGCTCAGCCACAAACCTCACCCTCTCGCATAACTCAAAAATCAGGCAAGCTCATTCTTCCAGTAGATGGGGTTGTGGAATCTACTGTGGATTTAAAAAAAGGTGTGGATTCTACGCCTTTGGTGTATAGTAAGGGGGTATTTATAAAAGCAGCGGAAAGAACACCTGTTAGAGCCGTTGCCGATGGACGGGTGATGTTTGCAGGATGGTTTCGGGAATTTGGAAGGACGGTGATAATCGATCATGGTGATCACTATTTCAGTGTAACTGCATATCTTGGATCGTTGAAAGTAAATGAGGGGGATCAGGTGGTTCGAGGTGATGTAATTGGAGACGTTGCTCAATCGGAAATACTGGGTGAAGCAGGGGTTTATTTTGAATGGAGGCATAATGGGAAACCATTAGATGTTAAGCAATGGTTTGCCTTTAAAACTAGTGAAAAGAAAGGAGAGTAATTTACGGGTATGAAAAAGGCGAGAACGGGTCTTATAGCAATTGTTGGATTGGTAGTGCTTCTAGGAGTATGGGGAGTTTTTCAAGGCATTACCGCTTATTGTTCTGAAGAGAAAAAAGCCAAATCGATTGATAATGTCTTTAAGCAACTTAAGCTGTTCAGCGAAGTCCTTAACCTGGTGGAAGATCAATATGTAGAGCCGGTTGATGAAGCTAAACTCATACAGGGAGCCATCAAGGGAATGCTTCAGTCCCTGGATCCCCATTCGACCTATATGACACCTGATGAATATAAAGAACTTCAGGTGGAAACTCGTGGAACTTTCGGAGGAATTGGTATCGAGATAACAATTCGAGACGGAGTTCTTACGGTTGTTGCTCCTATTGAAGGTACTCCTGCGGATAAGGCAGGTATAAAGGCAAACGATCAAATTATAAAGATAAATGGTGAGTCAACTAAAGACATGAGCATCACCGAAGCGGTCAAGAGGCTTAGAGGGCCAGAGGGGACGAAGGTAAGGGTCACTATTATTCGAGAAGGTGAGCCGAAACCATTGGAATTCGATATTGTGCGGGCTTTGATCCATATCCAGAGCGTTAAGTATAGGGTTCTTGAACCGGGTTTTGGCTATGTAAGGATAGCCAGTTTCCAGAGCGATACCGCTAAGCAGCTTAGAAAAGCTCTTGATGATTTGGAGCAGGAAAATAAGCCTATGAGAGGGTTAATCATAGATTTGAGAAATAACCCTGGTGGACTCCTGGATCAGGCTGTTCAGGTTAGCGATGAGTTTATCGATAGCGGGCTCATTGTTTATACCAAAGGAAGGAAAGAAGAACAGCAGATGAAATTTGAAGCTCACAAGAACGACAGAACGCATCAGTATCCCATTGTAGTGCTTGTCAATGGAGGTAGCGCTAGTGCGTCGGAAATTGTCGCAGGAGCGCTTCAAGATCATAAAAGGGCTCTTATCATCGGTGAACCTACTTTTGGTAAAGGATCTGTACAGACCGTAATTCCTCTTGAAGATGGATCTGCTGTAAGACTTACAACGGCTCTTTACTATACGCCTTCTGGTCGCTCCATTCAGGCGAAGGGAATCCAACCGGATATCTACGTTCCTAGGGAGGAAAAGGTAGCAACAGCAGATCAACCCAAGAGTCGTTTTTCTATTAGAGAAAAGGACCTACCCGGACACATGCAGGGTGATGGTTCAGAAGAAGAATCAAAAGTTGAGGATCGGGGTTCCAAGAAGAAAGGTTTGAGCAAACAAACAGAAGAAGTTCAAAAGATGCTTGAGCAAGACAATCAGTTGCAAAGAGCGCTTGATCTTCTGAAAGGTTTAGCTATCCTTGCCAAGCCTTAAACATGGGTTGCTTTAGCTGGAAAGGGTATGACTCAGTGCCTGCCCTTTCCGTAAACTGCAGTATTCTTGATGAATAAACTCTTAGAAAACACGGTAAAGGTTCCGAGGTTTTACTAGTTAAAAGGTTTGCTTAGAAGTGGCAAAAATTTTGAGAAATTCAGCCAAACGACCAAAGGGACAGGAAACCAAGAAACGTAGCGGGAGCAAATCGGCGACTCACCATCCTAAGGGGCTCTTTTTTAGTATCTGGATCTTTGGAGCGATTGTTTGGGTGGGACTTCTTCTGTGGGCTTATCATTGGTCATCTGAGAAGACAGAATTGCATCAAAAAGTGGTTAAATCGAATCTGGAGAATGAAGATAGTAAGCCCAATAAGCCGATCGCTTCTTCGAGTACTCCTTCTAATAATAGTCCAACCCCTAATCTTTTGCCACGCTATGGCGAAGAGGAATCTAAAGAGGCAACGCATGCGTCACCTATCCGGTCTAAGAATGTGCCTGATAATAGGGAAAAGGTTGTTTCTCGGGATGTAGATAAGCATTCTTCGGAGCAGAAATTAACAGATAGTCGCGAAGTTGTTTTTGAGCCGTCTCCAAGGTATGCTCCTTCTCCTTCAGCTGTCTCCAAACACTATAGACGTATCAGCATTATTATCGACGATATGGGCGGTAGTATGGAGATTGCAAAGAAGTTTGTAGAGCTTCCATACCCTATAGCATTAGCGGTGTTGCCCTATGAACCGTACTCTCAGGAAGTGGCTCGACTTGCTAAGAAACACGGCAAAGTGGTGCTCCTTCACATGCCCATGGAACCTCACGGTTATCCTGAGAAAAATCCAGGTAAAGGGGCTTTGTTAGTGGGACAGGATAGGGACACTCAGAGAAGACTTTTTTTAAGAGCTTTGAAACATGTTCCTGGTGCCATCGGAGTAAACAATCACATGGGTTCGAGATTTACGGAGAATCGGGAAGCTATGAGAGTTTTTCTGGAACTGGTTAAAGAGAAAAACCTGTTCTTTATCGATAGTGCGACAACTGATAAAACAGTTGCCTGTGATGTAGCTCGTGAGGTTGGCATTCCATGTTTTAGGAGAGATGTTTTTTTAGATCATGAAGTTACTGCATCTTTTACTCAAGCTCAGTTGGTGAGACTTTTTGATATTGCTCAAACAAAAGATCTAACCATTGCTATAGGTCATCCGCATAAGATCACACTGGAATTGCTTCAAAAAGGCCTTGCGGAAATCCGCAACAAAAATATCGAGATGGTTTCTCTGGATTTTAGAAAATGAGCACAATAACGGCACGTCAAAACCATCTCTTAGTATCGTTGCTTCTTGCGCCTTTTACTCGGTGGCAACTCATCATGAGTCTTGTAAAGAAGGATCTAATAGGGCGTTACACGGGATCTTTTCTCGGGTTCTTCTGGGCTGTTCTTCATCCCGTGGCCCTTGTTGGGATTTACTATTTCGTCTGCTCTCTGGTGTTTCGTCTGTCTGTTAAGGCAGGAGCATACGGATTTTTTGAGTTCCTCATTTGTGGCTTAATTCCATGGATCGCCTTCAGTGAAGGCGTTTCTAGATCATGCACGGCCGTTGTAGAGCAGGGCTATCTGGTTAAAAAGGTTTTCTTCCCTTCAGAAGTCTTAATACCCGTTGCTGTGATAAGCAGTGCGGTGCAGCTTGTTATCGGATGCGGGATTTTTCTCATTTACCTTTTTATGACAAAGTTCGATGCCCTTAAGTTTTACTGGTGGCATCTGTTATTTTTGCCCTTTCCTTTCCTTGTCCAGATTATTTTTTCCTTAGGGCTGGGATGGATTGTAGGGGCTGTAAATGTTTTCTGGAGAGATGTAGGGCATCTTTTGCCCCTTTTTATGACCGTGTGGTTTTATGCAACTCCTATAGTTTATCCGTACGATCTACTTCCTGAAGGCTTCAAAGGTATCTCTCAGTTAAATCCACTTTTTTGCCTTGTCGAAAGTTATCGGTGGGTACTACTTGGAAATGGTCAGCTTGATGTGGTGCATTTCCTTTATGTTACGGTCATTGCTCTGGCTCTTTATGGCTTTGGGGGATTCTTTTTTGGCAAGCTTAAGGAAGATTTTTCTTCAGTGATGTAAATGGCAAAGTGTAGAACACTGCTGCAATCTTATCATACCGTTTAGCCCTTAAAGAGAATGGTCTATGTGGTGGACGTACGATAACAGAGTTCTGATTAAGCCGATACGTGGGCAAAAGGAAGCTCCTCTTCCTTTGAAGTCTTTGATGATCATTGTGCCGGAAGATTTTGACGAGTTTGTTTCTATGTTGGCTGGCTGTCGGCAGGGTAGGAACCTTTTTTTGAGCTGGCTTTATCACATTGATGGCAACGATAAAGTCTGTGTGGTTGGTCCCTTGCTGGGATCTCCACAGGCAGGGATGGTTCTTGAAAAACTTATTGCGCTTGGAGTTCGTGAGGTTATTGTTTTGGGCTGGTGTGGATCTCTCCAGAATTATGTGGCAATAGGAGATGTGGTTATCCCTACTGGGGCCTATTCTGAAGAGGGCACGTCTCGCCATTACCTCATCTCACCTTTATGCGAGAACGAGGTTGGTTTCGTTTCCGCCGCTAAGCAACCTGAAAGTATGGAATTTATTTTGGAAGCCTTAAAAAGCCGGGGGGTTAAACCACATTCAGGTAATGTATGGACTACCGATGCTCCTTATCGGGAAACCGTATCCAAAGTTCTTTTTTACCAGAATCTCAATGTGCTCGGCGTTGATATGGAAACTTCGGCTCTCATGAGTGTGGCAAGGTTTCGTGGAATATCTCTTGGTATTATACTTATGGTTTCTGACAGCCTCGCTGTGCTCAAATGGAAGCCCGGCATGAAATCATCGGAGTTTTTGAGGACTAGAAGTGTCGTGTTTGAGGTTTTAAAGGATTTTTTGCAGGTTGGTGGGGAAGGATATGGAAGACCTTAAGAAAATCCGGGAACGCATAGAAGCTCTCAGGAAAGAAATCGCTCTGCACAATTACTACTACTATGCTTTGGATCGACCAATCATTAGCGATGAAGAGTATGATGCTCTTTTCCGTGAACTTGAAAGGCTTGAAAAGGCTTATCCGCAATTTATTACACCGGACTCGCCAACTCAGAAGGTAGGACATCCTCCGTTAAAGGAATTTAAGCCTTTTGAACACACAACGCCCATGTTGAGTTTAGAAAATGCAATGACGGAGGAAGAGCTTGTTCAGTTTGACAGGAGAGTTCGCAAAGGGCTGGAGGACATTCCTGAGCGGGATCTTGTTACCTCAGATGATGGCATGTTGTATGTGGCAGAACCCAAGATAGATGGCGTGGCGGTGGAAATTATCTACGAAAATGGAGTCTTCATTGCTGGGGGAACGAGAGGAGATGGACGAGTAGGTGAAGACGTTACTCCCAACATAAAGACTATTCGTGGGCTTCCTTTAAAGCTGATGTCTTTTGACGGAGCACCTGAACCTCCACCCTTTCTTTCGGTAAGGGGAGAGGTTTACATGGACAAAAAAGATTTTCAGAAGCTTAATGAAGATCAAAAGGCTCGTGGGCTTACACCTTTTGCTAATCCCCGTAATGCCGCCGCAGGCTCTCTTCGACAGCTCGATTCTTCTGTTACGGCTCAGCGTCCCTTGAAGATATTTTGTTACGGTATTGGGGGTATAGAGGGAATTTCCGTAACAACTCATTGGGAGGTGTTGAATCTTCTGAAAAGATGGGGATTGCCTGTTAACCCTTTGAGTAAGCCTTGTAGCTCTATAAAAGATGCTCTTGATTTTGCCGTATGGCTTAGAGACCAACGTCAAGAGCTTCCATACGAAATTGACGGTATAGTGATTAAAGTAAACCATCTAATGGCTCAGAGACATCTCGGTGAAACCACTAGAAGCCCTAGATGGGCAATAGCTTATAAATTTTCAGCATACACGGCTGAGACCAAAATTCTTAATATAAGAGTTCAGGTTGGAAGAACGGGAGTTCTTACACCGGTTGCAGAACTTGAGCCCGTTTCCATTGGAGGAGTTATTGTTCGAAATGCAACACTACATAACTATGACGAAATAATTAGGAAGGACATACGTATTGGCGATTGGGTTATTGTTCAACGTGCAGGAGATGTAATCCCAGAAGTAGTGGAGGTGATTGCTGAGAGGCGAACTGGCAAAGAACGAGAATTTGTCATGCCCTCATCTTGTCCTGTTTGTGGATCTGAGGTGATTCGAAATCCTGGGGAAGTAGCTCATCGATGTTCTAACCCTGGGTGTCCTGCTAGGATTAAAGCTGCTATTATCCACTTTGCCAGTAGAGAAGCGATGGATGTTGAAGGACTTGGTGAAAAGACGGTGGATTTACTTGTGGATGTAGGTCTCCTTAAATCCATTCCCGATATTTATAGACTCAAAAAAGAGGATATTGTAAACCTTCCCGGTTTTGGAGATCTTTCTGCAGAGAACCTTATGAACGCCATCGAAAAAAGTAAGAGTGCTACTCTGGATAGGTTCCTTTTTGCCATTGGTATTCCCTACGTCGGTCGTTACACAGCTCGATTAATAGCCGAACGATTCAAATCTATTGATGCTATAATGTCTGCCAGCAGGGAAGAACTAATGGCTATACCTGGTGTTGGTGAAAAAGTAGCCGGGGCAGTATGCGATTATTTTGCGGATCCCAATTATAGGGAAATGGTGCACGATTTGCTAAAATTAGGAGTGAGTCTAGAAGATGCAGGCAAAATAGAGGAAAAAGAAAAGGGCGAGACTTCCTTCTTTAGCGGTAAAACTGTAGTTTTTACAGGCACTCTTGCTTCCATGACTCGAAGCCAGGCTGAGGAATTGGTGACAAAAATGGGAGGCAAAGTGTCAAAAAGTGTGAGTAAAAGCACGGATATTGTAGTAGTTGGCGAAAGTCCAGGTTCAAAATATCAGAAGGCTATTGCTTTGGGGATAAGAGTAATGAGTGAACCTGAATTCCTTGAACTAATAGGGTGGAAAAGTTCCCGATAAGGTGTGTGGGGGGATTGAGAATTATGAAAAAGCGTGTTCATGTTTGGATTGAAGGCAGGGTTCAGGGGGTTTTTTTTAGAGCTTATATGAGAGATGCGGCTAAAAAAGAAGGAGTACTAGGGTGGGTTAGGAATACACCTGATGGCAGGGTTGAAGCTGTTATGGAAGGTGAAGCAGATGCGGTAGATCGAATGATTAAATGGTGTCATCACGGTAGTCCTCTCAGTAGAGTGGACGATGTGATAGTAAAAGAGGAGCTTTTTAAAGACGAGTTTTCCGATTTTGTTATAATTCGCTGAAGCCGTGCTGGGGATGTGTGCTTTATGGAAAAAATTGCCAACTTATTTTCCAGTTTTTGGGAAATAATTAAAACTTATGATCTCCAGAAGATTCTGGACTTAATTCACGGTATTAACTGGGTAGAGTTGGCTAAATCGCCTGTTGCTTGGAGTGTTTTAATAGCTGTGCTTTTGGTGATAATAATTTCCAAGCGTTATAGGTATATTCTTGTGATCCTATCTCTTGCAGCTTTCATTTATCTTGTTGACAAAACTATGCCAGCTCAGCTGGAAGATGTAGACCTTAAAAATCTAATTGGTTTCTTCGCCGGGACTGTAGCTATTGTGGGTATAAATTTTTACTTTCTCGTGGTTCGAGAGTAAACACTTGGGGGTTCTGTAGCCAAGGGCTCGTTGATGGCTCCTAATATTTCTGCCTTTGTTATTACTAAAAATGAGGCAAAATCAATTGGTGAGTGCCTTGCTTCTCTTTCATTTCTTAATGATGTTGTCGTGGTGGATGACTTTAGTGATGACGGCACAGAGGAAATTTGCAGATCCTTTGCAAATGTAAGGTTTTATAAGAACAAATTCGAGAATTTTGCCTTACAAAAAGCCTATGCTATGTCTCTTACCAAATATGACTGGGTGCTGGAAATTGATGCGGATGAAAGAGTTTCGGACGAGATGAAGCAAGCGATTTTACGGCTTTCCGAGGATGATTTTCGTTTATACAACTGCTTCATGTTCAAGAGAAAGACTTTCTTTGGGAATAAATGGATACGCCACGGGGGATTTTACCCCGATTATAAAGGTCGACTCTATAACAAATACAAAGGGCGCTGGAGTTCGTCGAGAGTCCATGAAAGATTTATTGTGGATCCGCCTTGTAAAAAACTGCCGGGGGATATTCTTCATTATCAAAGTAGCGATTTAAAAACGTTCTTACTAAAGCAGATTCGCTATGCTGAACTAGGGGCTATGGATCTTTACGATAAAGGTGTGAGAGCTCGCTGGCATTTTTATGTTCTGCGACCTCTCTACACCTTCTTCTATCGATATTTTTTTAGACTTGGATTTTTAGATGGATTTTACGGTTTTGCACTCGGTGTCATTGGTTCTATATCGGTTTGGGCGAAATATACGTTTCTTCATCATATGGAAAATAAAGTCCATCAGATCTGAGTTGTGCGCGTTGTTTTATCAAATAGTTTTTATGCCGTAAAAGAACCTGATCTCGCTGACTGACTCTGATTCTGCTGGGCTATTTGCTCCCATGCTTCTTTAAGAGATTCCATTATTTGAATTAGAGGATCGTAATAATCCGGTTTGGTTCTGGTGTTCACTGCGATGAGTTGTCTTAGAACGAAATTATAAATTCTTCCAAGGTTTACCGCGATGTCTCCGCCTTTTTCGTAATCAAGTCCCACAAGAAGTTCGGTAATGACATCCTGAGCATGTCGGATTTTATCGTAAGATGCTTCAATATTTCTTTCCTGATGGTATTTCTTGGCATCTTGTAAATCTTTAACGATTGCCTCATAGCACATAACCACAAGCCTTACAGGATCAACCGTTTCAACCTTTGTCCTTTGGTAAGCATCAACTGGGCGTGCCATAATTTTCCCCCTTTCTTTTACAATCTATGTTTTTCGTAACCTTGAAGAGCTTTACGTTTTTGTCTTATGAGTATCATGTCATTATCAAGTCTTTCCATATTCGCCTTCAGGCTGTTTATGGCTTGTATGGTGATTTCCTGAGCCTCCTTGAGCTTATCACGTAATGAATCATACCATACCCTCAGATCATCGGAATCAATATTCGATATTTCTTTAATCTCTTCAACTATATTATCAACCTGCGCTCTAAGTGTTTGGCATTTTCTTACAACTTTCTCGAGTTCTTCTATTTCACCGTAAGTTCCATCTGCGATAATTCTGGTACATCCTTTGAGTTCCTCAATTGCTGCGAGTAATTTTTCTAATAGCTTATCAAACCTTTTTCTGTTCTCATCAGGGACTTCCACGTCTTTCATTTCATTCGTTTCCTAATCGTCTTTATTTAGTGTTGCTCAGGCTTGCTAACTGAGCATTTAGCCAATTAGACTGAGCCTGCATCTGCGATAAAGCCGATTCCATGGTTTCAAACTGCTTTTTCATTGCTTCAATCTGCCTATCAATTCGAGTTTGCTCCGAATTTATTCGATCATCAAGCTTTTTTATCGTGTTTTGCAGACTATTTTCCTTGAGAGTCAGAGTTCCGTCAATTGGATCTGTCAGTCTGTTAAGCTGATTGTACATATTGGTTGCAAAAGTCTGAAGCTTCGATACAGTATCGTTAAAGTTGGATTTTATAGCTTGATCAAAAGCCGTTTCGTCAAATTCCAGACGGTTATTGTCATTTATTTTTATCCCTAGGCTGAAAAGCTCGCCCTTAAGATACACATTCTGAATGTTTGACTTTACTGTCTGAAGTGTAAAGTCCGAATTAAGCACCCCTGATTTGGCTCCAGGCGTCGTGTTTCCTGTGATGTGCTTCCCAATTTCATCAAGAACAGCATTGTAAGAATCTACAAATTTTTTAACCTTGTCTTTTATCGCCGAATAATCCCTATCGATTGATAAGGTTACGGTGGTTGATGTGTCAGCTTTATTGAGCTGGAAAGTAACTCCATTTATGGCATCGGATATGGTGTTAGTGGGTCTCTGTACCGTAAGACCATCTATGGAAAGAACTGCATCCTGCCCTGCCTTGTGAGTGAAGGTCATGTTGGAGTTTGAAGCATCAAAGGTGAAGCCGGACGCACCTGTGGTTTTGCTTGAGATTACAAGCCTGTAATCGTTATCTGCAACTTTGACGATGTTTGCCGATACACCTTCGTTTAAAGAATTAATGTCGGATTTTATTTGGTTAAGGCTTTTTCCGTCTAAAGTTACGCTCTTACCGTTGATTAGAAGATAACCTGTTTTACCGGCATCCTGATCTGTAGAAGAGAAAGATTCACTGTATTCTTTTTGATAATCTGCCGTCTGAAGCACTTGAACTTGGTAAACTCCAGGCGATGCTGTTGATCCGACGCTAACTGAAAAAAAAGAATCAGGAGATATCGAAGCATTTGATGATGTGGCTTTCGCCTTGAATACGTTATAATCCCATGGATCTCTAAGATCATTTACAGCATTTTTAAGATCTGAAAGTTTTGAGCCGAGATCCTTCCATGCTGTAAGCCTGTCATTTAAAGTGTTTTGCTGATCCTTGATGAGGGTTATTCTCTTTTGCATTACATCTTTGAGCTTATCCAATATGTCCTGCCAGTTTATTCCACTGCTAAGGCCACTGACGCTAATGCCCATAACTAACCCTCCCTTTTGTACTCACTTTACCTCATTTATATATTCGGATCGTTGTCGTCAGTCTTCAATGTTTTTTAGTGAGCAATGATTGTGCCAAAAATAAAAGGCGGGCTTAAAAACCCGCCTCTGTATGTTCTTTGGGAATATTCAGTTTTGGACTTTATCCTAGGAGCTGGAGTAATCTCTGAGGAGCCATATTAGCTTGGGCAAGCATTGCAATACCAGATTGCTGGAGGATTTGGAACTTGGTGAATCGTGTGACTTCATCGGCCATATCCACATCCCGGATGGTCGATTCTGAAGCGGAGAAGTTTTCGATGCTTATTTCAAGATTTTCCATAGTGTACTGGAGCCTGTTCTGGTTAGCACCGATCTGGCTCATGTACTGGTTGATGCTGATAATTGCGGTATCGATAGCATCCATAGCTGCTCTTGCGCTGGTGGCATCATTTATATTAATGCCCGATACCCCGAGAGCAGCAGCATCAGCTTTTGCTAACTTAATGTTGAGCTGAAAATCTGGTTGGTTTATTTGTCCGATCTGGAAAGTAAGCCCCTCTGTTTCAAGATCACCATTAATTAAGTTTCTTTCGTTGTATTTTGTAGAGTTAGCAATTCGGCTAATTTCAGCCTGGAGATTGACAAATTCTGACGTAAGCTGGCTCTGGACGGTTTGATCAGATGCAGCCTGAGTTGCAAGCTCTTTCATCCTGACAAGGATGTCATAAATTTTGCTGTAAGCTCCATCAGCTACCTGTAGCATCGATTGAGCTTCTGCCGCATTCTGGTGGGCTACCCTAAGTGATGCGATGTCGGCTTTGAATTTGTTAGCAACGGCAAAACCGGATGCATCGTCTTTTGCTGAGTTTATTCTATAGCCGGAAGAAAGTCGCTTCAAAGACTCAGCAAGATTTCTGTTTGTCGTCATTAAATTTCTATGCACATTGATTGCTTCTATGTTGGTGTTAATTCTGAGTCCCATGGTTTTACCTCCCTGTTAATTGTTAACGGCGACTTCCATGTCGACCGTTAGTTTTTGCTTGATATCTGCTTTCGCTTTTTAGAATCGGCTGGAAATTGCCAGCACTTTAAAAATTTTCGATGGGAGAAAGGTCTTTTTTGATGGCTTTCAAAATAAGCCTTGTGAAACACAATGTTTTTGGTTGTTTTATCCCTTTCGCTTGCTGGAGAGCAAATAAAAGTAGATTTCTAATGTCGAAGTTCCCCTCGCAAGCATTGCCCCCTTCAGGGGCTTTTATAGGTATCTCTGGAAAACATGCGTATTTTTGGAGAGCTTCTACAAAAATTTCTATGTTTTGGCAATTTTTCATAATACTACAGAACAATCCTCCTATGATTACGTCATATTCTAACACTTCATCGAGAACTAGCTCTTTGTAAAATCCTAATGCTCTATGATAAGCTTTTTTTAAAAGATACCCTATAGCTAACCCTCGTCTGGCGTATTGGCTATGTATGCCTCCCTTAATGGCGTTATGTAAGTTTCTGAGAGCTTCTTCAGTGTTTTCTGTGAAAAGATGAATAATGCCCTTATAGAAATATCTTTGGGTTTTCGGTATTTCGTCATAATCTAGTATATCAAAGGTCTTTTTAGCGGCAGAGTATGCTTCTATCTCTATTAAATGCCATATCATCCAATCGAAGGCTTTTTCCAATGAAATTTCATTACTTGTGATTTCTAAAATGTATTTTTTTGCTTCTTCGTCTTTTCCAAGCCTTAATAGTATTGCCGCTTTCCTTAAGTAGATTTCCCACTCTGCAGGTTCTGGCATGGTTGGTACGGGGCGAATTATATAAGGGGCTCGAAGAGCCATATGGAAGGCTCTAAGAGCTCTTCCAAGTTCTCCCAAGGTTTCGTAAAAACATCCCAGTTTGTATAACTCCGCCTTGCCCAATTCTTCGACCGCTTCTGCCTTTACCAACCACCTGATTGCTTCGGGTTTGTTATTTTTTATCGCTTCTACGTATCCAAGAAGTTGGTAGATTTCTCCCAAGGCGATTGTGTTAGCGGTATTAATAGAATTAAGATAGTTTTTCAAAACGAATGCTGCTTCATCGAATCTTTCAAAGTAAACATAAGAAGTAGCAAGCAGTAAGATATAGTCCGCATTGTTATGTCTAAGGTCAAAGTCTTCTAATAGTAATCTGAGGTTTCTTTCCATCTTTATTCTGAGAACATTTGGGTCGTTGTAGCCATAATGGCTTATCACAATATCGGTAGTCGCACCTTTGTAACCGGCCTCCGTGAGAGAAGATAAAAGTTCCTCGTGAATTCTGTATCTGAAGCGAATATTTTTTCTTAATGGCGCGCATCTTACTTGATAAAGCCTAGAGTTGACCTCCCCGTTTTTCATATCTTCAAGGACGAAGAAAAAAAAAGTTTCTCCGTCAAAATATTTTTTTAGGATGATTGCTCAAAATATTCCACCTCTGTTATAATTTACTCGGGAGGTGGAAACTATGAACTTAGCAGAACTCGTAGAAATAGCATCCTCTGAAGAAAAGGCGGAAGAGTTCTTAAGAGCTAAAGGAGTGCTTAAAACCTTTACTTGCTGCCCCTTTTGCGGAAACAAAAGTATAGGTAAAGAGACTTAGCAAGAATTATGTGTCTCATGGTAGAACCTGAGGTTAAAGATCTGGAGGAGTTCATAAATTCTTGCTTTAAAAGCAGGAATAGGGTTTTTCCATTTTCTCTGTTTTAATCTATGGACTT
>Ga0197142_1000457_pt1 | contig 37609 bp, 40 predicted proteins | sample GBS60_MetaG_FD_148614 | JGI IMG/M metagenome (GOLD analysis project Ga0197142, IMG submission 148614) | Sediment microbial communities from Great Boiling Springs, Gerlach, Nevada, United States - GBS 60_MetaG | ecosystem: Environmental > Aquatic > Thermal springs > Hot (42-90C) > Sediment...
ATCAGCACCCACTTCTTCCTGCATCGCTATGACCTCACGAGTCGCTTGAAGTTCCAACTCGTGCAACTTTTCGTAACTGATTTCTCCCCGCCTAAACTGGATGCGGGCTTGTTGAAGGTAAGGTGGTTTTGGGAAACTCCCAACGCTTGTGACGGGCAAAATCGGCAACTCAATTACTACCGCCATCTTCCCGACCTCCTTTGCGGGCATAGACTTTATCCAAAACGCTCTCAATTTCAGTTTCAGTCACGCTATCGCCGAAGTCAACATAATCCCAGTCAGGGTTTGAAGGTGGCTCTGCTAAGCAAAGAAAGATGATGTGGCAACGGTGCTTTAGCAACGCTTCAAGTTTGCGTGGCGCAAAAGAAATTCGCACATGCTCCAGTAGGTCTTCAGGACCACGCAACTTGATAGCAACAGCACCGTCAGGAGTCCTCGCCAATCCCTCAAAGCGAACCTGCGGATACTTGCGAGCAATTTCTTCAAGCCATTGATCAACCAGTTGCCGACAACGCTTACTTAACTTCATTTTGCTTGCAACCTCCTTTGAACAGCCTCAAGGAATTCTTGCGCTTGTTTAAGTGCCCGACGAGCGATGGTTTGGCTAACGGGTTCAGGCAAGTAATCAGCACGCACTCGCAATTCACTTAAGTCACTTAACACTACTGCCAGATGTGCAGGCACAAGTTTACGCCTGTGAATGCATTCCCGAGCGAAAGTTGATTGAACCCAAAAGTGAATGCGCTTTGTTTCTGTTGCCCTAAATCCAATCGCTTCCAACAACGCCAAAGCCGCTCTCAGTGCAGCAAAGTAACTTCTGCTGACGGCTTCGTTGTAGTATCTGTTTTGGTAAGCCCACTCAGCGACCTTCAAAGCCTCCTCTGCTTTCTCCCAAAAGTTTGCCATTTTGTCCCCTACAGTTTGCCTCTGCCTCACCTAAGTTATGACCGATCTCTTCTGAAAATGCGATAGACCCAAGGGCGCCACTGCCAACCTCTGCGCAGTTCACTGAAGTGTTTGACTGTCAACACTGTTGAGACCAAAACCCACAAAACAAGCCAATCCTGAACACCCCGAAAAATCAAATAGCCTCCGAAGCAAAGCGAAGCCATAAAAACTGTCCAGCCATCGCGGGCACTAACGGCATACCAAAGTGATAGCAGTGCCCCGAACACTGCCGGTCCTTCCCAAAGGCTAACTCCCGTCCAAACGCCAAAACTCACAGCTATGGCTTTGCCACCGCGCCCACGCAGCCAAGGTGAGAATGCATGCCCCACTACAGGAGCGAACGCTACGGGTATCAAACCTACCCCTTCTATGCCACCCATGTGTTGTGCTGCTATGACTGGTGCAAGCCCTTTAATGTAGTCCAACAAAAACCCAACAATACTCCACGCCTTCCCTCCCGCTCGCCAAAGATTAACCGCACCTGGGTTGCCATTACCAACAGTGCGGATGTCCTTTTTAAGCACGACCAAGCCAATCCAGTGTGAAAACATCAAAGAGCCTGAAGCGAAAGCAATCAATGTCCACAGCAAGTAGTCCATGCCATCGCCACCCTTAGAGTTCCTTTCGCCTTTTCAACGAACTTCTGCCTCTTCCTCGTCCTTCAAAGTCCATATATCCCAGTCAGGCCAGTTCGGGTCTATGGGTGGCTCGGAAATAGGTGCGAACAAAATGTCACAACGATACTTGCGCGTCGCTTCAACTTGCTTGTCAGCATACTCGTGCATCACTAACATCAGAACATCTTCTGGACCGCGAAGTTTGATAGCGAGTCCGCCTTCTGGCGCAGGCTCAACACCTTCAAACTTGACCTGCGGATACTTTTGCAGAATTTCACTGACCCATTGGTCAATGAGTTGCTTGTAGCGCTTTCCCAGTCTCATGACTTTAGCCTCCTTTCAACGGCAGCCCAAAACTCCCTTGCAAGTCTGATGGCTTGCCTCGCTTTCCTTTCCGTCATCATTTCGTCAGTGTATTCCGCTTGCACCCTTAAGTTCCGCAGTTCAGCCAACCATCTGGCGCTTTCCGCCGGCATCAGTTTCCTTCGGTGAATGCACTCATTGGCGAAATTTGCTTGAACCCAGTAGCCGATGCGAACTGTGTTTTTAGGCAGCAATCCCAACGATGCCAATAATGCCAATGCCGCTTTCAAAGTGGCAAAGTAACTCCTGCAAACGGCTTCATCGTAGAAGCCATTTTCGTAAGCCAACTCGGCAACGCTTAAAGCCTGACAGGCTTTTCGCCACAAGTTTATCGCCTTTTCAGACATCACGATTTCTTTTCCTCCAGTCCCATCTCCGCTGCCCGACGCAAGTCGGCGATAGCCTCGGCTATGGTTTTGCCGCTGTGGAAAATCCCCGTTGCGCTCACGATAACCGTCACACCAGCAGCGACACATTCGGCTGCGTTCGCTTCTGTCACTCCACCATCAATTTCCAACTCGGTTTCAAGCCCCATTTCGTCAATCCAAGTCCTTATCGTCCTCACTTTGTCCAAGACGAACGGGAGGAACTTTTGCCCTGAAAAACCTGGGTCAACGCTCATGACCAAAACCAAGTCCAATAAATGCAAGATTGGCTTGACAAACTCTGGCGGTGTTGCTGGGTTCAAGACAACTCCCGCCATTGCCCCTGCTTCCTTGATCGTGCTGATAGTTCGGTGCAGTTGGTAGGTGGCTTCTGGGTGGACGGTCAAAATGTTCGCCCCGGCACGGACGAACCTCTCAACATATCTCTCGGGTTCAACGATCATCAGGTGCACATCAAAGGGCAGAGAAGTTTCAGGGCGCAGGGCTTCTATGACTGGGAAACCGAAGGTGATGTTGGGAGCGAAGCGACCGTCAATGATGTCAAAGTGAATCCAGTCAGCACCACCAGCCTCAAGTTCTCGGACAACTTCGCCGAGCCTTCTGAAATCGGCGGAGAGAATAGATGGCGAAATTTTAACCCTTCGCCGTTGGGGCGACCGAACTTTCAGGCTTGAAGCCAACGAAGCCTTCTGAGCCAACTGGTTTGCCACCTTGTTTTTCTCCCTCGGGACATAGACCACGCTGAAGCGTTTGAAGTTTCTGGCAAGGTTCATCACTTCCTCATGGAGCCTGAAAAGGTTGGGCGATTTAACCCTATAGTTCCCGTTAAGTTGTCGGACTATGAGTTCGCTGTCGCTCAGGATGACAATCTCGTCAGCCCCAAGATGTTTTGCCAGTTTCAGGGCTTCAATAACGGCTTGATACTCCGCTTCGTTGTTGGTAGCGCTCGGCAGGGAAAGTTGGTGCGTTGTCAAGATGTTTTCCTGCTCGTCACAGACGACAATTCCGATTCCTGCAGGACCGGGATTGCCCAAAGATGAGCCGTCAACATAAATTCGCAGAGACTTCACGGCTTACTACCCCCAACTTCAGTTCCAAATTGCCCTTTCAATGGGCAAGGCTCTTCGGTGAGCCTTTTCTCGGACAAATTGGTGCCAAAATGCTGACTGTTGCAACCGCTTTATCTCGCGGTTGAGAATTTCCAACTCCCTCAGGAGCAGTTCGTTTATGTCGTCAACTTCAAGGAGTTCCTGCTTTTCGCGCAGCGGAATGTCAAGCAGTGAACCCACCCGATAACAGAGTGACATTAAGTCGGTCGGGAGCATCATGTCGGCGAGTGCCAACTTGTCCGCTATCTCTCGGAGTTCAATGTATCGGTAAAGCAGGGCAGAAATTCGGTTCGCCAAATGAGTTAATTGTGGCGAGATGAAAGAGAAACGACTCGGCAGGAATTCAACTCGCCCGACCAAGTAAGGTTCATACTGAACGAACTCAATGATCCTAAACCTCTGCATGCCACGAAGGATGACAGTGATTTGGTTTTCAGGTGTTATTTCTGCGTGGACAATTTGAGCCAATGTCCCAACCTCAAAGCAGTCAAAGGTCTTGTTAGTCCTTTGCGAATGCTTTTGCAGTGTCACCCCCAACCTTCGGTCACCGCTTAGACATTCCTCCAGCAGTTTCTTGTCGCGCTCGTCAAAAATCGTCACAGGAATTTTTGCACCCGGGAACAGAACTGCTTCCAAAATCAACAAGGGCACTTCTTGCCGGAACACAGTTATCACCTCCAACTTTGCCTCACATCGCTTAAAAGAGTGACATAGCCTCGCAAAACTTTCAAGGGCATTGGTGTTTTGAGGGGAGGGGTTCGTTAGGGTGAAGGTGGTGCAAACATAAAAAGCATCAACGAACTTAAAGGCTCACAAGGACATCCTCAAGCCTTAACTCTTAAGTTCGTTTTTGTGAACTTTCAAGCATTCTCTTTTGCTGTTGAACCAGCCAAAACAGGTTGGGCTTTTTGAGCGGTTTCGTGCAAACCTTCCTTAACTTCCCAAACCGTAATTGAAGGGAAGAAGCGAGTGAAGAGCATGAGCAAAAGTATGAAACCAGACACCCACCCTGCGGTTATAGCGATTTCAACCCATGAAGGGAAGTAGTATGCTTTAGCCCAAGGCAACTTAGTGTTTATGGCACTTGGGACAATGATGACATATCGCTCAAGCCACATGCCTATGTTAATCAAAATTGACACGATGACGAGGTTGGGAATTGTCCGCCACCTCGGCACTGCAAGAACAAACAATGGCACTATGCAGCAAAGGGCGAACATGATCCAGAACATCAAAGAGAAGCGACCGAGAAAGCGCTCAAAGGTTATTTTCATCTCGGCAGGTTTGCCCACATAAATGGTGAGCAAGTGTTCAACTAACATGGCGTAAAGCCAAAAGCAAGTTAAAGCCAAAAGGAAAGCAGCAATTCGGTCAAGGTGATAATCAGTGACCCATTTGTCCAGCCCGTAGTATTTCCTGATGGCAATCATGACGACGATGACGGTGGCAACGCCGCTGAAAATCGCGCCCAAGACAAAGAAAGGAGGCAATATGGTCGTGTGCCATCCAGGCTTATAAGTGACCGAGAAGACAAAGGAAACATTGGTGTGAACGGAAATGACGATGACGAAAAGCATGACGCTCATAGCGGTCAGTAAGGTGTCCAAAATTTTCCACTGCCTCTCCGTCCCAGTCCAACCCAGCGATAGGGTTCGGTAAAGCCATTTCTTGAAGGGCGAGACATTTTTAAGTCGGTCTCGGCAAAGGGCGATGTCGGGAATGAGCGAGAGGTAGAAGTAAATGCAACTCGTCATCAGGTAAGTGGAAATGCAAATCACATCCCAAACGATGGGCGAAGTTAAGTGCGGGTGTTTGATGACATTCAAAAATCGTTCGGGGCGACCCATGTCAACGATGGGACACAAAGCACCGAAGGGGAGGCTAAAAACCGTAACCGCTTCAGCCATCCTCGTGAAAGGTCTGCGCCACGAAACATTGGCTATCCGCAAGATGGAACTAATGAGTGTCCCTGCATGGCTAATGCCGATGAAAAAGACGAAGTTGACAATGTAAACTCCCCAGAAAACGGGAGCGTTCAAGCCCGTTACTTTCAAGCCGTTGATCAACTGGTTTGTCCAAGCGATAAGGGCAAACAGGAAAATTGAAGCCAACAGACCGCACAAAAGCCAGAACTTTAGGCTGGCAGGCTGCTCCAACGGTCTCAAAATGTCCCTTTCAAGTTCCTCTTCCTCAGGAAGCCTAACCTCAGCGTCAGGAACTTTATGACCCTGCACTTTTCATCCCTCCGACAAGTAAATGACTTTTGGTTGAGTCCCCAATTCCTCAAGCAACTTGAAAGCCCTTCGGCTGTGAGCCAGACGGCTGACTTCACTTTCAGGGTCGTTCAAATCGCCAAAATAGATGGCTTTAGCAGGGCAGGCTTCAACGCAAGCGGGAACATAATCTTCGGGGCGAAACTCTCGCCCTTCTGCCTTCGCTTTCTCTCTGGCAATTTGAAGCCTGTGGTGGCAGAAAGTGCATTTCTCAACGATGCCTTTGTAGCGAACTGCTACATCGGGATTGAAGCCCTTAGGGATGGGTTGCGGGAATTCAGGTTCGCCCCAGTTGAAATACTTGATGGTGTAAGGGCAGTTGTTGACGCAATAGCGGCAACCTATGCATCGCGGGTAAACTTGAGCGACCAGTCCTTCAGAGTCCTTGTAAGTGGCGGTCACTGGGCAAACGAAAACGCAAGGTGGTCGGTCACAATGTTGACAAAGCATGGGGAGAAGCCGAGACTTGATGTTCGGGTATTCGCCTTCCGTCATCGGCAAGAGATACATCCATCGGATGACCCTTCCCTGTTCAGCCAATTGGGCGTCACCGAGCATCATGTTGTTTTCCACAGCACACGCTACAACACAAGCGCCACAGCCAGTGCACTTGTCTAAGTCAATGACCATTCCCCACTTGTGCACGCGACCGTTTTGGCTCTCCTGAGTTTGTTCGGCAGGTTGAGATTTTCCTTCACCGTCCTGCGCTGCCAACTTCCTTTTCAGAACGAAAGCGCCAACGGCTGTCGTTAAAGCGCCAAGGAAAGCGACCACTTTGCGCCTCAGTATGTTAAATCCGCCCTTGCTTTCCATCAGACTTCTCCTCCTTTTTTAGCCACTCGGACAAGCGTCAATTGCCACAAAGGTTGTCCAGTGATTTTGTCCAAAACCTTAGGCACTATTTCTGAAGGGTTGGAGCCAACGCCTTGAGCCCAACGACCGTAGGCTGTGTGCCCTAAGCCTAAAGGCATAGCGACCACTTCTTTTGGGACTCCCACATAACGCTTTACCCTTGCCTTCACACGCCCTATGGGTGAAACAATCCAAACGAACTCGTCATCTTTGAGCCCTAACTCATCAGCCGTTTCTGGATTAATCTCAACCCAAGTCTCCCATTTGTGTTCGCTCAGGTAAGAGCCCGCTATGCCCTGCAGGTAAGGCAAGTGAGCACCTTCTCCGTTTTTGAACACGAGGGGCAAGAAAAGGTAAAGGTGAAGGGGCTTGCCTTCGCCTCCACTCGGAGGCGTCACAGATAACCTGACTTCCTTGCCCAACTCCCCGAGAAACTCTGGGTCTTCAACATGGGGCAAAAAAGCAATATCTGGCGCATCTTCGCCAAGTCGCTGGCGTAGGGTTAGAGAGTAGAACTCAAATTTGCCTGACGGAGTTTTGAACTTTAATGGCGGAACTTTCTCTGCTGCCTTTCTGTCAGTCCAACCGCCAGTGGCAGTAATGCCTTTGAACCATTTGTCCAATGTCGGCTTAATTTCCTCCTCAATCCAACTTTCCTCTTCTTCTTCAGGTGGCTGGCTCAAAGGTTCACCCACTCCTGAAGCGAATAGCCCATTCAGACTTTCCTTCATAGCCTCCGAAACATCCTGCCAAGGGAAAGCATCAGCAACAGAGCCACCTATAGCCTTTGCCAGTTTGATGAAAACATCACCAGCGCTGAGGGTGTCGTAAAGTGGGGCAACAACAGGTCTGCTGGCGCTTAAAACTGGAACGCCCTTTAGTGTCCTTGTGGATGTCGCTTGCCAACTTTCAAGGGTGACCGAAAGGGGTAGGACTATGTCAGCGAACATGCTGGTTTCGTCCATAAAACTTGTCATACTGACGACCAGAGGAACAGACCTTAAGGCTTCAACCCAACGATCCAATTCTGGACTGATGAAAACGGGATTGGCTCGGTGAAGGATAACGGCTTTGACTTTGTAAGGTGAGTTTTGCAAAATTGCGTCTGGGACTTCTTCAGCCACCGAATCAGCCAAAGGGAAAAGTTTCCTGTCCCTCTTGTCAATTCTGGGCTTTGAAAGCCCTTTCTGGGCGACCTCATCTTGAGTGAAGGGCGGCAAAGAGAAAGGCGAGAATTCGTCAAAGAGCAAGATGCCGCCACGAACGCCGATGCTACCCACCAAAGCGTTAAGTGCCATCACTGCCATTTGGTCGTAGAAACGAGTTCTGTCAGCCAAAGCCAAAGCAGGTTTCTTTTCCGCAAACTCGTTAGCCAACCTCTTGATGGTCTCTTCCTTGACGCCTGTGAACTTGCTGACCCTTTCGGGTTCGTAGTCTTCAAGAACGAGCGACTTGAAGCCACGATGGATGTTCCCGTTTGAGTCCTTCCAATCCTCAAAGCCGAAAGTGTAATTGGCGATGAAGTCCGTGTCGTAAAGACCTTCAGCAACGATGACATGGGCAATCCCGAGAGCCAATGCACCTTCGGTGTAAGGCTTAATGGGTATCCACTCATCAGCCTTTATGCCCGTGACGGACATGTGAGGTTCAATGTGGACAATTCGTATGCGCCTGTCAAGTTTGCCCCTTCTCAAAAGGCTGTAGGCTCTGGTAGCCTCAACGGGTGAGGGGAAAGATTGAAGCCAGTCAAAACCGAAGGAGATGATGAAAGCGGCGTCCTCCAAGTCAAAAGTGAAGTGGTTTCCCATCATGGCAAGGGCAGCGTCAACCATTCCCGTGCCAAAGCCCAATTCCAAGTCAACCAAATTTGGGGTCCCGAAAGTGGAAGCAAAGCGCCTAATCAGCAACTTCTCAAATTTGCTGGCTGAGCCAGTCAAGATGAGCAAAGAATGGGGTTCGCCTTGGGAACGAATTTCTTTCAACTTGCCTGAAATCTCTTTCAAGGCTTCATCCCAAGAAATGGGCTTCCACTCACCGCTACCCCTTTCACCTTTCCTTTTGAGAGGGGTCTTGATTCTGTCTGGGTGGTAAAGTTCCTGAACCAGCGTGAAACCTTTAGGGCAGAGAGCGCCTTGGTTGACTGGATGGTTAGGGTTGCCTTTTATCCCGACAGCATGACCTTGTATCACTCGCACCAAAACGCCACAACCCGCATCGCAACAACCGCAAACTGAAGGGACGAAACTTTCTTCGCCTTGAAGTTGCGGTCTCGTCTCTCTCTGACCTATGGGTGAAGGCAACAACTTCTGTATCCACAAAGGCAGAGTTGCTGCCGTCCCCGAAATCGCACCCCATTTGAAGAAGCCACGACGGTTGACTTTTATCTCGTTGAAGAAGTCCCTTGCGCCCATCTCTCTTTCACCTCATCAGCGGTGGCAAGCGTTGCAGTCGGTAGTGACTTTCTTTTCTTCGTGACAGTTCCAGCACCATTGCATCTTCCTGACCGACTCGTTGTAAGCGAACATCTGCGGATACTTGGGCAGAGGGAAAAGGGGCTTTGAGACGGGTTCTGTCATTTTGTCAACACCAACATGGCACTCGGTGCACTCAATTTTGCCCAAAGTGACATGGCGCTGGTGGGAAAAATAGACATAGTCTTTGACCTTGTGGACGACTTGCCAAGGTATCTCGCGACCTTTCGCAATGTATTCCTTCTCAAGCAACTCAGTGATTTCCCGCATCTTTTTGTTTTCGGGATACTTGGGCATTTCGGTTTTGTGGCATTCAACACATTCTTGCGCTTGTGGCAACCCAGCAAACTTTTGGTGGTCAGCGAAAGGGTGGCAGTTTATACATTCCCAACCCGCTTCAACATGCTTTTTGTGGTCAAAAGGCAAAGGCTGTTCAACTTTATTCTCTCGGGCTGGAACTATCACAGCCAGCAAGGTTACGAAAAGGAAACCAGCGACGAATTCCATTGCAGCGACCAATCGTGCCATTTGAGCAGTTTCCTCCCTTCAAGGGAAACGGCTAATTTGATGTGGCATTCTTTTCAAGTATGGCGACCACCTTCTGGGCGATTTGCTTTTCCTTTTCGGGGAGCGTGTTGAAGAACTTGGTTCTCCTCTTAACAGTGTCGTAAACCAAGAACTGCCATATTTGCTTAGCCTCGCTGGGCTTTATGCCACTTCCGGGTTTGCTCATCATCCGCTTGACATATTCTTCCCACTTGGTCGGTGAAAGGTCGGTGTTGATGGGACGGGCAAGGGTGTGGCATTTGCTGCACTTGTTCCTGAAAAGGTTGTAGATGGCTTTTGCCTGTGGCGAGTAAGTTGCGAGGACTTTAGGGTCAATCTTGGAAGGTCCTTTGTCAGCGGCAAAGGTAACAATTGAATACCCGCACTTGTCACAATCGGTGTTCGGTGTCCCGTCCTTGTTTTTGGCAGGGTTCATGAAACCGCAGCGAGGACACTTGATTTTGTCGGACTTAGCGGTTTGAGCAACTGAGACTTTGGCTTCATGGAAAACAAAGGTCACTAACGAAACGCCTGTCAGCACAGCAGCAATCAGTTTCATCAATCTCAACATCAGTTAATCACCCCTTGCCGAAAGTTTTCAGACTTCAAGGGCAACTTGTCCGATTAGCCACGCAAATTATAAATCATCGCAGCGTTTTGTAAACACCCCTCTTTGACCGCCGTCAAACTGTCCGATCAACGCGAGGGGAAAAGGTGGTAGAGCATCAAGTAAATCAAAACGCCCGTCACAGAGACATAGAGCCAAATGGGCAAGGTCCAACGGGCGATGGCACGATGGCGTTGAAAGTCTCCCTTCAAAGCCCTGAAAAGCGTGACAAGCACCATAGGAACGATCAGGGCTGCCAAAGCGGAGTGGGAAATTAAGATGGCGAAGTAAAGAGGGCGAACCCAACCTGTGCCAGCAAACTTTGTCGCTCCTGCGTGGGCGTGATAAATCCCGTAACTGGTGAGAAACAAAGCCGAGGCGAAAACAGCGCCCAACATGCAAACCTTATGGGCATCAATGTTTCTGCGACGGATAAAAGCGTAACCGCAAATCAACAGAAGCCCACTTGTCGCATTCAAAATCGCATTGACTGTTGGAAGGTCATGTATTGTCAACATTTTGCCACTCACTCTATTTCCTTTGAAGCCTTTACTCTCTCAGCAACTCCCTTATGTCGTTGATGAGTTTTTTGACTTGTTCTTTGTCAGTGCCGTTGTAGAAACCTCGGATGCGTCCTTGTCGGTCAACAAGGATAAAACGGTCACTGTGGATGAAATCGGTAGCGCCACCTTCCTCCTGAGGCGGAACTTCCTCCGCTGCCACCTTGAAGCCGTGCCGAGCCAGTTGGTAAATCGCTTTTTTGTCGCCCGTCAAAAAGAACCACTTGCCGTCAATAGCCCCGAAGTTTTGGCGATACTCTTTGAGAACTTCGGGTGTGTCATTTTTAGGGTCAACAGTGATGCTGACGATAATGACATCTGGGTTATCGGCAAAGGCTTTCTGGACTTCCGTCATGTTTTGGTTCATGATAGGACAGATCCCCGCACAAGATGCGAAGAAAAATTCAGCAACCCAGATTTTGCCCTTCAAGTCTTTCAGCCCGAAGGGCTTTTTGTCATGGGCGATAAGTTGAAAATTTGGGACAACCCAATAAACAGGTAACTTTCTTCCCTTTCCGCTCCGGAAGTGAACAAACGCCGCTGTTATGGCGATAACAATGGTCATAACAGCAATCAGCGAGACAAAATGATGCCAATATCTCACAAAGTCTCACCCCTGTCAGATAAAACTGACATGCCCCAAGACTGTGTGAAAGAACACGGCTGCAATTTTTTCGTTGAAGACCGCAGTGCTGCAATTAAGAACTTCTCAGACTTTTGCTGCTTCACGGGCTTGCCAGTTCCCGTAGACATCAACGGTTATGCCTTCAACTTTGGGACGCACCCCTTTGACCATGATGCCCGGTCGCCCCATCGCCTGTCCGCCAAGTTGGCGGTTGGCGGGATGGCGGTAACCGATGCGAACGATGCGCCTCCATCGGTCACTTTTGTTGACAGCAGAACCGTGAACCGTCCAAAGGTAAAACAAAACGACATCCCCCGCTTTCGCCGGCACACCCACTGTGTCCTCAAAGCGGAACTTGTCTGTCGGAAGGTGAGGAGCCGTGTCAGGACCCATGATGTGTTCCAAACGACCGAGTTTGTGGCTACCTGGCAAAAAGTGGATGCATCCCGTCTCTTCATCGGCATCGTCCAAATGCAATAAAGCGTCAACATAAAGCAAGCCGTCTTCATGCGGGTAGAAGGGATCGTCTTGGTGCAAAGGGAAAGGAGCGCCTTCCTTTGGTGGTTTTGCGTGCAAGGTGCAATGGTGAAACTCCAAAACATCGGTTTCCAGCAATTCAGCGATAGCATTAACCAGTTCAGGCTTGAGAATTGCCCTTGCCCACGCTGCCGAGTAGTGTTGCAACTCGTGGATGGCGACCAATTTCACCTGTTCAACCAAACTTGGGTCATCCACATACTCCTTCCTCCACTCACCACGCCAAGCAGCGTTCCAGTCGGCAAAAGTGTGCATTATGTAGTCCAAGTCCGAGCGAAGTTCCTCTATCTCATCGGCTGTGAAAACTTGCTCCAGCCGCAAGTAGCCTTGCTCTTGAAAGAAACGCTTCTGTTCCTCCGTCACCATCGCGACACACCTCCTTGTAAGTTAATTGCCGTCAAAATTATGCTGCAATATTGCGAAAAACGGAACGGGTTATCATCAAATTTTCGGCGGCGGATTAAACGGTTATTGGGTTCTCAGTTTTCCATCCGCCACCTTAGGGAACGACGGTGTGCAAGGTAAATGGCTATGGCAGCAGTTCCGATGATAAGGTAAGGCATAGCCATCAAAAGCAAGATGCCTGCCCTCAGACCTGCAGCGAGGTTGTTATCGCCCGACGCTATGACATTTGCCTTGCACATAGCGCATTGTGCTAAGGCAAGTTTCGTCAGCAAAAGCGCAAATGCCAGCGAAACCAACCAACGCATAAGCCCTCACCTCATTTGGGTTGGTGGAGAAAAATGCTGAAAGCGTCAGGCAAAACGCCAACCACCAAAGCCACAAGCAAAATCAAAGGAGCGAGGACTGCGTAAATGAGATTGAGTTTTTCAAACCGAAGGTGCATGAAGTAAGCGGCAATCAAACCTGCTTTCATCAAAGCCACGCAAGTGAACAGGATAGCGCTCAGAAGGAAAGGCAGATGCATCAGGTCAATGAAGTAAGCGGTGAAACTCAAAACGAAAAGCCAAAACCAAACTGTCAAGTAAACCTTTGCGGGCGGATGTTTGCGCTCAACTTCAGCCAACGCTTTTCACCTCCATAGTGGTCATTCTCGCCATCGTCAACCTGTCTCGTCTCAGAACAGGTAGAAAAAGGTGAAGATGAAGACCCAGACCAAGTCAACGAAGTGCCAATAAAGCCCTGCAATCTCAACGGCTTCGTAAGAGCCTCTTCGGTCGTAAACGCCCTTGGCAACTCTCCAGGCTATGGCGAGCAAGTAAACGACACCGCTTAGGACATGCAATCCGTGAAAACCTGTCAAGGTGAAGAAGGAAGCGCCGAAACCTCGGACACCATAGAAAGGCGGGTGTTCTGGTGCTTGCCAAGGTCTCAAACCTTCCATGATAAGTTTGCTCCACTCGTATGCTTGACAGCAAAGAAACAGCGTTCCAAACAAGCAAGTTAGCAGCAAGTAAATTACCGTCCTCCTTTTGTCTCTGTTGTAAGCGGCATGAACAGCCAATGCCATCCAACCGCTGCTGCTGACAAGAATGAAAGTCATGATGGCTATCAGCAGCAGCGGCATGTCTTTGCCGAAAAGGTGCAAAGAGAAAACCCGTTCTACATCTGCCCATCTTTCGCTGCTAATTCTCAGGGATGCGTAGCCAACCAAAAGTCCACCAAAGGTAAAAGCGTCTGAGATGAGAAAGACCCACATCATCAACTTACCCCAACTGACGCCAAAGGGTGATTTTCCACCGCCCCAGTCGGATTTGAGAACCTCCTCCAAAGGCGCAACTTGTGTCTCAGGTCTCATTCTTTGCCTCACCCCTTTCGCTTTTATCGCAACGAAATTAGCACCAAAAGCCAAATCCAGACGAGCGAAAGGAAGTGCCAATATACAGCGCACAACTCAACCGTGCGTTGCAGGTTTAGCGTTGAAGTTTCAAAGAACGACTTAACCGTTGCCCAAACGAGAGCGAACATCCCGCCAATCAGGTGCAAGCCGTGAATGGCTGTCAGCAGGTAAAAGAAACTGCTTGCAGGGTTTGTCTGAAGGTAAATCCCTGCTACCACCAATTGCCGCCACACTAAAAGTTGACCTACCACGAACATTATCCCCAGCAAGTTTGTCAAGGACAAACCGTAGCGGACTAAATTGAGTTTCCTTCTCTTTACTGCCATCCAAGCCCACTGAACGGCGACACTGCTCAAAATCAAAATCGCTGTGTTAAGCCAGAGAAGTTTTGGCTTGGGTATGATGCCCCAATCGGGCAAAGGCATCCTGACCAAATAAGCGCTGGACAAACTAGCAAACAGCATAGTCACCGCCGCCAAAAACGCCCATAGACCGAGATTGGCAGTAGGTATCGGAAGACCCTCGCCCCCTCTCTTCCAACCGTCCCAATGCCAACCATCCCCACTTTGGATGCCGCCAGTTATTTGTGAGCCTTTAGGCTTGCTTGTCGTCATTTCGCATCACCTCGTTAAGGTTAAAAGCCAAAGCGTCAGCAATAAAGGCAAGTAAATGTCGGCGACCATGAGCATGTTCTTTGAAGCCTTTTTCGTGGACTGTCTGTGAAACCTTAAGGCTGAACTGAGAAACCAAATTCCCAAAAGCGAACCGCCAACAGCGTAAAACCAACTCACTTTGCCAGCAAGCAGTGGGTAAAGGCTGACCATTGTGGTGGCGAGAGTATAGTAAACTGTCTGTCGGGTCACAGAATTGAGGTCGCCCTTGACGGGCAGCATCTTGAACCCAACCTTTTGGTAGTCCTCTCGGTAAAGCCAAGCGATTGCCCAAAAGTGAGGGAACTGCCAAAGGAACTGAAGGGCAAACAAGGCTAAGGCGTCTGGACTTAACTCATTGCGAACTGCTGTCCAACCCATCACTGGCGGGATAGCGCCACTTATTGCACCAATTAGGCTACAAAATTCCGTTTTGCGCTTCAAAGGTGTGTAGGCGAAGACATAAAGGCAAAAGGCAAGAGAAGACAACAAGACTGTGAGCCAGTTGGTGAAAAGGGCTAAGATGGTCAGCCCTAAAGCAACCAAAAAAGTGGCGGCGAAAACCGCTTCAAATAAGCCCATCCTTCCCGACGGCAAAGGTCTCCCCTTCGTCCTTTCCATCAGACTGTCAAGGTCTCTCTCTAAAACTTGGTTGAAAGCATTAGCAGAACCAACTACCATGAAGGCGCCGATGAGCGTCAACATCAAGTGAGCGCTGACCTCCATCCAATGATTGCGCAATGCCAACAAGTAGCCGAAAGCCGTCGTTACGACCACAAGGGTTGAAAGTTTCAACTTGACCAATTGGGCGTAGTCCGAAAGTTTATTTGCAGCGATAGCGAGTAGCCCCAAATTTCCGCTGACTTCAGTCCCATCTTGCGTCATCAAGAGGGTTGACTTCATCTTTCATCACCTTTAGCCAGAGTTAGCCGCGAATGGGCGAAAGTTTGGCAAAGCAACAAAACGCTCAAACCCAACAAAGTAGCGCCGACAGCGACATGGGCAATGGTTACGGGAACAACCAACTCAGTCCAAACACTCAAACCTCCAAGTGCAATTTGAACGATGACCAAACCGACGAGCCAATTGCCTAACCTTCTCAATGGGACAAACGGGAAAGACCTGACTATCCAGAAGAGCGCAAAAATTACGGCAGCGATAACGAAACCGTTGACCCTGTGAGCGAAGTTGATGGCAACTTTAAAGGCAAACTCGTTGTAGGTCATCCTCGTCGGATTGTTCGGGTCAAAGGGCAAATTCCCGAAGGTAGGGACAATCTTGCCGAAAGATGTGGGAAAGTCAGGTATTATCAGCCCTGCCTCCATGTGCCTCATAACTGCGCCCAAGATAAGTTGAGCGAAAATCAATGCGATTAGCGCAACGATGATGTAGCGAAAGCGATTTAGCCGAAGGAGAATCGTCTCACCCTTTCGTCCACCCATTTCCTGCACCTCGCACTCCGCACCCCGCACTTTCCCTTTCAAGGGTTTAGTGAACAAGGCAATAGCGAAAGCCAACGCCAAAACGATTTGCGCCAAAGTGGCGTGAGCGACAGCGAAGAGGATGCGTGCAGTGTCAGGGTGGCTCACTTTGGTGACTGTAAGGGCAACTTCTTGAACTCTCTCGTGCGAGACGACTAAAACCCTGAGCCCACCCAGGACTGCTTGAGCAATTACTGCCACCAACGCTATGACACCCATCCACTTCAACCATCTCGGCACCGAACTAAAAGCTAAAATTGTCGTCAACACGAAGACCAGAAGAGCCAAGATGCCTGCGACGACCCTGTGAGCCCATTCAATCAAAACGCCTCCTGCCAAATAGGAAGGAATCAGAGCGCCATAGGATGTCGGCCAATCAGGTATTGCGTCACCTGATTTAGTGCTTGTCACCAAAGCGCCAGCAGCAATCAAAATTACGGAGACCAAAGACACAAGGAAAGCCAACCTATGCAACCACTCGTTAAAGGTTTGCTGCATTGTCGTTTCGGTCCTTTCGGCTACCACAATTTTTCACCTCTTAGGGAAACATTGAGCCGAACCTACCTATCGCAACCTTTTAACGGCTTTCATCATTACCCTTCGCTTCACCTTTATCGTCTCCGTCACTGCCCACTTTCACTGGGACGGAAGGAACATTTTGCGGGATGTAGTCTTCAGGTGCTCCAGGAACGCTGTAGTCGTAAGGCCATCGGTAAACAACGGGCAACTCTTCTCCCCAGTTGCCGTGAGGTGGCGGTGAAGGCGCTTGCCACTCAAGGGTGTTAGCCTTCCACGGGTTCCTGTCCGCCCTTTGTCCCTTGAAAGCACTCCAGACGAAGTTGATGACGAAGAGAAGTTGGGCAAAGCCGACTATGAAAGTTGCCACGCTGATGAAAATGTTGATGTCGCTGACGGCGCCTTGAGGGAAAAACTGGTATTGGTCAAAGGCATAGTATCTTCTCGGAACGCCCATGAAGCCGAGATAGTGCATCGGGAAGAAGACGGCATATGCGCCGATAAAAGTCAACCAGAAGTGAAGTTTGCCCAACTTCTCGTTCATCATCCGACCGAACATTTTGGGAAACCAGTGATAAACGGCGGCGTAAAGGGCAAACAGAGCAGAAGTCCCCATGACCATGTGGAAGTGAGCGACTACGAAGTAAGTGTCATGCAATTGAATGTCAATGGGTGGGTTGCCCAAGAAAAGACCTGTCAGACCGCCTGTCACAAAGGTTGAGACGAAGCCTATAGCGAAAAGCATCGCCGTCGTGAAGCGGATGTTGGCTCCCCACAAAGTTGCCAACCAGTTGAAAGTTTTGATGGCTGAAGGGACGGCGATTATCAGTGTCGTTGCCATGAAAGCAGTGCCGAGCCAAGGGTTCATGCCGCTGACGAACATGTGATGACCCCAGACGATGAAAGAGAGAAAGCCGATGGCGCAAATGGAAAGCACCATTATCCTGTAGCCGAAAATGGGTTTGCGTGCATGGGTTGAAATCACTTCAGATACTATGCCCATTGCAGGCAAAATTACGATGTAAACTTCAGGGTGACCGAGAAACCAGAAAAGGTGCTGCCACAAAAGCGGCAAACCACCCTCATGAGGTATAGGCTTGTCGGCAACTATCATGTAAGGCGTGAAGAAACTCGTCCCAAGGTGTCGGTCAAGGAGGAGCATGACCGCCGCCGCAAACAGAGGCGGAAAAGAGAAAAGACCCAAGATGGAAGTGACTAAGAATGCCCAAACTGTCAAGGGCAGCCTACCCATCGTCATCCCTTTCGTTCGCAGGTTCAAAATCGTCGTTATGTAGTTCAAAGAGCCCATAGTTGTTGAAACTATGAAGAGAGCCATTGAGATGAGCCATATAGTCGTCCCTATCCCAGAGCCCGGCAAAGTTTCCTCAACGGAACTAAGGGGCGGATACATAGTCCAACCTGCACCTGCTGGACCACCTGGGACGAGAAAAGAGGCTATTAGCACGACACACGAAAGCAGGAAAACCCAATAACTCAGCATGTTTAGGAATGGGAAAGCCATATCCCTTGCGCCGATTTGGAGCGGAACCAGAAAATTAGCGAAGCCACCTATTAAGCCAGCGGTCAGAAGGAAGAAGACCATGATTGTCCCGTGAATAGTGACGAGGGCGATGTAAAATTCGGGCTTCAAAACGCCACCTTCCACCGCCTGAGGAAGTAACTTGCCCAACCAAGGGAACTGTTTGCCACTCCAACCCAATTGCAACCTCATCAGCCAAGACAAAACCATACCGATAAAGCCCATAGCGAAGGCAGTGATCAAGTATTGGATGCCGATGATTTTGTGGTCTTGGCTGAAGATGTATTTCGTCCAGAAACTCTTGGGTTCGTGATGGTGAACAGTTTCAGCGCGAACATGCTCCATCGCTTTTTCGCCCTCCTTTTTCAAGGTAACACATCACCGACAGTCAATTGTTCGCTCAGCCATTGATTGACTTTTTCCTCTTCTTCAACGACAATAACGCCCCTCATCATGTAGTGTCCCAAACCGCAAAGTTCAGCACAAGCAAACTCAAACTCACCTTTCTTTGTCGGGATGAACCATGTCCTCGTGACCATCCCTGGGACTGCATCTTGTTTGACCCGAAAGTGAGGGACATAGAAACTGTGAATGACATCCTTTGAGCGCAAGTAGACGACCACAGGTTTGTTGACGGGAATGTGCAGGTTTTCCTCGCCCGCAAAGAAGAAAATGTCGTCTTTGCTTGCAGGGTCATTTTTGTCAATCCCTAAGGGGTTCTCAACGCTAACCAACTTAAGGTCGGTCCTGCCGAATTTCCCGTCCTTTCCCGGATATCGGAAAGTCCACCTGAACTGTTCGCCCCAAACTTCAACCTCAAATGCGTCTTCTGGCGGCTCAGAGAGTTGAATCCTTGACCACAACCTGCCACCGAAGAAAATCAGCATTGTCAGTATCACTGCAGGGACAATTGTCCAGACCAGTTCAAGGGTTCTGTTCTCGGTAAAGTGAATGGCTCTTCTTTTCTCGCTGCCAGCGAACTTGAAAATCAAGAAGGCGAGAAGGGATTGCACCAAAACGAAAACGATACCAGTGACAATCAAGGTTACCGTGAATAGCGTGTCAATTTCTTTTCCGTGTTGGGAAGCCAAAGGTGGCAGCCACCAAAAGCGACCACCAACAGTCACCACAGCAATCACGACCAATGCAACTAATGCCAAACCGAGAAGCAATCCTTCAATCCTTCCTGTCAACCTTCCTCTCATGGTCTCTCTTCACGCTCCTTTCACAGGCAAATAAGCCTAAAGTCAGCGCTTGAAGACAAAATTGACGGTCACTGTCGTCCTAGACTTAACGCTGACCTTAACAGACTTAGTTCCCAATTTTTCGTGCCACGCTTCAATTTCGTATGTCCCTTCAGGCAAGCCCGAAATAGTGAAAGAACCGTCATCACCTGTGACTGCAAAAAACGGGTGGTCAAAAATTCCCACCCAAGCCCTCATCCAAGGGTGGATGTCGCATTTGAAGTAAGCGGTTCCGGGAAGTTCAGGGTTTTTGAAAACGCGAACCGACTTCATGCCTTTCCTCGGCTGGCTGAAGTTGAACTGACCGTTCCTTTTGCTGACGAAGTGGACATTGTGAAATAGCGGGTCAGAGTTGTGTATCTCAAGGGGCTGACCGACCATAATTCCTATGACCCTTGGGCGATACACACATCCTTGTTGATCCAGCACAGCAGGTTTGCTTGGTGGCTCAAAATCAACCTTGACTTCAGACTTGACATAAACCAGCACCCATTTGAGAGTTCCATTTTTGTTGAGCACGAATTCTTCCGACGCAACAGGCTTACCTTTATGAATGGCTTCGCAGTTTCTGTCCTGAGTCATCCTGATAAGCCGAGGCTTCAAAGGCGTGCCTTCAAACCTAACGACGCCTTTGATTGTCCCCGTCCCCTGCGCTGTTGACACCTTTCTCAATCTCTTAGCCGCTGAGTCTTGAGCATACAGTTTTATCGCTAAAGCGAACGCCACACAGAAAAGGACAAACCTTACCATGACAGCCCTCCTTCTCGCAAACAATCAAATCGGTTAGAAGATTATAGCGAGATTTACGCCATTGTAAAGCCGAAAATCCTAAAAGGGGTGCGTTCTAAAAAGTCAAGACCAACCTTCCCACGCTACGGGCTTTAGCCCGTAGTTGATGACGAGTTCAACGAGCATAGATTTTTGGTCGGCGAAAATTCTGAAAGGCTCGCCCTCATAGATTGTCGTCAAATCATGAAGTCGGCGGTTGGAGAAAGATTGAACAAGCCATAGGCTCTCCATCCCGAACTGCACCCTTGCACACCTGCACGCTTGCACGCATACACTCATATCGGCTGAAGTCAGTATCATGGCAGTTTAGAACACTCTCCGACGAAAACCCGTAAAACTCGCAGGCGAGCCACCACAGGCGAATTTCAACTTGAGTTGACTGATACGGAAGGCTCGCCTGCTTCTTAGGGCTTCGCCATCGTATTTTTGTGTCAAGGTTTCACCTTGCCCCATTTCCTCTGGCTTGCCTCAATTGGCTTTGCTCCAATTGCCTGATCTTTCGCTCCAACTCGTCAAGTTTGCGCAACTTGAGTTCCTCCTCGTCAATGTAAGCGTCTTCCTTCCAAACCTGAACTATGCCTTGGTGGAAACTGATGTCTGGGCTTCCGTGGAATGTGCCCTTGTAGTAGTGCAAAATCCAGCGGAACCAAACCTCAACAAACCTCCGCTCAATTTCGCTGGGAGTGTTCTTACCTTTGTGGAACCATCGCCAGAGACCTGCAGGGTAGTCCAAGGTGAAGTGAATGCTGAGGAAATCTTGGACTGTGTCCTTGCCCCTGACTGCGAACTTCTGGTTCATCAGCAATCCCTCGTCAAACAGTTTCTGGATTTTCTCTTTCTGCTTGAGCAGGTATCGGTAAGCCTGAACCAGACCTTCATCAGCAGCGTTTCTCCATGTCTCAACGAACCTTTGACCGTGACAATCAGTGCAAACTGCTGTCCACATTTCCCTTCGCTCATCGTAACCCGTTTCTGCCAGACCTAAGTCTCTCGCTTTATTGAGGGCAATTCTCATGTCAAGGGGCTGGTCTTTGGGCATAAGTTGTCCCGTTGGGTCATGATAGGCTGTGCCCATTCTCCATATGGCTTTAGCGACCATATTGTGGCTGACATAGACTTCACCCGCTTCCTTATATCGCATGTGGCAATACTGGCAGGTTGGTGCTTTATAGTCCTTGCCAGGAATCGCTTCAGCGAGGCGCTTTGAGTAATCGGGATGAGATGCTTCGCATACATGACCATGCTTGCTGGTTGCCCAAGCCTCATAGTCTGGGTGGTCTGGTCCTATGTGGCAGGCTTCGCAGGCTTTCGGGTGACGGGCAACTTTAGCATCAAAGGAGTGGCGTGTGTGGCAAGAGTCGCAACCACGAACTTCAGTATTGTGGCAAGAGTCGCATCCTATCTGAAGTTGCCGAGAGTTGGTCGCATACCAAGGAACCGCTATGTTGGAAATCCATCCCGCTGCGTGGGAAGGTCTTCCTGGAGGAAAAGGTGGGCTGTTGACAGTCAATTCGCTCATCATCTCAACCCATTGCCTTGCGTGACATGTAGCGCAGGTTCTCGTAGTGGGTAAGACAATGCCAGGTTCTTTTTCGCCCGATTTGGTCGCTCCCGGCTTGACATGGCAATCTATGCACGAGACCCTGTAAACTTTGCGCTGCTCGTCCCACAAAGGACTTTTCCTGCCAACAAGTTCATCAAGGTTGACCCCCAATTCTCTCACGACCGCTTTGGGGTAGAGTTTTGCCACCTCTTTTATGCCAGGAACTTTCTCAACGAACCAATCGGGTATCCCAGCCTCCTTGAAAAATTGGTCAACCTTTCCCCACCAAAGTAGTTTGCTCTGGCGTATGTAGCGCTCAAAGACATCCTTTCGGGCGTTAGCGTGTTTTGATTCAAGCCATTGGTGGTAGAACCCAAACCCGTCGGTTTGAGGGTCACCGTGGCAAGATTCGCACCTTTGCCTCGTCTCGTTAGCATGAGGTGTTGACAATTTGGTCACCGTGTTAAGCCACTCGTAATAGTCCTCTGGAACCATGTAGCCTTGGTGGTGAATCGGCGGGAAATACCATGTGTCGTTGGTGAAAAGTGGTGTTGGGTAGGCGTTGTTTTTGAAGGGCAGGTAACTTTTGCGGTAGTTTCCGGGAGTGGGTCGGGCAGGCGGTTCCGTTTTGCCTTCAGGCGTGCCTGTCGTCGGGTCTAAGGGAGGTGTCTTCTCCACAGGATACTTGACAATCTCCCAACTGTCGTCTTCGTCCTCTTGGGAACTGATTGCGGAAACAGCCAGAAGGAAAAGTAAAAGCAGCGACAAAAAGACACCCGTCAGTTTCAAGAACCTTCGCTCGTCGCTCAAAAGCAATTTCATCGCCAATCCCTCCTTGCTTGAGACCGACAATTTAGGAATTTTCGCTCTGAATTTTGGGCGCCCCTTTTGCCCATGGTGTCAGGAAATTTCCCCAATGAACTGTAAGGGGAAACCCTAAATTCGTGTGTGGTCATCGCTTATTGTTCGTTATTCACCACTCACCGCTTGCCATTCGCTATTCGCCGGTTGCTGTTTGCAGCCTTCCCAATTTCGCCGATAGTTGCAAAATTCGTTGCGTAGGAGCAAAACCCTTTCGGCACTGCATGGGCGAAAGTGCAGGTGATGGAAAGTGGAGTCGCTGGAACAATGGCAGCCAATTCGCCACGCTGTCAAAGTAGGTGATTACACGGTTGATGGCTCAAAGTTGCTGGTGATTGCAGGTCCGTGCGTGATTGAAAGCGAAAGTCTGTGCATAGAAGTTGCTCATGCTCTCAAAGAAATCACGACCCAACTTGACTTGCCTTTTGTCTTCAAAGCGTCTTACGACAAGGCTAACCGAACATCCATTGAAAGTTTCCGAGGTCCCGGATTGGAACGAGGTTTGGAAATTCTGGCGAAAGTCAAGGAGCAAGTTGGCATCCCAGTGACCACAGATGTCCACGAAACTTGTCAGGTCAAGCCAGCATCGGAAGTGGTTGACTTGGTTCAAATTCCTGCTTTCCTGTGTCGTCAAACAGACTTGTTGGTTGAAGCGGGAAAATGGGCGAAGGCGGTCAACATCAAAAAGGGACAATTCGCCGATGCTAACATCATGGTCCACGCAGCACGAAAGGTTGAAGCGGGCGGTTGCAAAAACATTCTGCTGACAGAAAGGGGCACTTTCTTCGGCTATGGCGATTTGGTCGTTGACATGCGCAACTTGTTATGGCTGCGACAAAGTGGATGTCCAGTCATCTTTGATGCGACCCACAGCGTCCAGCGACCAAGCGGGCTCGGCTCAGCATCTGGCGGCAGACGAGAATTTGTCCCGCTGCTTCTGAGGGCAGCAGTGGCAGCAGGAGTTGACGGGATTTTCTTGGAAGTCCATCCAGAACCAGACAAGGCTCTCTCCGACGGTCCCAACATGGTGCCGCTGAATTTTGTCGCCGAACTGTTGGCAATGGCAAAGGAACTGCACGCTGTCGTCAGGAAATTCTGTCAACGCTGAAAGGATGTGTTCCAGAACTACTCGTGCCACTGGCTTCAGCCAGTGGTTGATGACAAATCTATTAGCGTTGCCCCTTATAGGCAACAGGCGTTTAATTGCCGTCGGGGACAAGCCCTGATGCTACTTCTGTCGTTGTTGACGATGGCAAAAGATTTTTCGTCGGGAAATTTTGTCAATGCCGAGAAAGATTTGTAGCCTCGCCCCTTTGAGGTGACAGATATGTCCAAAACGCGGACGAAGAGAAAATCGGAAAAGCGAATCTCAACGGCAAAAGCCCAGGACAAGTGGGCAAAACAGAAAACATGGCTGAATTGGCTTCCTGTCATTCTTTCCGCTGCCTTTCTCTTTGCCCTACCCTACCTGACCGGGACAAACAACTTGTTCTGGACAAGCATCTTGCTGTCGTCAGTTTTGGCGATGGGATTACTTGCAACAATTTGGCTTCTCTGGAAGCGCCAACTTTTAACCCTGACGGTTGCAGAAATCTTTCTGCTTGCCTTTGTTTTTTGGCAGTGGCTGACGGTCGTAAATTCGGTCTACAGGTGGGCAAGTATGCTTGAAGCAAGCCGTTGGACGGCGTTTGCGGTTTTGGTCTTCGCTGTAAAGCAACTGACGGGGCGAGAGACGAGGGACGAGGGACAAGATGCGAAACAGCAACTTTCGCACTCCGCACCTCGCACCTCGCACCCAACTTGGTTTGCCGTTTCGTTTGTGGCTGCTGCGACGGTGACAGCAATTCACGGAATTGCCGAATATGCCTTGAACGCAGCATCGGGCATCCCTCACTGGCGCATTTTTGGTCCTTTTTTGCAGCCCAACTTGTTTGGCAATTTCCTGCTCCTCGCTTTCTTTGTTGCCTTAGGTTTAGCCATTCAACCACCAGCACTCCGCACCTTGCCCTTCGCACCCATCGCACTTTTGTTCTTGATTGCAATGGCTTTAACAGGTTCAAAAGGCGCGCTGTTGGCGTGGTTCGTCGGCATTGTCGCTTTTGGCACAGTTTTGGCGATAAACTTTGCTTCACCAAAGTTGCGAAAGTTGGTTTGGGTTGCTTTATTTTTCGGGGTTGCAGCACTAATCTTGATCGCCTTGCTCCTTCCGCCAATTCGCTTGAGGTTTGAGACCCTTTGGACATCTCAAGCCCATTCTTGGATTTTTCGGCTTCTCGTTTGGAAGGCAACTTTAGTCGGTGCGATTTCAAAACCGATAATGGGCTTCGGTGCTGGGACTTTTGAATGGGCATACCCGCAATGGACGACCGTCGGTTTCACCCGCCATGCTCACAACGGCTTTTTGCAAGTTGCTTTGGAAAGCGGTTTTGTCGGCTTGGCGTTTTTGCTCGTCTTCCTTACCGCTGTCCTTTTCTCTCGCCCTAACTTTCAACCCTCAACGCACAACGCTCAACCCACTGATTACGCAGCCACGCCAACATTAGACCCAATTCGCATTGGCTGCAAAGTTGCTATCGTAACCTTTTGCCTTCACAACTTAGTTGAGACGGCTTGGATGACCCTTGCCAATTTATTGGCGTTGGCATTCGTTTGTGGCATGGCAATGCCAAAGGTGCGATGTTCAGAGTGTGAGGTGCAGGAAACCCAAACCAGAAAGAAAACTCAACCACTTGCACCCAGCACTCTGCACCATGCACTTTTGTTCGCACCCCGCAACCCGCACTTTGCACTTTTGCTTTTGACTTTGTTGCTGCTATCACTTGGACTTTGGCACTCGGTTTCTGTCGCCCGCGGAGCATATTTTGCCCAACAAGCCCGAAGCGAAATGCTCCCGTCCTCTCGGCTTTATTGGCTTGAACTTGCCAGCAAATCTGACCCGCTAAATGCCCGCCACTTGATTGACCGAGCCATTTTGCTTGAAGCGTGGGCATTAGCGACAGGTGACGAAGAGAGGCTCAAACAAGCGCTCCAACTTTGTGATGAAGCCATTAAGTTGCAGCCGACCCGTTCTGGCAACTACAAAGTCAAGGCACGGATTTTGAGGGAGTTGGGGAGATTGCAGGAAGCCGAAAGAACCTTAAGGGTTGCGCTGAAAGTGAACCGAACAGACACCGAAGCGATTTTGAAATTGGGAGAATTGCTTGAAGAGATGGGCAAGGTTTCGGAAGCGAAAAGTCTTTACCGTCAACTCATTGTTTTGGAGAAAGGTCCTTACGGTCGCTACAAGCCTGTTGAGCAGTGGCAGGACATCTTCATCGCTGCAGGCAAAATTCGGTTGGCAAGCCAACTGATAGGTGCGGGGTTCAAAGTGCGGGGTGCGAAGTTGCTTTCTGAAGCGGAAACGACCTTGAAAAGTTTCCTTGACGCTTACTTGCCCATCCTTAAAGCCAGTGACCCGGAGGTCGCTGAAAGCCAGAACAAGTTCGTGGAAACTTTGCTTGACGAAATGCGAAAGTTGAGGAAAAGGGGTAAAGTTTCTCCAACTCGCTGACGGCGTTGAAATTCGTCTAAAATTCAGGTGCTCAATTTTCGCTGCAGAGGTGAACGGGGATGGCGCAATGGTATCGGGAGTTTTTTGACGACCTTTACTTGCGGGTCTATCAGCCGCTGGAAGCGCCTGAAAAGGTGCGACGGGAAGTTGACTTCATCGTCAAAGCCCTCAATTTGCCTGCAGGGGCGAAAGTTTTGGACTTATGCTGCGGGCAGGGCAGACACAGCCTTGAATTGGCAAGGCGTGGCTTTCAGGTCGTCGGAGTTGACTTGTCAGAAGCGCTCCTTTACGAAGCGAGGAAAAGGGCTGAAAGCGAAGGCTTAAGCGTGACTTTCCTTCAATGCGACATGCGCGAAATTGATTTCAAAGACGAGTTTGATGCCGTCATCAACATGTTCACATCCTTCGGCTACCTTGAAAGCGAAGCAGAGGACGAAAAAGTCTTAGGAAAGGTCGCTCAAGCGCTCAAGAGTGGCGGAAAGTTTTTGCTTGATGTCGTCAACAGAGACAGACTCGTCCGAGATTTTCAAGGGCGCGAATGGCATGCAGCCGATGAGGGATGGCTTGTGCTTGAGGAGAGAACTTTTGACCATTTGAGCGGTCGCATGGAAACTCGTTGGATTTGTGTCGCTCGCGACGGTGTTCGCTACGAGAGACTCTCATCGGTTCGGCTATACACTGCTTCCGAATTGAGAACGATGCTTGAGCAGGCAGGACTGAAAGTCAAAGACCTTTTCGGCGATTACGATGGTTCGCCTTATTCTTGGGATAGCCAACGCCTGATAGTTGTGGCGTGTAAGCCGTAAAGGAGTGCGAAGTGCAGGGTGCAAAGTGGTTTCTGATGAAGTGCAGAGGTTCACATCCAAGCCCACGATATTAGTCTTGCTATCTTGACATCGCCATTTTTTGACATCACCTTTTCGGTGCGCTACTACGGTAGCAGCCTAAACTCAAAAAAGTTTCGCCTTGACATCGCCCTTTTTGTGCATTACCATGAAAGCAGCCAGAAGCGAAAAAGGAGGGAGCACCAATGTGGAGAAAGGCTCTCTCTCTCGGTCACACTTTGGATGATTGCAGCGCCTTTAAAAGCAAAAGCACAAACTAACGACCCTCCCCCATCAGGCAGTTGCTATGTCTTCTCACCTCGCTCTTCCTCAATCGTTGAATATTCCCGCAGAAAAATGATTGTTTGGGAAATCACTCCAACATCAGCAACTGACTATGACTTCACTCCTTGGGGCTTAGATGAGAACTTTGTTATCATTGTTGGTTGGACTGACTTTATGGAAGGTGAAGAGAAAGGGGAGTTTGGCTATTCCCCCGATGGCTACAACTTCTACCCTGTCAACAATCCAGAGATGGTGAACGCATATCTTCCAAAGCCTGGTTTTGTTGGCATTTTGAAGATAGCACCAATTTTGGATGACATTCCGATAGGGATTTATTCTGGAATGCCGACCCACGATGACGACTCGGTCACAGGTGACCCTTGGAAAATGACTGTCTGGGAGTTTTGGATTACCGATGGAGCATATGGATGGGTGCCATCGTTAGACAGCGAGTTAACTTTTACGGCTTGGATAGAACCTACAGTGGATCATAAGGGGCAGAGCATGGCAAGCATTATCATTTTCTTCCTTAACGCTTCTGCGGAACCAGGATACTGCATGAACGCAACCCCTCAGAATGGACAGTGGGATGATACTATTGGTTCAGATTTAAAGTTCCACATTGACCAGCCTGACCCAAGAGTTTTTAGATGGGATGAGACGACAGCAGGAACATGGGTTCCTACAACTGATGCAACGGTTAAGGTGATTTGTTTAGACTATGGTGCGCATAGTGGCTCATTAACAGCTATAGCAACGATAGCGGGAGAAAATGCAATAGCAAGACTTACTCGTGATGGTCGTTCATGGGTTATTGAATTGGGAATTGCTTTCTATTATGCTCCAATACCTTGGGATATGGATCATAATTTCATCTCAGATTTCGCTGGTGTGTATGATTGGTTTTTTCCCATATGAGGATGAAGAAAAAGCTCCACCCGGTGATGGAACAATTGGTGATGGTTTTACTGTTTATGAAGAATATCGTGGTGTTGTCGTGGAAGGTCCAGATGCATGACCTAAACATGTTAGGTTAAACTTATTTATAAAAGAGATGTTTATTTTATTGAATCCCGAAGAATTTGATTCAGTTGAATTTTTCCCTAATCCTGAAGAATATATGCCTAAAGTCTATCTTTTGTATGAAAGCTTAAATAGAGTTGATTTTATGCAAAGGGTCAATTACAATGTCAATTGGGAAGATCAATCATATAAACAAAGACATGTAAGAAATGCATATGCACCTTGGTTGATAAATCTCGGATATCATCCAAGAAGATATGGTATAGCTTTAGGGCCTATTTGGGAACCTAACCCAATTTGTTATATTTTTAAAGAATCAATTGACGAAGATCAGAAGAATCATGATATTAATCTCTTAGGACACACTTTTGACGAAGCATTGAAATACACAGTTGGTCACGAATTAGGGCACACTGTTCTGTGGCATCAACCTCGTAGAGGACATCATGACGACGATGTAACAGCGTTTGGGTCTGGTCATGACGAACATTGTTTGATGTGGCCAGGAATTCCTTGGTGGCTCGGTCACTATACCTTTACTTGTTTCCTTCCCCGTCAATTTTGTATTTATACATCAAATCTTCGTAACCCAAATTGTAAGGAACTTTGGAAATTGGTGGAGTAAATATTTATGTCAAAGGAGGAAAAGAAAATGAAGAAGGTAAGGATCAACATGTTAAGCTTGCTAACATTAGTGTTGCTTATTGTGACACTTTGGGGTAGTCCACCAGCATCCAAGTTAAAGGTGGAACCTCGTGCTTCTAAATGGGGCGAACAGCTTCTTAAGGAAGCCCATGAAGCCTATAGGAAAGGAAACTATGTTCGTGCCTATGAATTGTCAAAAAAGGTCTATGACAAAGAAGGTGATGTTTGGGCTGCATGGTTCAAAGAAAACTTTAAAATCCCATCAGATATTCAGATTGACCTTTATGATGACGAATCTATCTTACAAGCTATACGAGAATACCACAAAAAACATGGTAAATTCATTAATTTGTTCAAATATCGTGTCATTGAAAATTCTACCGCTCTTCTTGCCCACAGCCTTTTTAAACTTGGTCGTTATGAAGAGTTAGAACGCTATGCCATTGAAATCCTTTCCAGAGATCCAGAAGCCCAAAGAATCCGTAGCATCTTAGATGCTTCTCGTCGTCTGCGTCGGGAGAAAGCAGGCAAAAATCCTTTACATCATTCTCTATTGATGCAACTTCCTGATAGAAGGAAAGTCGTCATTGATGTGGAACGAGGGAGAGGGGAAAGGGCAGGTGCTATTTATACTCCTGCCGAGGATATCGCTCGTCTTTTAGGTTTACGCTTTGAACAACAAGGTCATAAGGCAACTTTTCTGGGCAAAGGAATAAAAGCCACTATGCAAATTGAAAGCGATTTCGTTCAAATCAATGGACGCTCCTTCAAGTTACCTAAACCTCCCTATATGAAGGGCAAAGAACTTTTAGTGCCTGTTGAACTATTGCAAGAATTAGCAAAAGCCATCCTTAAGTGAAGGTTAACCCTCTCATTAGTTGGTGAAGCAGACAGGGATAAGTTGGTGGGAGGTGAGAAATGGAAAGATTTATGTTGCACCAAAGCAGGGAACGAAATAGCAGGTTCTTTCCGTCTAAAGCATTGGGTGTTCAAGGATGGATAAGGTCAAAGACATGTTCGTCATGAACTTCGGTGCAGTTCCAAGAGACCCAGAGAACGGAGATTGGAGTTTTATCATCCCCAACGAAGCCATCACTTCACCTGATGGTTTTCCTGGTGCGGGGATGCCTTTGCTTTGGCTTTTAAACGCAAATGAGGGGGCAGGATATCCTTTGAGAGTCGTGAACTTCCTTTGGGGTTACGCCCATAGAAGGGATGTCTATGCTGCCATTGTGGTGCCAGGAGTGATTGACAATGTGTATCAAGATACAGATTTAGACGGCATCCCAGACCCCAATGATAACGACAAGGACAACGATGGTATCCCTAACGACCAAGACCCTGACGATGACAACGACGGAATCCCTGATAATGAAGATGTTGATGACGACAACGATGGCATTAGGAATGAATTTGATAATGATCGGATAAATGCATATGGCTTCACTTACGGTCCCATTTGGGATCAATGCGCAGGACCTATCGCACCACCACAAGGCTTCATCGTTCCGACAGGATATTGGGGCGCTCCCGTTATAGAGGTAGATGTAAACTCAACGATCCAAGATGGAGCGAGTGTTGGGCTAAGGTCTGAAGATAGCCTCACCTTTATATGTGGTCACGAGTTAGGGCACACTGTCCTTTGGGATAACCCTGCCTATGGTCATCATGGTGCTGGCACCACACAGGATTGCTTTATGTGGGTCATTGATTTCATCCAATGGCGTAACCCAATGCCTGGAGAATTTTGCGCTAATAATCCAGGTTGTCAAAGAAGGTGGAAACTCAATCCTTGAAAGGAGGATGGAGAAAATGAAGCGCATGCTTTGGATTTTCCCAATGACTTTGCTTATTTGGGTTCCTATGACGGTTGAGGGGCAACAAAGGCAATTTCAATTTAAGTCACCACGCCCTCCCTTGCAGGCAGAGGAGTGGGTGAAGAGAGGTTTCGCTACCTTAGCGCAAGGGCAGTATGAGCAAGCAATTTATTGGGCGAAACGGGTTCAGGACAAATATGGCAATGTTCATGTTCGTTGGTTTCCGTCTTGGCTCAAACGCATTGTTTCAGAAGACGCTATCCCTGACCCTTATGATGACGAGGGCATTCTGCAAGCCACAATTGCAAGTTTCAAGCATGGCAGAGGTTTGAACTGGAAGTTTTTGATTCGTTCAACCAGTCCTGCATGGCTAATAGCAGATGCATACTTTAGGAAGGGCGAGTATGAGAAGGCGTTGGAAATTTACGAGGAAATGTCAAAGGGGGTTCCCCCAGGGATTGATGCGATCGCCCCTTCAAGGGCTTATCTTTGCCGAAAGTTCATTGCGGAAGGTTACCGCCCTCCACAACCTCCACCAAAGAACACATGGAGACCATTACCTTTGAAGTTTCGTGAAGAAGACTACTTCATCTTAGTCCCACTTGACCAAGCCTGCAAAATCTTGGGCATCCCCTTCCAATACAAGGTCAATCCCAAGACAGGCAAGAGGACAGGGGCAAAGATCGGGGAGAAGGGGCTTCTTTCCCTAATGGGGCGTCCCTTTGCCAGGAACATCCGAGGGGAAGTAGATGACATGGCTTATGCGCCTTATGAAGAAGATGGAGTAGCTTGGGTTCCCTTTTACTGGTTGGCGAAGCAGGCAGGGATAAGAGGTTGGGAGGTAAGGAACGGGAAAATCTATGTCGCGCCAAAGTGAGAGAACTCATAACACTTGAATTAGGCTTTAAGGTAGAGCCCGAAGGGGAAACTTTACCAACACCTTAGTTCCTCGTCCGAGCGACGAAATGACTTCCAAAGTCCCACCCAAGTCTTGTTCAACGAGGTTTCGGGCAATGGTCAGTCCAAGGGTTGAGCCATCAAGTTGGTCTGGGTTGAAACCTTTGCCATTGTCTGCAACTTCAATGGACAAAATTTCGCCCAACAAGTTGAAAGCAATGACGACTGTGCCAATGCTGCCGGGAGCAAAAGCGTGCTTGCAAGCGTTCAAAAGCAACTCATGCAAAACCGAAGCAATGGCGCTCGCTTGCTTCGGGATAATGGAGATGTCTGGACCAGTGACAACGCATTGGATGTTTTTGCCTTCACCCCTTGCCCGTTCCGATGCCCACTGAGCCAATTGTTGAGCCAATTCTCTCAAGTTGACAGTTTCACCTTTTGAACGGGCGAGCAAGTCGTGGACTGCTGCGAAAGCACGAACTCGTTCGGCAGCATCCAGTAAAACCTTTCGGGCTTCGGGAGAAGCATTTCGGGCTTGAACCCTGAGCCAACCAATGATGCTTTGCAAGTCGTTTTTGACCCGATGGTGAACTTCTGAGCGCAAAAGCGAATAACCGCGCAAAACGGTCGGCATTGGTTCGCGGTAGCGAATGACAGTTCCGACATCGGTTTTCAAAGCGACGAAATCGCTTCTGATCGTTAAACCTGACGCTAAGTCGTCAATTTTTTGCCCTTCCCCCTTTCGCCTTCGTTCGTAAGTTTCTTTCGGACGCCAGCGCAATCGCCCTTGCCCGTCCCAGATGAAAACGCCAGTTCGTCCCCAAAGAACCCAACTGAGCAACTTCGGTGAAATTTGGTTTCCCCATGCGCTCATTGCAATTTGCAAAAGCAACTTGCGAGGGAAGCGAAGGAAATCCGAGAGTGAGGCTGTGGTAGTTTCAGTCAAGGGCATGTCCAAAGTCAGAACAAGGCGTTGGGTGCAAGGTGCTAAGTGCTGACGGGCACTATGTGGGCGGACGGGGACGGCACAATGGGCAACTGGTTCAGCGCCTTTCATTAGACCCATCGGTGCGAAAACGATTTTGGGATGTGAGAAATGCAATGTGCGGAGTGAGAAGTTCGGGTGCAAAGCCTTAAAGGCGAAGGGTTCTTCACTGGGATCGGAAAGCCTGCCGATAAGCCTTTCGTCCCATTCACCGTTTCTCGCCGCAACGATGGTCACGAAGGATTTGCCATCCCAAAGAAGCAGTTGCCCCTCCCCCTTACCAAAAGCGGTCAACGCTAAAAGGGCTTGACCAACCAACTCCAAATCCCTTAATTGCCACTGCTGGCACAGGGCTTGTGAGAGTTCAGGAAGTTGCATAGGATTTCACCGTATCGGGTTGTGCGTTGAGCGTTACGATTTGTGTGTCGCTTTGACCTGCGCTTAACCCTCAACTCCCAACCCGCAACTTGAGTTTTTATAGCCGTTCAATTTTCGCTCCCTTTTCCGCCACAGCCTGTCGCTTTCGCTCCATCGTCTCTTCTTTGTCCCTTCGGTCGTCAATTCTCAAAGTCGTCAAGAGCCTTTTCGCTCCAAAAGCAAACATCGCTTCCTGCATCGCTTTCACTGCCTGCCAAACAGCCTCCAGTTCTCCCTCAATCGCTGTGCCCATAGCGCATACATGGTAACGGAGACCGTTGGATTCCGCGACTTTTTCCAGAGCCTTAATTGCCTCGGCGACGAAGGCACTGACGCCGGTATCACCTGTTCCAATCGGGACGATACTGACTTCAGCGATGACTTTAGGCATGTCCTTCCACCTCCCTCAATTTGAGCGCTTTGATTTGTGTTTTTCGGTTGCCGTCCAAAACACTTAACCTGCGGAGCACAGCACGGACAAAAGTCTATTCCTCACCGAAAACTTCATTCCACCGTTCCTCAAGCATCCTTTGTCTCCATTCCTCAACCCATTCGCTTTCGGAGCCACCGTTAGCACCGTCATCGCTTGCAAGGGCTAACTTTTCAAATTCCTCTTCCTGCATCCGATCGTGCACTTCAGGGATGTAGTCAGCCAATTCGCGACTTACTGTCACACAGCACTCGTCATAGTCGCGGACCTTGACGACAACGGGCATAGGGACGGCGTGTCCCAGCACCAAAACTTGCTGTTTTGAATCCAGACTGGCGAGGATGCTCCGCAAACCTGCTGGGTTAGAGACTCCTGTCAGAACCGCTTGGATGTCCCTTTCGTCGTTCAACTGAGCGACAATTTTCGTCCCGATTTGGGACAGGATTTCGTCGTCAATTCCCGAAGGTCGTTGGTCAATGATTAGCAGGCTGACATAGTATTTCCGCATCTCCCGAGCGATGGTCCCGAAGATAGTTTGCTTAGCGGCGTAAGGGTTCAGGAACTTATGGGCTTCCTCAATGACGATGACCAACTGTCTCGGCTCTTTCTTCGGGTCCATCGTCGCCAAGTATTCCTCGGTCATGCGGACATACATTTCATGGATTCGGCGAGCCAAAATGTTCGCTACGAGAAGGTAAGCCAACATGCTACCCTGCCGACCGAACTCAAGGACGACATGAGTTCCACTTTGCAAGTAGCGCATTATGGTCTCAACGATGTCTTTTGGGGGCTTCTGGTCGGAGGGGACGACGAAGGGCAAATCGGCAACTCGCTTTAACTTGCGGTAAAGTGCCGCTAATGACTCTCTGTTAGCACCAATTTGTTCAGCCAAACCCTTTATGTCACCTGCATCCCCGTAAGCCAAAAGTTGTTCCAGCCAATTTTTGCCGTAGCGGGTATAGACCAAGTGAGCCGCTTCAATGGCGGTCTGGTGCAACCGAAGTTCATCCTGCAAAGGTGCAATATCGTCCACGGTGATTTGGTCAAGGGAGATGACCACAGTCCCGTCAAAGGGCACTTGTCTCGTCCGTGAGGATTCAGGATCAAGGGTAAAGACAGCAACCTGAGGTCCGAAGAGGTAGCGAAGCCCCTTGACTTCGCCTCGCGTCCCTCCAGTCTCCTTGAGTGCCTTCCAGCCATATTCGTTGTGCATGTCAAAAACGAGGGTCACGACTTTTCCGTCGCCTAATGTCACCCACCTCATTAGTCCTGTCAAGATGAGCCTTGTGAGGAAGGTTTTACCAGTGCCCGTTTTGCCGAAAATCCCGTTGCTCCTCTCAACGAACCGGTGCAAGTCCAAACAAACAGGTGTGTCCATGTCCAAAGGTGTGCCGATGCAGAAATAGCGCCCTTTTGGCTCCATGTCCTCACTTCCGAAAATGCGAGCGACATCGGCTGAAGTTGCTTCGTAGACAGGCGAGAAGTGAGGTGGAACAGTTTTGACAGGTTGAGGTTCACGGCGCTCAGGCATTTTGTCTTCGTCCACCCCGTCCCTCGCCCCTCGTCCCCCGCCTTTTTCAGTCTCGTCTCGTTCCGTTGTCAACATGGGTTTGAGGGTAACCGTGGCGTAAGTGGCTGTGCCGCTCAGAACTTCCCGCACTAAATCGTCACTGACATCGGGTGGATTTTGGAGCACTGCAGGAGTTGTTGCGTCAAGCCTGAGGTCAGTGATGAGAGAGAAGAAGCGAAGTTTGTCACCCTCAATGACGACAAATTTGCCCGCCTTGATGTCCTCAATGGAGCAGTCCTCAGCCAACTTCATTTCCAACCCTTCCGTCAGCGACCCTCTGGTGACGACGCCCAACAAGCGCCTCATAAAGCCTCACCGCTTCTATTTTGCAACAGTTCTGAAAAGGAAGCCAGGTGTTCTCCTCCCGACACCTCATGCTAAAATTACGATGGCGCATTCACTGAAAAGGAGGTGGACGAAACATGCGACAAGAAGTGCCTACTTGGCTGGCGGTCGTGATTATCTTGGTGGTGCTGGTCGTGGTGGTGGGTGCTTACATCTACTTCACGAGACCGAAACAACCAACTGGCGTTGAAATGCCCCCTCATGGTCCAGGCGCTCATCATGCAGGCCAAATTCAGAAGGGACCGGCTCCCCAACCGCCACAACCACAGGCTCAACCTCAACCACAGGCTCAGCCTCAAGGTCAGTAAGTGTGAGAAAGTGAGAAGGGGCAAGCGGGCATAAAGCCTAATTTGGTCGTTCCCGTTGATTGGCTTGGGCATTTTGCTGCGGTTGGCAGGGGCATTGCTGCGGGTGGCTATTCATCGGTGTCGGTTAGCATGGCAACGAAGGCTCAAAGCCATCGTCCCTTCGCCATTGATAGCACCCGACGACCCGACCGAGGAAAAAACCTATCGCCACTTTTAGTCAGCCTTGCCTCGTGCCGAAAAAGGAAAGCGGAGGTGACACCGATGCCTTGCGAGCGTTGCCATCCTGTCCATTGCGAAAACGGTATGGTGTGCGGTGTGATCATCCACACGACGGCGCCGACGGCATTGGACAAACTGCAGCCACTGAAGGAGCGTCTGGGTATCCCGATGCGAGAGTTGCTGCCCCGCATCTTCTTGCTGGAAGGCGAGGAGGCAGTTTTGGAGCGGTTGCTTTCTGAGTGGCGGGAGAACCTAAGCGAGGTGGAAATCGGCGAGACGAAAGCGGCATTGCTGAAGACGGCGCAACCTGCGGGGCAGGATTTGACGATGGCATTGTTGTCACTACGCCCGCTCAACGAAGTCGTCGTGCAATTGCAAAGCCGTTGGTTTCACACCCTCTTGAGGGGTCAGGGATTGTTCGTCGTCTTTCATCCTCTCGTGGCGCTTGAAGAACGGCGCGTCGCCGCTTATGAATGCCTGCTGCGGGCGAGGCTTAACGGCAAGGTCATCGGAGCGGGGCAACTCCTTGCCGCCGCCCAATCGTTGGGTCGGCTGCACCAGTTAGATCAACTGGCTCGCCGCACCGCTATCGAACAAGGCAAGGAGTTGCTGGCGAAGGGTTTTGCCCTGTTCATCAACTTCGCCCCCAACTCCATCTACGACCCGAAAACTTGCTTGCGGGATACGGTGGCACTGTGCCAGCAGTTGGGCGTTGATTTGAGTCGGCTCGTTTTTGAGGTGATAGAAGCCGAGCAAGTGCGGGATATAGCGCATCTAAAAGGCATCATCGCCGAGTATCGGCAGCAAGGGGCGAAGGTGGCTCTGGATGATTTAGGCAGTGGCTATGCGTCGCTGCGTTACTTGGCGGAGTTGCAACCTGACTTTGTGAAGTTGGATCAAGAGTTGGTGCGGGGCGCTCACGGCGATCGGGTGCGGAGCGTGTTGCTGCACGCCGTCGCCGAGGCAGCCCACCAATTGGGTATCAGCGTCGTGGCGGAGGGCGTGGAGACGGCTGACGATGCCAATTTCTGTCGCGACATCGGAGTGGATTTGGCGCAAGGCTACTTTTTCGCCCGTCCCGCTTCACCGCCACCTTCCCTTTCGGACGAAGCCCAACGATGGCTCGCAAACTTATGAGCGGGTTTGTTCAAAGGTGGCGCAGCGTTGGGCAAGTTGATAGAAAAGGAGGGCGCTGCCTTTGGACATCCGTGAGCAACTTTGGCGACTTCGGCGAGATTATGGGCAACGAGCGTTGGATGAACGGGAAGTGCCTTCTGACCCATTTGAATTGCTGCGGGCGTGGCTGAAAGAAGCGTTGGAAGCGGGACTTTTAGAACCCAACGCTGTCGCCTTAGCGACCGTCAGCCCCGATGGGCAACCGTCGGTGCGGGCGGTGCTGTTGCGGGACATGAATGAACGGGGCTTTGTTTTCTTCACCAATTACGAGAGCCGCAAAGCCAAAGAGTTGCAGCACAACCCTCGTGCAGCGATGCTGTTTCTTTGGGTGCCGTTGGAGCGACAAGTTCGCGTGGAAGGTGTCGTGGAACGGGTGAGCGAAGAAGAGTCGGACGCTTACTTCCGCACCCGACCGCGTGGTTACCAATTGGCGGCTTGGGCATCGCCTCAAAGTGAACCCATCCCCGACCGTGCGTTTTTGGAGCGGCGCTTTCGCGAGATGGAAGAGCGTTTTGCGGGTCAGGAAGTGCCCCGCCCACCCTTTTGGGGTGGGTTTCGCTTAATGCCCGAACGGATTGAGTTTTGGCAAGGGCGAAGCAACCGCTTGCACGACCGCTTGCTTTACATCCGCCAACCTGACGGTTCGTGGCGCTTGCAACGCTTAGCGCCTTGAAGTTACACAACCATCAATTTGGCAGTGAGCCAAAGCAGTAACCCCGAACGCACCGTCCAACAAACAGTGCGCAGCCAGTTGGTCACGACGAGACGATGGTGTGTCGCTGCATCAAAGCCTTGACTA
>Ga0197142_1000458_pt1 | contig 37546 bp, 30 predicted proteins | sample GBS60_MetaG_FD_148614 | JGI IMG/M metagenome (GOLD analysis project Ga0197142, IMG submission 148614) | Sediment microbial communities from Great Boiling Springs, Gerlach, Nevada, United States - GBS 60_MetaG | ecosystem: Environmental > Aquatic > Thermal springs > Hot (42-90C) > Sediment...
CGGAAGAAGCAGGAGAAAGACAATCGCGAACATCTCACCCACTGTATCGGAAACAGGCCGCCAGGCAGCGCCGTCGCTTCAGCGATACTGGCGGGGGGGACGATGGGCACTCTCTACCTGGTGGCGACGCCGATCGGCAACCTGGAGGATGCGAGCCATCGGGCCGTCCGCATCCTGCGCGAGGTGGACCTGGTCGCCTGCGAGGATACTCGACAGACGCGCAAGCTCCTGACGCATTACGACATCCGCACGCCGACGCTCAGCTACCACGAGCACAACGAGGCCCGGCGCACGCCGGAGCTGATCGACAGGCTTGTGGCCGGCGCCGACATTGCCCTGGTTTCCGACGCCGGTATGCCGCTGGTCTCCGATCCCGGTCTGCTCCTGGTCAGAGAAGCCATCGCGCGCGGCATCCGCGTGATTCCCATCCCGGGACCTTCGGCGGCGGTGGCCGCCTTGGCGGCTTCCGGACTTCCGGCCGAGCCGTTTTACTTCGCCGGTTTCCTGCCCGCCAAGGCGGCGCAGCGCAGAAGAGCGCTCCAAAAATTGGCCACGCTGGAGTGCACGCTGGTGCTGTTCGAAGCCCCGCATCGCATCCTGGATGCCCTCACAGATATCGAAACCGTTCTGACCGGCCGGCCCGTCGTGCTTGCCCGCGAACTCACGAAAATTCACGAGGAGTTCCTGCGGGGCACGGCGGCCTCGATCCGCGCCCACCTGGAGGCCCGCGGCGCCGTCCAGGGAGAAATCACTCTCGTCATCGGGCCGCCGCCGGCGCCGGTGAAAACGGAGGCGGATGCCGCCGCAATCCGCGCTCGCCTGGAGGAACTCAAGCGCACAGGCCTGACCCGCATGGAGGCCATCAAAGCGGTTGCGCGCGAGCTCGGCCTGCCCAAACGCGAGGTTTATCGAATCGCCGAACAGCCCTGACGGCTCGGCGTCCCTCGGCCTCAGGCGACGTGGAGGAAGAGAAATCGCGCGAGAAACAGCGCCGTCATCAGGTAGACGAGCCAGGGCACGCTGCGCCATCGGCCGGCGAGCACGCGTAGCAACGTATGCACCGTAAAACCGAACGCGAGCCCGTTGGCGATGCTGAAGGTGAGCGGAATGGTGATCATGGTCAGAAAGGCCGGGATGGCGACGCCCGCGTCCAGCCAGTCGATTTCGGCGGCATGCGAGATCATCAGCGAGCCCACCAGGATCAGCGCCGGCGCCGTCGCCGCCGAGGGAATCGCTCCGATCAGGGGCGCCACGAACAGCGCCACGACAAACAGAATGCCGCAAACAATGGCGGGAATGCCGGTGCGCCCTCCGGCCACCACGCCCGCGGCGCTTTCAATGTAGCTCACGACCGTCGAGGTGCCCCCTAAGGCTCCCACCATCGTCGCGGAGGCGTCCACCGCCAGGATCCGGTTGACGCGCGGGATGCGGTTTTCACGGTCGAAGAGGTTGGCCTTCTTGCCCACCGCCACCAGCGTCCCGATATCGTCAAACAGCGTCACAAACAGGAAAACCAGGACGATCTCGAGCACGTCGGGCTTGAGCGCCCCGGCGATGTCGAGCCGGAAAGCCGTGGCGGTGATCTCCCCCCACGAGTAGGTGCGCGGCTCCCACCGCACCAGCCCGACAAGCGCGCCGGCGAACGTCGTCGCCAGGATGCCGATGAGAATCGCCGCCCGCACCCGCCGCGCCATCAAAGCGGCCGTCAGCAGCAGGCCGAACAGGGCCAAGGCGCTCGACGGCTGTCGCAAATCGCCCAAGGCGACTTTCGTCGACGGGTTCGACACCACGATCCCCGCATTCGAGAGGCCGATAAAGGCAATAAACAGGCCGATACCCACCGCCACCGCGGCGTACAGCTCCGAGGGGATCGAGTACAGGATCAGCTCGCGAATGCCGGCGAAGGTCAGGACCAGAAACAACAGCCCGGAGAGAAAGACCGCACCCAGGGCCACCTCCCACGGGACGTTCATGCCGCGGACAACGGCGTAGGCAAAATACGCGTTCAACCCCATCCCCGGCGCAAGAGCGATCGGGTAGCGCGCCCAGGCGCCCATCAGCAGGCTGCCGACGGCTGAAGCCAGGCACGTGGCGGCGACGACGGCAGTGTAAGGCATGCCCGCGTCTTGAAGGATGGACGGATTGACGAAGATGATGTAGGCCATGGTCAGGAACGTGGTGAAGCCGGCCAGGATCTCCGTTCGCCAGTTCGTGCCCAACCGGTGGAATTCGAAGTATTTTTCCAGCCGCCGACGCATGAGCCCGCTCCAGTCCTTTTGCGGGGCCTCTCTTATTTTGCCCCTGGCGTTCAAGCACCGGCACAGGGCTGGAGCCAAATTGGGGATTGAGTATACTGTCCCCGATTTCTTCACAATAAAAGTGGGGTATGCGGCTCTACGGTGGCCGGGCGGCGCTCGCCGCCTTGCTCGTCGCTCTGAGCACACCGGCGCAGGAAGGCGACCCTCTGCTTGCGCGCGTCGCCGATGAGGTGCGCCGCTCCTCGGAGGAGTTGCCCGATTTCATCTGCGAGCAGGTGACCTGGCGGTTCGACAGCGACTCGCGCCCGCCGCGCTGGAGGCTCCGCGACCGTATCCAAGCCGAGGTGCTCTATCTGGGCGGCCGCGAAGTGTATCAGAACCTCAAACGCAACGGCCGACGGATCGACTTTGCCCGCGCCGAGCAAACCGGTACCTGGTCCACCGGCGAGTTCGGCTCCCTGGCCAGGGATCTGTTCCTCCCATCCACGGCGGCGCGCTTCCGCTTCGTCCGTGAAACGGAGTTCCGGGGCGAGCCGGCCCGGCTCTACGACTTCGAGGTGACCCAAGCCTGCTCCCACTGGCGGGTCGATTTTGAGGGCCAAGTGCTGTATCCCGCCTACCAGGGCTCGGTCTGGATCGAGCCGCAGGGCGCGCGCCTGCTGCGCATCGAGATGCAGGCCCGGCAGGTGCCTCCCTCCTATCCGCTGGATGTCATCGAAATGAGCCTGGAGTACGGTCCGGTCCGCATCGGCGGGGCCCGGTACCTGCTGCCGGTCCGCGCCGAGAATCTCGCCTGCAAGCGCCAGTCCAGCTACTGCACCTATAACGAGCTGATCTTCACCAACTACCGGCGCTTCACCACCCAGTCAGTGCTCACCACGACCGACTCGAATATCACCTACGAGCTGCCCAAGGCGCCGCCGGAGGGTGCAGGCCGCCGCGAGCCGCGCTGAAACGCCGCCTGTCGCCCGGCACTCCGCACGCTCAGGAGAGCTCCGGCGGGACGTTGCCGTAGGACCAGGGCGCCTTGAACGGCGGCGCCTTCGGCGGTGTGGGCACCACGCCGGGCTGCAGGCGGCGCGCCAGCATCAGGCCGAGCTCGGTCATGCGCCGGCCGGCCTCGGGCACAAGGTTCGAGTAGCTGGTCAGCCGCGTTTCATAACCGCCGCCGCCCGGCCCGAGCGCCTCCTCGGTCGGCACGTAGCCCACGCAGCCGTTGGCCAGCTCGACCGGAAACGTCAGCGGAAAGTTCGACTCCTTCTTGAGCTGGAGCCCGTGCTCGACGAACATCTCGCCCGGCCGGGCGATGAAGACGGCCGGGCCCACCTGCACGGCCTGCACCTCGACCTCGACGTCGCGCTCTTTGGCGATCAGGGCATCGAGCAGGACGATCTCCTTGGCGAAGGTCCACTCGGTCGGATCGACCTCCTTGGGCGATCTCTCGACGATGGCGAGCGCGCGCTTGACCCGTTCGGGGCTGGGGATGCGCCGCTTCATGCGCTCCACCACCACTTGCGCCGCCACGGGAGCGAAACTACCGGGCCAGACGCTGAGCAACACCTTCACCGCCTCGGCGCCGACGCGCCCGCCGACATACTGCGCCCACTGCTCGCCGGGCGGATTGGCGTAGGGACTGAGGTTGTCCACTTGGGTGACGTCACCGCAATCCCCGAGCAGAAACACGACCGGCACGTCCTTGCCGAAGACGCCCTGGATGGTCTGCTCGAGATAGTAAACCCAGTTGGCCGAGATCCCGCCCGGGTTGGTCGTGGTGTGGCAGGCATAGTGGACGAGGCAGCCGGCCAGCCGGCCGTGCCGATCCCAGACGCCGATGACGCCCACGTCGGGATCGATGGGCCCGGCATAACCGATGATGTCCGGGTTGCCCTTGCCCGGATGGGACCAGGTGAGCCCGTTCTTCATTCGCAGGCGCCGGTTGAAGGCGACTTTGTCCTCGCGGCCGATGCCGAAGCCGCAGGCGGCCTCCGCCCGCCGTTCGTCGGCCTCGACCACGGCGCGGACGATCTCCGACTCGACGCGGAGCAGGTAGCCTGGATCGGCGCAGGAGGACATTTCGTAGGCCAGCCGCTTCACGAGCGGCGAGGCATGATCGTACTCGCCCGGCTGGACCATGCCCACCGGCCCGGCCGAATGCGAGTGGGAAGCGCCGATGAGGACCGCCTCCTGGGGGATTCCGCAGCGCTCGAAGATCGCCTTACGCGCCGCCCTCACCATCGCCCGCGGAACGATCAGGGCATCGACGCCCACCAGGGCGACGCGCCGGAGGCCGTCGTCAAACACCACCGCCCGCACCTTGCAGGGGTCGTGAAAACTCCGGTGGTACGCCTTGCCGTAACCGCCCGGCATCTCCATGCCGATCGACGGCGTGATGTCACGCTCGGCGAAGCCGACCTTCTGACCGGCCTGGAGCGCCGGGGGCGTCTGTGCGGCCATCCGCATCGGCGACTCCCAGCCGGCGCTCAACCACGCGCTCGTGCGCAGGAACTCGCGGCGTCTCATGACCGTTGAGTGTATCAGCAGGGGGGAGGGGTCCGGAAGGCCGGCCTCAGCCGCTCAAGGCACAAAGTCCCTGTCGCCCGCCGAGCCGCTGGAGGATGCTCGCCAGGCGCATTTGGAGCCTGCCGAGCGGCGCTTTCACGCCCACGGGCACTTCCGCCTGGCGTATGGTCGCCGGACTCGCCAGGTGGACGAGCGTTTGGGGGCCGCGAGCCGTCACCACGACGTGAAGCGGCAGAAAGATGGCTCCGGCCGGGTCGATCGCCATCGCCTCCACCAGCACCATCGGGCTGTCGATGCAAAGGACTTTGCAGGGAAGAAGCCTCACTCCCAACTCGCGGCGGACTCGCCGCGACAGGTCGAGCTCCATAGGAATGCTCAAACCCTCCTTCCGAAGCGATTCACGGAGCAGCTTCAGCGCGCGCTCGAACGGTTCGGGGATGAGGTACGTGTGCGCAGCGGCAGCGCCGTTGGCGTACATCGGTGGTCTTCTCCCTTCCGGATCGAGTCTTCAGGCGGCCCAGCCGCTCAGCTCGTCGCACTCCGGCTCGGCTTGGGCGCGCTCTTCACAGGTGATGCAACGCTCGGCCCACGGGATCGCCTCCAACCGCCTGGCGGCAATCGCATTCCCGCAGTCGACGCAGATGCCGTAGTCGCCCGCCGCCAGCCGCGCCAGAGCCGCATCAATCCGCTTCAGCTCTCGGTGGAGCATCCGGCCCACGCGAAGCGAGACGAACTGGTCATGCAGCGCACGGGGCTGATCGAATTCCGAGATCCGCTCGCCGCCGGCGAGCGAGCCGGCCTCGGCCCGATGGCGGCTCACGAGCTCCGCTCGCGCCGCGAGCAGGCGACTGCGGGCCGCCACCGTCGATGAAAGGGTACGCATCTTCATCGCTTTGCCTCCCCTCGGGCACCGCGCTTTCCGGGCACCCTGCCTCATCAAGTGGCAGTTAGAATGCCAAAACATTCCTCGGTGGGCCCAGAGCCGGCCTTGGCCGGCAAGGAGCGACTCCTGAACAGGTTAGGCGGCGGAAAGCGGTCCGGCCGGAAACCGCCCGCCCGGGCCTGCGCTCACCGACTGTACGATTTGGGACACTCGCGGCAAGGTAGGAAAGTCGGAGGATGGGATAATACGCATGGGCAAGCTTGGCGTCGTGAGCCTCGGCAAGATCAAAGCGGCCTGGCTCCGGGCCGCAGTCATCCTCGCCGCACTCGTGGCCATCAGCGCGCTGCACTACTTGACGCCGCCGGAACCGGTCCACTGGCACTACATCTATCAGCGCCTGTTCTATCTGCCGGTCATTTACGCCGCCCTGTCCTTCGGCTGGCGCGGCGGCCTGGCCACGGCAATCTTCGCCTGGATCTTCTACTTTCCGCCGTTTGTCGTGAGCTGGCAGAACCTGCCGTATTACGCCCTCAGCCAGTATCTGTGAAGTGGTCGTCTTCTGCCTGGCCGGCATTCTCACCGGGGTCATGGCCGATCGAGACCGGCGCCAGCGGGAGATCCTGCGGCTGCGCACCGAGGAGCTGAGCCGCGTCTACGCGGAGCTGCAAGAGAACTTCGAGCGGATGAAACGCGCCGAAAGGCTCTACGCCGTCGGCCAGCTTTCGGCCGGCCTCGCCCATGAGATCCGCAACCCGCTGGCCTCGATTGCCGGCGCCGTGGGCATGCTGCGCCGCAACCGGCTGACCGAGCCGCAGCGGCTGGAATGCCTGGCCATCATTCAAAAGGAGCAGGAGCGTCTCCAGCGGTTGCTCACCAACTTTCTCGACTTCGCCCGGCCGCGCCCGCCGCGTTACCGCCGCGTCCCCGTCCACGAGCTTCTCGATGCGGTGCTCGATCTGAGCGCCCATGCCATCGGAGGCGCCTCGATCCGCCTGCGAAAGGAGGTTGCGCCGAATCTGCCGCTGCTCGACTGCGACCCGGAGCAACTCAAGCAGGTCCTCCTGAACCTGGTCATCAACGCAATTCAGGCCATGCCGGAGGGCGGAGAGATCGCCGTCTCGGCCCACGCGGCCAATGGTCGCCTGCTTGTTGAGGTGCGGGACGAAGGCTGCGGGATCGCGGCGGAACACCTGGAGAGGATCTTCGATCCCTTTTTCACCACCAAAGAGCACGGCAGCGGCTTGGGCTTGTCGGTGGCGCACCAGATCGTCGAACAGCACGGTGGCGTGCTCTTGGCTCGGGCAAACCCCGAGCGCGGCATGACGTTCTCGGTGATGCTGCCGTTCCATCGCCGGGGGCAGCCTTGAGCCGCGCGCGAATTCTCGTTGTGGACGACGACGCGAGTCTCCGCCGCATCCTCGAGCTGCAACTCGAGGAGGCCGGCTATGACGTGCTGACGGCGCGGGACGCCGCCGAGGCGCTGGCGCGGCTGGAAGAGGGCGCCCCGGCGCTCGTCATCACCGACTTGAAGATGCCCGGCGCCTCCGGCCTCGACCTGTTGCAGGCCCTCCGCAGCCGGCATCCGGAGCTCACGATCATCATCACCGCCTTCGGCAGCATCGAGACCGCCGTCGAGGCGATGAAGGCAGGCGCCTACGACTACCTCACCAAGCCGATCGACTACGAGCAACTCCTGCTGGTGGTGCGCCGCGCGCTCGAGCGCCAGAGCCTGATCGAACAAGTCGAGCTGCTGCGCCAGAAGCTGGACAGCAAGTACGGCTTTGAGAGCATCATCGGCCGTTCCCGGGCGCTTCTGCGCGTGCTCGAGGTGGCCGCGCGGGCCGCGCGCAGCGACTCGGTGGTGCTGATCCGCGGCGAGACGGGAACGGGCAAGGAGCTGCTTGCGCGGGCGATTCATCACAACAGCCGACGTCGCGATCGGCCCTTCGTCGTCATCAACTGCGGCGCCATCCCGCGGGAGTTGCTCGAAAGCGAGCTGTTCGGCCATGTCAAAGGTTCCTTTACCGGAGCGGTGGCCAACAAGCGCGGCAAGGTCGAGGCGGCCGACGGCGGCACGCTGTTTCTGGACGAGATCGGCGAACTGCCGCTCGAACTCCAGGTCAAGCTGCTGCGGCTGATCCAGGAGGGCGAAATCGAGACGGTCGGCGCCGGCGCGCCGCGCAAGGTGGACGTGCGCATCATCGCCGCCACGCACCGCAATCTGGCGGCGATGATCGAAGACGGGGCCTTCCGGGAGGATCTGTACTATCGCCTGGCGGTGATTCCGCTCGAGCTGCCGCCGCTGCGCGACCGGGCCGAAGACATCCCCGAGCTGGCGCAGTACCTGTTTCAGCGCGCCAAGCAGAAGCACGCTCGGCCGGAGCTCAAGTTGCCGCCCGAGCTGCTGCCCTACTTTTCGGCCTACCGCTGGCCGGGCAACGTGCGGCAGCTTGAAAACGTCATCGAGCGGCTGGTGGTGCTGACCGTCGGCGACACGGTGACGCTCGACGATCTGCCGGAGCTCAAGACTGCCGAACCACCCACGGGCGAGGCCTTGCACCTCGAGCTAGGCCCGGAGGGCATCAGCCTGGAAAACATCGAAAAGGAGCTCATCCTGCGCGCCCTCCGCAAGTTCCGCTGGAACCAGACTCAGGCCGCGCGGTATCTGGACATCAGCCGCCGCACGTTGATCTACCGAATGGAGAAACACGGCATTTGCCGCGAGGCGGAAAGCGAGTGACGCCCCGGCCCTGTCCGAAAACGTACAGCGGGCCCCAAAACGTACAGCGCGGAGGCCTGCCGGAGTCGCCCGAACCGCTGCGCCGAACTCGAGGAGAACGAGCAAGCCTCGACACATCCGGCAGATAGGAGCTCGCGAGGTCCGATGAGCCGGTTTGGCACCCCCGTTGCTCCTTCTCTCGACGGACGCCGGACCCGACCAGTGCTGCCCGCAGCCGGCGCAGGAATACGAAAGGAAGGCCCCCCGATGAGAAATCTGCGCAACATTCTTTTTCACTGCGCCCCCGGCGAGGCTGCGGCGCCGGCGCTGGCCCGCGTGGCCGCCCTGGCCCGAAAGAGCGACGCGATCCTCACGGTGGCGGGCGTCCTCGAGGAGATCCCCCGCAATCTCTGGATGCTGGTGCCGCCGATCGGCGCCGGGCCCGTGACGGAGATGGCGGCCGCGGAGCTGCTGGAGCGGCTCGAACAGCTTGTCGAGCCGCACCGGCGGCGCGGCATCGAGATCGACACCGAGGTGCTGCTCGGCGATCCGTGCCGGGAGCTGGTCCGGGCGATCGAGCGGCGCCGGCACGACCTGCTGGTGGTGGGGATGGGCGAGCAGGCCATGTCACGGCGCAACCTGGTGCGCCTGCTCAAGACCGCCCCGTGTCCGGTCTGGATCGCACGGCCGGGCGTGACGGCGCCGGCGGGAAGCATCCTCGCCGCCGTTGACCCCGCCCCAGGCAAGGAGTCGAGCTCTCCGCTGAGCCGCCGCGTGATGGAGGCGGCCGGCGCCATCGCCCGGCTCGAGGCGGCCCGCCTGGAGGTTCTCTGCGTGTGGGATGCACCGCTCAACGGGATCCTCTCGCGCTGGCCCCGGCTGCCGCCCGAGCAGTTACGCGAGACGGCCGATCGAGCCTACCGGTCGGCGAGAACCTCCGTCGAGGGCCTCTTGAGCGAGCTGGGTCTGTCGGGCTCACCCAACTGCCTGCACATGCGGCGCGGACGGCTGACGTGCGCGCTCGCGGACCTGGCGCGCAGCAAGCCGGTCGACTTGGTGGTTGTGGGCGTGACCGCGCGCAACCGGGGCCGAAGCTGGTTTTCCGCCTCCGGAGCCGAAGCGCTGCTCGACAGGCTGCCCTGCTCGCTGTTGACGGTCCGGCAGGAGGCGCAATACGCCCCTGCCAGGCAAAAGGCTGCTTGATGAAGGCTTGGGGAAAGGAGGTCGGACATGACGATGTTCAAGACGCTCGATGAGAGGCGGAACGAATTCACCACGCGCCGGGAACGGCTCCTGCGCTGGGTGCTGGGCTCGGCCCTGGCTGTGCTGCTGTTGGGTGGCATCTATCTCATCACCCTCAGCGTTTGAGTTTGGGCGTCCGATTCGAACCATCTCCCGGACGCTCTCGGGGACCGGGCGGGGATGTTGCGGGCAGAACCCCCGGTCCCCATCTCCTTCCCGGGGTATAATGGGCGGGCGGGTTCATTCTCGGAGGCGGAGGTGCCGTCAAGGAAGAAGCTCATCCTCTGGTCCGCGGCGCTGCTGGTGGCCTTCCTGGTCGGATTCCTCCCCCGCTACCTCGAGGGGCGGCAACTGCGCCGCGAGCTCGCCGCGGCGCGCGAGCAGGCCGAATTCGTGGCGCTGCGCGACCTGCTGGCCCAGGCCTACCTCGAAGTCACGCAGAACAATTTCGGGACTGCCGGCCGCCACACGACTCAGTTTTTCGATCAGGCGCAAGAGCTCGTTCGCAGGCTCGGCGACGCCGAGCGCCGGCGTCTGCTCGAGGAGATCGTTCCCAGTCGCGACGCGGTTACGGCGGGCCTGGCCAAGGCCGATCCGGCTGTCGTCTCGGCACTGCAAGATCTGCTCCGCCGCCTGTACTCTTCACCGGCGGCCCGTTAATTACTGCGCGCGGACCGATCGGCGGGAGCGGATCGCCGGCGGCGCCGCCGGCGCCGGCGGGGGTACATGCTCGGCGATGATCCGAAGCTGTTCCACGCCGAGCCGCAGGCGGAGGGCACGCTCGAGGATTTCCACGGCCGCCGCAGGCAAGGCTTCCGGGGCCTCGTAGCGCAGGCGGACGCGCACTTCCTCGGGATGCAAGCCCAGCTCGTAGTCCAGCAGTTGTCCTTGCGCGGCAGGCCAGACATCGTTCAGCGCCCGGGCAAGCCTTGCGCTCGCCTCCGCCCGCAGGCTCTCGAGCGCAAGCGGGGCAGGAGTGGCCGGCCGGAGGCTCTGGCGGATCGCCGCAAGCTCCTCCTCGCCGGCCACCTTCCGCACCAGCAGATCGACCTCTTTGCCGGTCCGGCGAAGAATCTGCCGCTCGGCTTCGGCGATCCGGTCCTCGGCGACGCCGCCGGTCAGCACGAGCCGCACGCGGATGCGCTCGCCGATGTCGATCTGCTCGGAAACGATCTCATCGGGCGAGGCCAGCGTCCGGACGGCCTCGCGGATCGCTGTGCGCGCCAGCGTCTCGTCGCGAAGCTGGAGCAGCGAGTCCCGCAGGGGAACGAACAGCACCGCCAAGAGAACGCCGAGCATCGTGATGCGCCAGCGCAACTGGCCGATGTCGCCGAGCGAGCGAGCCAGCCGGGTATTGGCCAGCAGCAGGTACAGCCGCTCGCCGGCGGCGCGGGCGCGGATGGCCGCGTCGATGGCGCCGCGAGCCTCCGGCGCATCCATGCGGGCCAGATAGAAGACGGCGAACGCCGCGGCCGTGATCGCCGTCAGGTTGGTCAGGAACAGCAGGCCGGCGCCGGAGATGATCGGCCACTGAAAGCCGCTGCCGACGCCGAAGCCCACCGTGCACAGCGGCGGCATCAGCGCCACGGCGATGGCGACGCCTGGCAGGGCGGTCACGCCGCCGCCGCGGCCCCCGCGACAAACGATCAGCGAACCGGCCAGACCGGAGAAGATCGCCACGCCGAGATCGAGCAGATTGGGGTGGGTGCGCGCCAGGATTTCGCTGGTGGGCGCGCGGAACGGAATCAGCCAGACGATCAGCGCCGACAGCAGAATCGCCCCCGCAATGCTGGCCGCCAGGTTCAAGGCCGACTTGATGCCCAGATACAGGTCGGCGGTCGCCAGCGCCAGTCCGGCGGCGATGATCGGGCCCATCAACGGAGAGAGCAGCATCGCCCCGATGACGACCGCGGGACTGTCGAGGACGAGCCCGAGGGTGGCGATCGCGGCCGAAAGCACCAGCTCGAGCCAGTAGTTGAGATCGTTCACCGCCGCGGACTCGTCGATGCGGCGGTAAACTTCCGGCTTGACCGCAGCATCGATGCCGAGCAGCGTTTCGAACCGGTGGCGGAGAGAGGTGTCGCCGGCCATTCCTTTCGACGATTCTAGCGTCCCGGCGCCGGTTGAGACGCACGGCGCTGATCGCTGAGAATTCAAGGTGAGATGACACACCGCGAGCGCGTGCTGCGAGCCATCCGCCGGGAGCCGACCGATCGCGTGCCGATCGATCTCGGCTCGACGCTCGCCACGACCCTGACCGTCGGGGCCGAGCAACGCCTGCGCCTCCGGCTTGGACTCCCTGCCGCAGAACCCCGTATCCTCTCGCGCCGTTCGGGCACCGTGATTCCCGACGAGGCGATCCTCGAGCGGTTCGACATCGACACTCGCGCCCTGCCTCTGGGCACGCCGGAACGCCGCCCGGACCGCGAGCTGTCGGCGACCGCGTTCATCGACGAGTGGGGCGTGACCTGGTCGAAGCCGGAGGGCGGCCACTACATCAACACCGCCGGACCGTTCCATCAACTCGACGAACCCTCGGTTCGAGACGTCGAACGCCACGACTGGCCCGAGCCGGACGATCCCGGCCGATACCGCGGGTTGCGCGAGCGCGCGCGGGCGCTCCATGAGCAGACCGATTACGCCGTGGTGCTCGGCCTGGGTGTCGGCCCGGTGCACCAGTGCCAGTTTTTGCGCGGCTATGCGCAATGGCTCGAGGACCTGCTTGCGCGGCCGGCCTTCGCACAGGCGCTTCTGGAGCGGGTCACCGACATTTTGACCGCCATCGCCCGGCGGGCGCTCCAGCAGACGGCCGACTACGTGGACGTGGTCATGTTCGGCGACGATGTGGGCACGCAGAAGAGCCCGCTGGTGCGCCCGGAACTCTACCGAGCTCTCATCAAGCCCTGCCACAGACGCATGGCCGAAGTGGTCAAATCCTTCGGTAAGCCGCTGCTGTACCACTCCTGCGGCTCCGTCTACGCTCTGATCCCGGATCTCATCGAGGCGGGGGTCGACATCCTCAACCCGATCCAGGTCTCGGCGGCCCACATGGAGACCCGGCGTCTGAAATCGGAGTTCGGAGGCGAGCTGGCCTTCTGGGGCGCGATCGACAACCAGGGCCTGCTCCCGCGAGGCACGCCCGAGGAGGTCCGCGCCGAGGTGCGGCGGCGGATTCGCGACCTGGCGCCGGGAGGCGGCTATGTGCTCGCGGCGGCACACAACATCCAGGCCGACGTGCCGCCGGAAAATGTCGTCGCGATGTTCGAAGAGGCGCGCGAGTTTCGCTTGTAGCGCTCAGCCGTGGCGAATGAGCAGCACGTCGCCGTCGGCGACGACGTAATCCTTGCCTTCCAGACGCAGCAGGCCCCTCTCGCGGGCGCCCGCATAGCCTCCCGCCTCGACCAGCGTCTTCCAGTTGGCCACCTCGGCGCGGATGAACTTCTTTTCAAAGTCTGTGTGGATCGTCCCGGCGGCCTTGAGCGCCGTCGTGCCGGCCGGAACGCTCCAGGCACGCACCTCGGTCTCGCTCGCCGTTATGAAGGAGACCAAGCCGAGGAGCCGGTAGCTCGCTTGGAGAATTCGGCCGAGGCCCGATTCCGGAAGCCCGTAGCTCGCCATGAACTCGGCGGCTTCCCCGGTGCCGAGTTCGGCCAGCTCCGCTTCGATTCTGCCGCAAACGGCAACCACGTCGGTCCGGGGCAGGGCGTCGAGGTGGCGCCGGCGAAATTCGGCCTCGATCTCGTGCAGGCGCGGCGCGTCCTCCTCGCCCAGGTTCAGCACGTAGAGCATCGGTTTCTGGGAGAGAAAACCGAAGCCGCGCAGGCGTTTTTCGGCCTCGGCATCGAGCTCGAGGGTGCGCAGGGGGCGGTCGGCTTCCAGCGCCGCCCGCGCCATCTCGAGCAGCTCGAACTCGCGGTCAAGCTCGGCGCTCTTGATCTTTTTGCGATCCTTCTCGAGCCGCTCCAGTCGCTTTTCGACCATCACCAGGTCGGAGAGGATGAGCTCCGCCTCGACGTCGTTGAGGTCGCGGACCGGATCGACGGAGCCTTTCTCGTGGGGCACGCTGTCGCTCGCAAAGAAGCGCAGCACGTGCGCCAGCGCCTCAGCCAGGCGCATACCGGCCAGAAAGCGCGGCTCCTGGAGCGCCTCCCGCGAGATGGCCGGAAAGTCGAGAAACTCCATCGTGGCGTGGGTGACCTTGGGCGGCCGGAACAACTGCGCCACCCGATCCACCCGTTCGTCGGGCACGACGGCGACGCCGAGCCGGGCTTCGAGCGGACCGTGCCGGACCGGTTCGTGCGCTCCGGTCAGGATGGTAAACAACGAGGTCTTGCCCACCATGGGCAAGCCGATGATGGCGATTCTCATCGTTCTGTCTTCAGAGGGGAACTTCGACCGAAGCCAGGATCTCGGCCAGCACGCGTTCGCCGGCGTCGGCGCCGCGCGCAAGCAACGCCACGCGCGAGTTGACCACCACGCGGTGTGCAAAGACCGGCGTGGCCAGCCGTTTGACGTCGTCCGGAATGACGTAGTCACGCCCTTCGAGCAGAGCGAGCGCCTGGGCGGCGCGGTACAGCGCCTGCGCCCCGCGAGGGCTGACGCCCAACTGAAGCGATTCGTGCGAGCGGGTGCGTTCAACAATGGCCATCAGATAGTCGGTGACGGCCTCCTCGACGCGTACCGCGTGGATCGTCTCCTGGAGTTCGATCACCTCGGGGGCGGAGAGAACCGGCTTCACCTGCATCCCGATCCGGTCCTCGCGCTGGCGCAGGATCTGGCGTTCGCTTTCGGCGTCCGGATAGCCGATCCGCAAACGCAGCAGAAAGCGGTCCAGTTGCGATTCGGGCAGCGGATAGGTGCCGTGGTGCTCGACCGGATTCTGCGTCGCAATTACCATGAAGGGCCGGGCCAGCGGATAGCAGACGCCGTCGATGCTCACCTGCGATTCGTTCATCGCCTCCAACAGCGCCGACTGGGTCTTCGGCGTGGCCCGGTTGATCTCGTCGGCCAGCAAGAAGTTGGTGAAGATCGGGCCGCGCTTGAATTCGAACTCGCGGCTCTGGGCGTTGTAGACGGTGACGCCGAGCACGTCGCTCGGCAGCATGTCGGAGGTGAACTGAAGCCGGTGAAATTCGCAGTCGACCGAGCGGGCCAGCGCCTGAGCCAGCGTCGTCTTGCCGACGCCCGGCACGTCCTCGATCAGAAGGTGGCCGCGGGCCAGCAGACAGACCAGCGCCAAGCGCACCACGTCCGGCTTGCCGCGCAAGGCTTGCCCGAGAGCCGCCTCAAGCTCGGAGAGCCTTTCGATGGCCGCCGGCAGGGCCTCGGCTGTTTCCCGCTGGCCCATCTCATGCTCATGATAGCGAACCGGCGCGGTGGAAATTGTGTTAGGGTAAGAGGAAGCGAGGCCCTTCACGGTCTTGCGCGGGCGCGTAGCTCAGTTGGTTAGAGCGCGTGCTTCACACGCACGAGGTCACAGGTTCGAGTCCTGTCGCGCCCACCACGCACGGCCGGTTGCAGCCGGCTTGGGCCGGGTTCCCTGGGAGGTAGCGCCACGCCGTCGCTCGCGTACCTTCTTCGCAAGGCGGTCACATCCGCCGTCCTGCCCCTCGGTTGGATCTGCCTGCTGCTCGCGGCGGCGCTGGTGACTCGCCGGCGCAGCCTCATCGCCGCCGCAGTCGCCGTCCTTTATCTCTGCTCCATCCCCTGGACCACCGACCGGCTTCTGTCGCTCATCGAGGACGCCGAGCCTCGGCTCTCCGTCGAGCGATGTCCGACCGCCGAGGCGATCGTCGTCCTGGGCGGCCTGGCGGCGTTCTTTGTCCCCGGCGTGCCCGAGTGGACCGAGGCCGTGGATCGGCTCGAGCAAGCGATCGCACTGTATCAAAGCGGGAAGGCGCCACGCCTGATCTTCGCCGGCGGAGGTTTCGACTGGCTGGAGGACAAGCCCGCCGAGGCAGAGCTGATGCGCGAGGCTGCGCTCCGGCGCGGCGTGCCGGCCGGGGACATCCGCGTACTTGCGAGCTCGACGACCACGGCCGAGGAGGCGGCCCGGCTGGCCGAGCTGGCCGCCCGGGAACCCTTCAAGCGGATCATTCTGGTCACCTCGGCCTTCCACCTGCCGCGCGCGGCGTTCTTGTTCCGCCGCCAGGGCTTTGAGGTCGTTCCCTTTCCGGTCGACTACCGGGTGATCCGCGGCCAGCCGCTCACCCTGCTGGCGTTTGTGCCGCAGGCGGCATCGCTTCAAAGCGCCGAAATCGCCGTCAAAGAACTCTTCGGACTTGCCTGGTACCGCCTGAAGGCGCTCTTCGATCAGACCTCCTCGGGCATCACGTAGGGCTCCCGGTAAGTCCGCCGCAGCAGGCGATTGGCCTCCTCGTCGCCCGGAAACGTCTCCGTTTCCGGGTCGAAGATGAGCTTGCGCCCGGTACGGTAGGCGATGTTGGCCAGATGGCACAAGGCCGTGGAGAGATGGCCCTCCAGGATCTCGCAGTGCAGATCCTCACGCCGTCTCGAGCGGACGCAGGCGATGAAGTTCGCAAAGTGATTGCCGTCGGCCTCCGGCCCCGGCTCTAGGTCCGGAATCGGCGGGCCCGGCTCGTAGGAGATCTTCGGGAAGCTGCGCGCCACCACCTCGAGCGCCAGGCCCCCCAGCGGATTCCGCTCCGGATTGGCCAGGAACCGGCCGGCCGTCGCCGTCCAGTTGTTGGCCGAGCTGACATAACCCTGCGGCGTGTAGAAGACCACGCCGAGATGCATGCCGCCGAACGGCGGGCTCGGCAGCGTGGTTACTTCGAGCTCGACGAGAGTCCCGTCGGCATACTCGAAGCTGGCGTTCTGCACGTTGGGCGTCTCCTGGTCGGAATCGTCGGCGAAGCGGCCGCCGGCGCAGTGGATCTTCACCGGGTGCACCTGCTTGCCGAGGCCCCAGCGCACCAGGTCGATCATGTGCACGCCGTTGTTGCCCACCTCGGTGGTCGAAGTGTCCCAGAAGTAATGCCAGCCGTAATGGAAGCGGTTCGGAGTGAAGGCGCGGTAGGGCGCCGGTCCCAAATACAGGTCCCAGTGGACGCCTTCGGGAATCGAGCTCTCCTGAGCGCGGCCGATGCTGGCGCGCCCGCGGTAGATGACGGCCTTGGCCCGGTAGACCGGGCCGAAGCGCTCCTCGCGCACGAAGCGGATGGCCGAGCGCACGCGCGGCTCGCTCCGCCGGTTCAGGCCTGCCTGGACGATGCGGTCGTATTTGCGCGCCGCCTCGACCATCTTCCGGCCCTCCCAGAGGGCGTAGCTCACCGGCTTTTCCACATAGACGTCTTTGCCCGCCTGGCAGGCCCACACCGTCTGCAAGGCATGCCAGTGGTCCGGCGTCGCGATCGAGACGGCGTCGAGATCTTTGCGCTCGATCAGCTTCCGGAAGTCTACGATGGTCTCGGGCCGGTAGCCGGCGAGCTGCTCGACTTCGGCGACGGCGGGTGCAAACAGCCGCTCGTCGACGTCACAGAGATAGGCCACGCGGACGCCGGGCATCTTGGCGAAGATCTGGTAGTGATCACGACCGCGCCCCCGGAAGCCCACTACCCCCACACGCACCGTATCGTTCGGACTCTGGCGGCCCCAGGCGGGCCGGATGGCCGGCGCGGCCGCCAGCGCGGCCTGTCCCAGGAAGGCGCGGCGGCTGGAGGGCACCGCCATGGCAGTCGATTCTCGGCTCTGTTCAGGCATCTCGGGTGCCGATTGTACCACCGGATCCCCGGCCGCCGCCGAAACAGGCACAGACATGAGCGCGGTATGCTCGTTGAGTTCAAGCTGCCATGGCGAGAATCTACTATGTGGGCGACTGGGCCGTCATGCTCGGTCCGGTCTTCGCCGAGACTCCGTTCAATTACGCCTGGAAGGGCACGGATCTGTACAACTACGGCCACTGGCTCAAAGAGGCCATCGAGGCCGGCGGCCGGCATCAGGTGACCAGCGTGCCCGCCTGGGAATTCTACCGGCTGCCGCCCGGCGGCTACGAGGAGGTCCTGGCCTCCTACGACGTGCTGATCTTCTCCGACGTCGAGGCCAAGCTCTTCCAGCTCGACCCGCACTTTTTCGATCGGAGCAAATTCGGCGCCAGGCCGCTCACCTTCCCCGACCGGGTGCGCCTCACCGTGGAGGCGCTTCGCGCCGGCCGGCACATGATGTTTTTGGGCGGCTGGCTGAGCTTCAACGGCGAGATGGGCAAAGGCGGCTGGGGCCGTACCGGGCTGCGCGAGATCCTGCCGGTGGAATGCCTCGACTACGAGGATCTTCGCGAAAGCACCGAAGGCTGGCGTGCGGCGGCCGTCCGGCCGGAGCATCCCATTCTCGAAGGGATCGATCTTGCTTCCCTGCCACCGATCTTGGGCTACAACATCGTGCGGCCACGGGCCGGCTGCGAGGTGATCGCCCTCTGGGAAGGTACGGCTGACCCGATGCTCGCCGTGGGAAAGTTCGGCGCAGGCCGGGTCATCGCCTACACCTCCGATCCGGCGCCGCACTGGGGCTGCAACTTCGTTTACTGGGACCAGTATCCGCGCTTCTGGCAGAACGCCGTCGAATGGCTGCTCGGCGGCTAAGACAAGTCCGGGCGATTCGCCATGCAACTGACCCTGTTGGACTGGATCATCCTGGCGGGCTCGTTGGCCGCCTGCTTCCTTCCGGCGCTGTTTTTCGCCAAGCGCTCGGGCAGGAACACCTCGGAGTACTTCGCCTCCGGGCGCGCCGTGCCCTGGTGGCTGGCCGGCCTGTCGATGGTCGCCACCACCTTCGCCAGCGATACGCCTAACCTGGTCACCAACTTCGTCCGCACGCAGGGGGTGGCAGGGAACTGGCAGTGGTGGGCCTTCACGCTCACCGGCGTGGCCACGGTGTTTTTTTATGCGCGCCTGTGGCGTCGCTCCGGCGTGATGACGGATCTGGAGTTCTATGAACTGCGCTACTCCGGACGCGCCGCGGCAATCGTGCGCGGCTTCCGCGCCCTCTATCTCGGCCTGTTCTTCAACTCGATCATCATCGCCACGGTCAATCTGGCCGCCTGCAAGATCGCCGGCATCCTGTTCGGATTCAGCCGCTGGGAGACGCTTCTGGCCGTGGGAATTCTCAACGTGGTCTTTGCGGCGCACTCGGGCCTGTGGGGCGTGCTGGTGATCGACATGATCCAGTTCTTCATCAAGATGTCGGCGGTGATTGCGGCGGCCTGGTTCGCCGTAACGCTGCCCGAAGTGGGCGGCCTGAGCGGACTCGTCGAGAAGGTCTCGCGCCTGAAAGGGCCCGGAGGTCTGAACTACCTGCACCTGGTGCCCGATTTTTCAAGCAACTGGGAGCTGGCGACGGCGGTTTTCCTCATGCCGCTCGCCGTGCAGTGGTGGGCCGTCTGGTATCCGGGCTCGGAGCCCGGCGGCGGCAGCTACATCGCCCAGCGCATGCTCGCTTCCCGCACCGAACGAGATGCGGTCGCCGGAACGCTGTTTTTCAACGTCGCGCACTATGTGCTCCGGCCCTGGCCGTGGATCCTGGTGGGCCTGGCGTCACTGATCGTTTATCCGGAACTCGACGACATCGCCAGGGCCTTCCCGAACCTCGACCCCTCGCTGATCGGCCACGACATCGCCTACCCGGCCATGCTGCGTTTCCTGCCGGCAGGCTGGGTGGGCTTGATGGTGGCGGGACTCGTCGCAGCCAACTCCTCCACCGTTCTGACGCATCTGAACTGGGGCGCCTCTTACATCGTCCACGACTTCTACCGGCGCTTCCTCCGGCGCAACGCCCCGGAGAGCCACTACGTGTTCGCCGGCCGGCTGGCCACGATCGGACTGTTTGTGCTCTCCTCGTCGCTGGTGTTTGTGCTCGAGACGGCGCAGGACAGCTTCAACCTGATCCTACAGGTGGGGGCGGGCACGGGCCTGCTCTACCTGCTGCGCTGGTTCTGGTGGCGCATCACCGCCTGGAGCGAAGTGGCGGCCATGGTCAGCTCCTTTCTGATTTCGTTGGCGTTCGCCGTCGCGCACCGCCGCGGGGTCTTTCTCGGCACGCACCGCGAACTCCTGCTGACCGTCATCGGCACCACCGTCTGCTGGCTGCTCGTGACCTATTGGGGGCCGCAGACCGATCGCAGAACGCTGGCGGAGTTCTACCGCAAGGTCCGGCCCTTCGGTCCTGGCTGGCGGCGCATTCGCGCCGAAGCGGGCATCTCCGAGGAGGAGGCCGCCCGGGCGGCCCAGAGCGAGAACATTCCGCTGGCGCTCGTGGGCTGGGTGGCGGGCTGCGTCGCCATCTGGTCGTCCCTGTTCACGGTGGGCAATTTCCTCTACGGTCGGACCGGTTACGCGCTGGCGCTGCTTGTAACCTTTCTGGTGAGCGGCTCGGTGCTGGTCCGGGTGGTCAACCGGCTGTGGCGGTAGCGGTCTCCGCCAGCAGCGCGCGCACCGCGGCGGCCGAGTCCAGCTCGAGCGCACGGCGGGCCAGCGCTTCGGCCTCGGCGGCGCTCACGGCCGAGATCGCCTGCTTGATGCGGGCTATGAGCGGCGCGCTCACGCTGAATTCGTCAATGCCGAGCCCGACAAGCAGGGCGGCGGCCGGCGGGTCGGAGGCGAGCTCGCCGCACAGCGCGACGGAGATGCCGGCCTCATGTGCCGCTCGCACCGCGTCGCGCACCAGGCGCAGCACGGCCGGATGCAGCGCATCGGCCAGAGCCGCCACGTGCGGATTGGTCCGGTCGGCCGCCATGACGTACTGCACAAGGTCATTGGTGCCGATGCTGAAAAAATCGGCCTCACGCGCCAGCTCCGGCGCCAGTGCGACCGCGGAAGGCACCTCGATCATCACGCCGACTTTGAGCCGGACGCCCTGCTCGCGGCCGACGGCTGCGATTTCCTCCTTCGCCTCGCGCACCTCTTCCAGGCAAGCCACCATCGGCAGGAGCACCTCGACCGGATAGCGGGCCGCCACTCTGGCAATCGCCCGGAGCTGAGTGCGGAACAGGTCGCGTTCGGCCAGGGTGAGGCGGATGCCGCGCCGGCCGAGGAACGGGTTGGCCTCCGCGCTCGCTGCAACGTACGGCAAGGGTTTGTCGGCGCCTACATCAAGCGTGCGAATGACCAGCGGGCGGCCGTCGAGCGCCTCCGCCACAGCCTTGTAAACCGCCACCTGCTCTTCTTCGTCGGGCGGCCGGCTTCGGTCCAGGAACAGGAACTCGGTGCGCAGCACTCCCACGCCCTCGGCCCCGCAGGCCACCGCTTCGGAGGCGCCCTCGACGGAGTTCACGTTGGCGACGACACGGATGCGCCTGCCGTCGCGGGTTCGCGCGGGCTCAAGGCGGCCGGCCTGGGCGGCACGACGTACCGCAAGCCAACGCTTGCGCCGCTCCTCGAGCTCGCGCACGGTCGCCTCATCGGGCGCAATCCAGACGGCCCCCCGCTCGCCGTCGATCGCCACCGTCGTGCCGTCGGGGACGGCGGCCAGAGCCGGGCCGACACCGGCCACGAGGGGAATGCCGAGCGCGCGCGCCAGGATGACGCTGTGCGCGGCGGCGCTGCTGCTTTCCAGGCACACTCCCAGCACGCGCTCGCGGTCGAGCTCGTTCACTTGGGAGGGAGCAAGCTCCGCTGCGGCGAGAATCGAAGGTCGCTCGGGCGCCGGGATCCTGGCGGCGCCGGTCAACGCGCCCAGCACGCGCCGGCCGGCGTCGGCGACATCCTGCGCCCGAGCTCGCAGATATTCGTCGGAGACCGCACCTAAGCGGCGCCAGGCCTCGCGCCAGACCCGGTCCCAGGCGGTCTCGGCGGTGAGGCGCTCACGTTCGATCAGCCGCGAAGCCTCCTCGAGAAGCGCAGGATCTTCGAGAAAGGCCGCCTGCGCATCGAAGATGCCGGCCGCATCCTCTCCGGCCTCGCGGCGCGCCCAGTCGCCAAGCCGGCGCGTCTGGCGGCGCGCCTCCTCGAGCGCCTGCTCCAGGCGCCGCCGCTCCTCGCCGGGATCGGCGGCTGTCCGGGCTTCCCCGGAGGGCGCGAGCGGCTCGATTCGGACCAGCGGCCCGATGGCGATGCCCTCGGAGGCCGGCAGGCCCGGGATGTGCCCCAGGCCTGAGGGGCGCCCCTCGGCAGGCGGAGGCGGCTTGTCCGCCTCCTCACAGCCGGAAGCCACCCAGCGCGCCAGCTCCTCCACGGCCGCGCGCGCACCGGCGCCGGAGGCTCTCAGGCGCAGCTCATCCCCGAAGCGCGCCTCGAGCGCCAGCAGCGCCGTCAAGCTCGAGGCGGAGGCGGGTCCGGTCCCGCGGGTCAGGTTCTCGAGGGTGATGCGAGCCGGCGAGCGCCGCGCCAGGCGCACCAGGCGTGCGGCCGGCCGCGCGTGCAGTCCGAGCGGATTGGTGACCTTTACCGTCTGCTCTTCGGCCGCCTGCGGCGCCTCGAGGACTCCGCTCGGCCGAGCGTCGCCGCTCAGCTCGGCGAGGATCTCTTCGATCGGCGCGCCGGCGGCCGCCAGGCCGGCCGCCGCCACGGCGCCTTCGACGAGCGGCCCCGGACACAGGCGGACCTTGGCGCGCTGCTCTTGGCTCAGAAGCTCTAAGGCTGTTTCCGCACTGAGCTGTGCGCTGCCGAGATCTGCGAACACCAGCGCCGCTTCGGTGTCGGCGAGCGATCGAATCGCTTCCGCAACGAGAAAGGCGTTCGTGCCGATCGGGCTTGCCGCGTCGCCCGTGCCTCCGGCCGGCGCCAGGCGCACCCTGCCTTGGGCAACCTGCGCGGCCAGCTCGCAAACTCCCTCGGCGAGCTTTGCGCTGTGCGAGACGATGACCAGGCCGATCATCGCCAGCACTCGGCGGCCGTCTTCACGAGCAGCCAGGCCGACGTGGCGCCGGGATCCTGATGCCCGACGCTGCGCGGCCCGAGGTAACTCGCCCGGCCCTTGCGCGCCTCGAGCGGAATGGTCGCCTTCATGCCGTCTTCGGCCGCCTGGGCGCCCGCATCAAGGATTTCACCCAGACCGCCGCTTGCGGCCAGGCTGCGCCGCATCGCCTCGATAGCGGGAGCGAGCGCGTCCACCATGGTCTTTTCCCCCGGGACTGCCTTGCCCCGCTCGACGATGCCCTGAAGCCCGGCCTCGAACAGGGCGACGACATCGGCGGCTTCGAGCCTCTCCTTGCCCGCGCAGGCGGAGGCGGCGCGGAGAAAGAAGGTGCCGTAGAGCGGGCCCGCCGCGCCGCCCACGTGCCGGATCAGCGACATCGCGGCGGCCTGAAGCAGGCTGCGGATGTCGGCCGGCGCATTGCTGTCGAGCTCGGCGGCGAGCGCCAGAAAGCCGCGATCCAGATTAATGCCGTGGTCGGCGTCCCCGATGGCGGCATCGAGCTCGGTGAGCCAAGCCTTGTGGTCGGCGTAGACCCGACAGAGCGCCTTCAGCCACGCCGCCACCTCGTCGCGCCCGACCGGCATCGCCTTACGCCCCCCAGCGCAACCCGGGCGTCACGACCGGATCGTCCCAAAGCGAGAGCATCTCCTCGTCGGCGCGCACGAGCGTAATGGAGCAGCCCGCCATCTCCAGGCTCGTAATATAATTGCCCACCAGACGCCGCGCCACGGCGATGCCCCGAGCCGCCAGCAGCGTCTGGAGTTCGCCGTAAACCAGATAAAGCTCCATCAGCGGCGTTCCGCCCATGCCGTTCACCATGGCGATCACCCGGTCGCCGCGCTCGAACGGCAGATCCGCGAGGATCGCCTCCGCCATTCGGGCAACGATTTCGCGCGCCGGCCGCCACCGGGTGCGCTCGCGGCCCGGCTCGCCGTGAATGCCGATGCCGAATTCGATCTCGTCGGGGCCGAGTTCGAAGTTGGGCTTGCCGGCCGCCGGTACCGTACAAGGCGTGAGGGCGATGCCCATCGAGCGGGCCGCGGCGCTCGCGCGGCGGCAGAGCGCCTCGACGCGATCGAGATCCCAGCCCCGCTCGGCCGCTGCACCGCAGAGCCGCTCGGCAATCACCGTGGCGCCCACGCCGCGCCGGCCGGCCGTGTACAGGCTGTCCTCGACCGCCACATCGTCGTTGATCACGACTGCGCGGACGGCGATTCCCTGCGCCTGGCACAGCTCGGCCGCCATCTCGAAATTCAGAATATCGCCGGTGTAGTTCTTGACGATGTGAAGCACGCCCGCGCCGCCGTCAACGGCGCGCGTGGCCGCTTCGATCTGTTCCGGGGTGGGAGAGGTGAAAATCTGTCCCGGACAGGCGGCGTCGAGCATGCCGCGGCCCACATATCCCACATGCATCGGCTCGTGGCCGCTGCCGCCGCCCGAAACCAACCCCACTTTGCCGGGCCGTGGGGCGTCGGCGCGGACCACATAGACCGGCTCGAAGCAGACTCGCAGGATCTCCGGATGCGCCAATCCGAGCCCGACGAGGGATTCGCGCACCACCTGGTCGGGATCGTTGATGAGCTTCTTCATTCGAGTGCCAGCAAAGAATATACTCGTTTTTTATGCCGGTCTGCCTCAGGTGCGGGCTCATGCTTGGGATGCTGGCTTGCGCCTTGCCGGCGGCGGATCAAGCCTATCGGAAGCCCTCGCGCGAGATCCTGGCCGTGCTTGACGCGCCGGAGACGCCGGCCATCTTTGTCAGCCCCTCTCGCCGCGACGCCCTGCTCGCCGAGCGCCTGCGCTACCCGCCCATCGCGGAGCTGGCCCAACCGATGCTCGCTCTGGCGGGCGTTCGGATCAACCCCAGGACCAACGGCCCGCACCGGCCCGTCACCTACACTTCATTCACGCTGCTTCGCCTGGGCGACGGCAGCAGGATCCCCGTGCGTGTCCCGGCCGATCGTCTGTCGGCGCCGGAATGGAGCCCGGACGGAGCGCGGTTCGCGTTCCTGGTGACGCGGTCCGACGGCACCGAGCTCTGGATCGGCGAGACCGCAACGGCGAGGGTCCGCCGCGTGAACGGGCTATCGGTGAATGCCGCGCTCGGGCCGATTCTGGTTTGGCTCTCCGACAGCCGCAGTCTGTTGGCCGCGGCCGTGCCGCCGGAGCGCGGCCGGCCTCCATTGCGACCGGAGATTCCGCCGGGGCCGGTGATTCAGGAGAGCCAGGGCGGCGCGGGGCCGCTGCGGACCTATCAGGACCTTCTCGATGACGCGCACGAGGAGGCACTGTTTGACTACTACGCCACCCGCCTTTTGGTTGTCGTCGACACGGAAAGCGGACGAGTGCGGCCGATCGGGGAGCCGGGCGTTCTGCTTTCGGCCTCGCCCTCGCCCGACGGGCGTTATGTCCTCGTGACCCGGCTGCTCAAGCCCTACTCCTACCTCCACCCCCACGAGCGGTTCCCGCGCAGCATCGAGCTTTGGAGCCGCGCGGGCGCTCTCATCCGCGAGCTGGCGCGCCTCCCGCTGGCCGACAGGATTCCGATCGAAGGCGTGCCGGTCGGGCCGCGACTTCATCGCTGGCACCCGGTGGAGGCGGCGACTCTGTTTTGGGTCGAGGCGTTCGACGGCGGCGACCCTCGGGCCAAGGTCCCGCAGCGCGACCGCATCCTGGAGCTGGCGGCGCCCTTCACCGCCGAGCCGCGCGAGTTCGCCCGGCTCGAACACCGCTTCGACGGCCTGGACTGGCTTGAAACCGGCGAGGCGGCGCTGCTCAGCGATTACGACCGGAGCCGGCGCTGGCGGCGCACCTTCCTCCTCCCGCGGCAGGGCGGAGCCGGCAGGTTGCTGTTCAGCCGGAACATTCAAGACCGATACAACGACCCGGGCGCGCCGGTGCAAGGCGTCCTGCCGAGCGGCCATCGCGCCGTGCGGAGTCCGGCGGGCAAGCTGTTGCTCGCCGGGCCGGGCGCGTCCCCGGAGGGAGATCGGCCGTTCCTGGACCGCTTCGATCCGGCCTCGGGGACGAAGGAGCGACTCTTTCATTGCGACGCAGCGAGCTACGAAGAGGTCGTCGCCGTGCTGGACGAGGAGGGCCGGAAGATTCTCACGCGCCGCGAGACGCCGGATCGGCCGCCCAACTATCTCGTCCGCGACAGCTCGACCGGCGCCACCGTCGCTCTGACCGATCTCGCCGATCCGGCGCCGCAGCTTCGGGGCATCACCAAGCGGCTCATCACCTACAGACGCGCCGACGGCGTTCCGCTGTCGTTCCTGCTCTATCTGCCGCCCGGCTATCGCGGCGGCGAGCGCCTGCCGGCGGTGCTCTGGGCCTATCCGCGCGAACACACTTCCGCCGACACCGCCGGCCAGGTGGCGGGTTCCCCCCACCGCTACACGCTCCTCACCGGCGCCTCGCACCTGTTTTTCCTGCTGGCCGGCTACGCCATCCTCGACGGCGCCTCGATGCCGGTGATCGGAGATCCGGAGACGGTGAACAACACCTTCGTCGAGCAGATCGTCGCCGGCGCCCGCGCCGCCATCGAGGAGGCCGACCGGCTCGGCGTCGTCGATGCTCGCCGCGTGGGCGTCGGAGGCCATAGCTACGGGGCTTTCATGACGGCGAATCTGCTGGCGCACTCGGATCTGTTCCGCGCCGGGATTGCTCGGAGCGGGGCGTACAACCGTACGCTCACCCCGTTCGGCTTTCAGGCCGAGCGCCGGACCTTCTGGGAGGCGCCGGAGACCTACCTCCGCATGTCGCCCTTCATGGTCGCCCACAAGATCAACGAACCGCTCTTGCTCATCCACGGGGCGGCGGACAACAATGAGGGCACGTTTCCGATGCAGTCCGAGCGGATGTATCAGGCGGTGCGGGGCAACGGCGGCGTCGTGCGCCTGGTGATGCTGCCTCACGAGTCCCACGCCTATGTGGCGCGCGAGTCGGTCGAGCACACGATCGCCGAGATGATCGACTGGTTCGACCGTCACGTCAAGCCGGCGAAGTAGACTGGCCGGAAGGGAGGTGCGCATGGCGGCGGGTTTGCTTGAGCGTCTGGGACTGGGTGCGGTCAACTCCGGCGCTTCGTGGGGAGAGTGGATCGCCGAGCCGGGCGGGGCTGAGCTGGTTTCGGTGAATCCTTCCAACGGACGCCCCATCGCGAGCGTCCGCACGGCCTCGGAGGCCGACTACGAAGAGGTGATGCGGCGGGCCGCCGAGACGTTTCTCGGCTGGCGCATGCTGCCTGCGCCCAAGCGCGGGCTCATCGTCCGGGAGATCGCCGACGAGCTGCGCCGGGTGAAGGACGATCTGGCGGCGCTGGTCTCGCTCGAGATGGGCAAGATCCTGGCCGAGAGCCGAGGCGAGGTGCAGGAGATGATCGACATCGCCGATTTCGCCGTCGGCCTGTCGCGCCAGCTCTACGGCTTCACCATGGCGAGCGAGCGGCCGCGCCACCGCATGTACGAGCAGTGGCACCCGCTCGGCGTGGTGGGCGTCATCACCGCTTTCAACTTCCCCGTCGCGGTCTGGTCCTGGAACGCCTTCATCGCCGCCGTCTGTGGCGATCCGGTCCTCTGGAAGCCGTCGTCGGAGACGCCGCTGGCCGCCATTGCCGTGCAAGAAATCTGCAACCGGGTGACGGCGCGCCACGGCTGGCACGGGGTGTTCAACCTGGTGATCGGGCCCGGCGCAACCGTCGGCGAGCGGATGCTGGCCGACCGACGGCTGCCCCTCATCAGCTTCACCGGCTCCTGCCGGATGGGCTACCGCGTCGCCGAAGCCGTGGCGAAACGGCTGGGCCGGGCGCTGCTCGAGCTCGGCGGCAACAACGGCGTCATCATCATGAACGACGCCAACCTCGAGCTGGCGCTGCGCGCCGTGCTGTTCGGCGCCATCGGCACCGCCGGTCAGCGCTGCACCACGATCCGCCGCTTGTTCCTCCAGTCCGGCATCGCCTCCCGGATGACCGACCGCCTCATCGCCGCCTACCGCCAGATCCGGATCGGCGATCCGCTCGAGGAAGGCAGCCTGATGGGGCCGCTGGTGAACCGGGCCGCCGTCGAGGAGATGATGGCCGGCCTCGAGCGCATCCGCGAGCAGGGCGGCGAGATCCTCTATGGAGGGAGGATGCTGGAGCGCGAGGGCGGCTGCTGGGTCGAGCCGGCACTGGTGCGCTCCCGGCCCCAGATGCCGATCGTCAAAGAAGAGATCTTCGCCCCCATCCTGCACCTGATCGAGTTCGACACGCTCGAGGAGGCCATCGCCTGGCATAACGACGTGCCGCAAGGGCTCTCCTCGGCCATGTTCACCACGAATCTGATCGCCGCCGAGACGTTCCTGAGCGCCGAAGGCAGCGATTGCGGCATCGCCAATATCAACATCGGAACCAGCGGCGCCGAAGTGGGCGGCGCCTTCGGCGGCGAGAAGGAGACCGGCGGCGGGCGCGAAGCCGGCAGCGACGCCTGGAAAGCCTACATGCGCCGCCAGACGGTGACGATCAACTGGTCCGAGGAGCTGCCGCTTGCCCAAGGAATCCGCTTCGAGGTGTAGACAAGACAAACTTCTTGGCGCAACTGGCGATTCGGCGGCATCCACCTAGCACAGAGGAAGTGTGAACGGGGCGCAGGACCAACAACGCTGGATGAAGACGGCCCTCAGGCTGGCCGGACTGGCCTATCTGGCCGGCGGCGCCTGGCTGCTGTACTCGCCCGGCCCCCCGCCGCTGTGCCCGATTGCGGGCTTGATGGCGGCGCTGTTCGGTCTTGGATGCTGGATCGCCTCTCGGGCGCCGTTGCAGCACTGGCCGATCGCCCTGCTCGGAATTCTCGGGCAGGCGGCGATGACGGCCGCGGCCCCGCCCGCGAGCTCCGACTCCTGGCCGATTCTGGCCGCGGACCTCTGGGTGATCCCCTTCGCCCTCGTGCTGCGGGCAAGCTGGAAGGAGCACGTCGGCCGCCAGCGCGTCGTCTCGCCGGAAATTCAAAGGATGGCCTTGCGCGCCCGCACTCAGTACGGCGTCAGCCTGGAGGAGTTGTCCAAGCTCTCGCCCCTGCTCCTGGTCTTCCTGCGTCACAACGGCTGCATGTTCTGCCGCGAAGCTCTGGGCGATCTGCAACGGCACCGCCCCGCCATCGAGGCCCTGGGTGTGCGCCTCGCCCTGGTCCATATGGGCACGGATGAGCAGGCGCAGTCGCTGCTCGCCCACTATGGTCTCGACGACCTGCCGCGCGTCAGCGACCCGGAGCGCTATCTCTACCGCGCCTTCGGGCTGGGTCGAGGTGGTCTGTTGAAACTGGCCGGACCGACGGTCTGGTGGCGCGGTTTTCAGGCGGCTATTCTGGAAGGCCACGGCTTCGGCCGCATCGTCGGCGATGCGTTCCAGATGCCCGGGGTGTTCTTGATCTTCCACGGCGAGGTGCTCCGCAGCTACCGTCACCAGAGCGCCGCCGACCGCCCGGATTACGTTCGTCTGGCCACCATCGAAGGATAATAGAAGTCGGGTACAGGCCGGTGCCGCCGCCCTCTTCCTCCCGCCGCGGTAACTCTCGCATTCCGGGGTCAATTCCCGCCTTCACCCTTCTTGGAGTGCCCGTTCGTTTCCACTTCACCTTTGTCTTGCTTCTCGTTTTTCTCGCCGTGGCCGGCCTCCGCGCCCGACAGTCGGTGGCCGCCGACGTGCTGTTCGTGACGGCGTTGTTCGCCTCCGTGTTGCTGCATGAGCTGGGCCACGCCGTCGCCGCCCGCCGCTGCGGGGTCAGGACGCTCGAGATCGTCCTGTTCCCCATCGGCGGCGTGGCCCGCATGGAGAGGATCCCGCGCCCGCGCGACGAACTGCGCATCGCCATCGCCGGGCCGGCGGTGAACCTGGTGCTGGCCGGGCTGCTTCTGGTCGGACTCGCCCTCTGGCGGGGCCCGACCGTCGCCGGGCCCGAAGCGCTGGCCGATCCCACCGACGCCAACCTGCTCGAGCGGATCGCCATGGGCAACCTGATTCTGGGCCTGTTCAACCTTCTGCCGGCGTTCCCGATGGACGGCGGGCGCATCCTGCGCTCGCTGCTTGCGCTCCGGCAACCCGAGCAGCAGGCCACGCAAATCGCCTCGCGCGCCGGGCGCATTCTGGCCGTGCTGATGGGCCTCTACGGGCTGATTTCCATGCACTTCCTGCTGGTTTTCATCGCGTTTTTCGTCTACCTTGGGGCGGCGCAGGAAGGCCAGGCGGCGGCGGGGCGATCGATTCTCGAGGGCATGCCGGTGCGGGCGGCCATGATCACCCGCTACCTTACCGTTTCGCACGGGCAGACCGTGGGCGAGGCCGCTCGGCTGATGCTCGAGAGCACGCAGCAGGACTTCCCGGTGGTCCACGGCGAGCGCGTCATCGGCCTGCTCGACCGCCACCGATTGCTGCGAGCCATGGCCAGCGAGGGCTCTACAGCTTACGTCGCCGGCGTCATGAACCGGGACTTTCCGCGCCTGGATCCGCAGACGGATCTGGTGGAGGCGCTCCCGGCACTCGCCGAAGACCCTTGTGCGCTGGTCATGGAGGGCGATCGCCTGCTCGGCCTGCTGACGCGCGAAAACCTCTCCGAATTCTTGCTGCTGCGCCGCATCGGCCTGGAGGCCTCCCCGAGCGAGCGCTCCTGAATTTTAGCGGGAATTTTTTAGCGCCTCGCGTTTGCCCGCCTCATCCATGAAGGCGTGAGCGGGGCTTCCCGCCGCAAATTCCACAAACGACACTCGGAGGGAACAAAGATGACGCTGAAGAAACTTATGGCGCCTGCCTTGCTGGCTTTGGCGCTCAGCCTGCCTGTGGCCGCCGCCGACCATCACGCCAAAGACATCGTCGACACGGCGGCGGGCGCCGGCTCATTCAACACGCTGGTGGCCGCTGTGAAGGCCGCGGGTCTGGTGGAGACGCTGAAGGGTCCCGGCCCGTTCACCGTTTTCGCGCCGACGGATGAGGCCTTCGCCAAGCTGCCGGCGGGCACGCTCGATGACCTGCTCAAGCCAGAGAACAAGCAGAAGCTGGTGTCGATTCTGACCTACCACGTCGTGCCGGGGAAGGTCATGGCCGCCGATGTCACGCGCCTGAAGAAGGCCAAAACCGTGCAGGGCCAGGAGATCCGCATTCGAGTCGACTCCGGCAGCGTGATGGTGGACAACGCCAAAGTCATCAAGACAGACATTGAAACCTCAAACGGCGTTATCCACGTGATCGACACGGTGATTCTGCCCAAGAGCTGAACCTTCGCCGGCCAAACGGCAATGGGAGAGCGTCCCGCGCAAGCGGACGCTCTTTTTGTTTTTTCGCTGGGAGCCGAGAGAATAAAGTATGAGGCACAGGGTCGTCATCGTCGGAGGCGGTTTCGGCGGCCTGTATGCTGCGCGAGCTTTGGGCGCTGCGCCGTTCGAGGTGACCCTGATTGATCGGCGCAACTTCCACCTCTTCCAACCGCTGCTTTATCAAGTCGCCACGGGCGGCCTCTCGCCCGCCGACATCGCCGCGCCGCTGCGCTTCGTGCTGCGCCGCCAGAAGAATACCCGCGTGCTGCTGGCCGAAGCCGTCGATCTCGATCCGGAACGCCGCCGGCTGATTCTCGAAGCGGGCGAAGTCGACTACGACACGTTGATCGTGGCGACCGGCGCCCGCAACGACTACTTCGGCAACGCCGCCTGGAAACGATATGCTCCGGGACTGAAGTCCATCGAAGACGCCACGGAAATCCGCCGCCGGATCCTCGCCGCCTTCGAGGCCGCCGAACGCGAGCCGGACCCGGAACGGCGGCGCGCCTGGCTCACCTTTGTGGTGGTGGGAGGCGGGCCGACGGGGGTCGAGCTGGCAGGCGCGCTCGGCGAGATCGCCAACGACACACTCAAAGACGACTTCCGCACCATCCAGCCCAAGGAGTCGAGCATCCTGCTGGTCGAAGGCGCATCCCGCGTGCTGCCGGCCTATCCCCCGGAACTTTCTCTGGCCGCCGAGCGGGCGCTGATCCGGCTTTCGGTACGCTGCCGAACGGGGGTGCGCGTGACGAGAATCGACGGCGACGGCGTCGAAATCGAGACCGCCTCCGGCCGGGAGCGCATACGGACCCGGACGGTGATCTGGGCCGCCGGCGTCGCCGCGTCCGGCTTCGGCGAGGTTCTGGCGCGTCGCACCGGCTGCCGGCTCGATCCGAAAGGCCGCGTCCGGGTCGGGCCCGATCTCACCGTGCCCGGCCATCCCGAGATCTTCGTGATCGGCGATCTGGCCTGTGCCCTCGACCGAAACGGCAATCCGCTGCCGGGCGTGGCCCCGGTGGCCATCCAGCAGGGTCGATATGTCGCGCGCCTTATCGAGCGGCGGCTGGCGGGCCGAACGACACCGCCGTTTCAATACAAAGACAAAGGGAGTCTGGCCACCATCGGCCGGGCCGCCGCCGTTGCTCACATCGGCCGCTGGCGCTTCAACGGCTTCCTGGCCTGGCTCACCTGGCTGTTCGTCCACCTCATGTACCTGGTCGGATTCCAGAACCGCCTGCTGGTGCTCATCCAGTGGGCCTTCCACTATTTCACTTTCAACCGGCGCGCCCGGCTGATCGCCCCGGACTGGCGCTTCCTGGCCCGCTCGCGCGAAGGCCGCCTCAATGGATGGCCCCTTCAGGAGCCAGAGGTTCGAGCCTGATGGCGCCGAAGGTGGCCTCATACTGAGCCAGGTTCTGGTTGAGGACGTTCGCCAGGGCCTTGGCTTGCTGCGGACTCAAGTAGATGCCTTGAAAGACTTCGATGCTGACGTGGCCGGCCGGATTCTGGTTCAGCCGGCCGAACACCAACAGGAAGTCCCAAAGGTTGACGCGAACCTGAATGCTGTTGGCATACCCTTCGCGGTAGTCGGGCGTCCGAACGATCTCGACCTGGGCCGGATAGGGCTCAAACGGAGATTGGCTCATAAGCTGGCCGCCATTGTCGCACACCGGAGAAGCGCCGGCCATTGATCTGTTAAAGCTCCCGCCGTAAAATAAACTACGGCACTCCTTCTAAAGGGGGGGTGCCGTGGGGGTCAGCATGCGCAAGTATCTTTCCTTGGTTGTACTCTGCGGAATCTTCATCACCGCTCAACAGCCTGTGTTCAGCCAGGAAGTGCGCGCCAGCCTTACGGGAATCGTCACGGATCCGAGCGGCGCGCCGGTCGCCGGCGCATCCGTCACGGTCACCAACCTGGCGCAGAACGTTTCGCTGGCTACGGAAACGAACGAAACGGGAGCTTATCTTACTCCGTTTCTCGCCCCGGGAACCTACCGCCTGACCGTGGAAAAGCCCGGATTCAAGCGCTTTGTCCGCGAGAACATCGTTTTGCAGGCGCAGGACCGCGCTCGCGTCGATGTCGCGCTCGAGCTGGGCGAGGTGACCCAGAGCGTCACGGTGACCGCGGAGGTCTCGCTGCTGCAAACGGAGACCGCCACCCGGTCACAGGTCATCTCCAACGAGCTGATCGCCAACGTGCCCACGCAGGGTCGCAATCCGTTCCAGATCGCCTGGGCCGCCCCGGGCGTCATCAAGACCGGAAGCTGGCGCTACCTGCGCTCCTTCGACATCGCCGGCACCTCCAACATCTCCATCAACGGCAGCCGCAACCGCGACAACGAGGTGCTGCTCGACGGCATCAGCAACGTCCGCTCCAATCGCACCGTCATCCACGTGCCGACCATGGAATCGGTGCAGGAGTTCAAGGTCCTGGCCAACACCTACGATGCCCAGTACGGGCGCACCGGCGGCGGCATCGTGGCCATCGTCACCAAGTCCGGGGGCAACCGCCTGCACGGGAATCTGTTCGAGTATTTCCAATCGGAAGAGCTCAACGCCAATCAGAGCGAGCTGAACCGCGCCGGGATTCCCAAGCCTCCGAACAACATCAATACGTTCGGCTTCCAGCTTGACGGCCCGGTCTGGATCCCGAAGCTCTTCGACGGGCGGAATCGGCTGTTCTGGTTGCTCTCCTACGAGGGCATGCGGCAGCGCTCGGCCGATCCCGGTGTGAGAACCTTCCCGTTAATGGAATGGCGTACGGGTGATTTCTCGACGCTGTACAACGCGCAAGGCCAGCCGGTCCTCATTTACGATCCGCTGACGACCAACCCGCAAGGCATCCGGCAGCCCTTCCCCGGCAACCGCATTCCCGCCGGCCGGATCGACCCGATCGCCGCGGAGGTCTTCAAGTTCTACCCCGCCCCGAATGCGCCGGGCGACGGTCCGGCTCGGGTAAACAACTACATCTATCCTTCGCGCTGGATCGGCGACATGAACCAGTGGATCGGGCGGCTTGATCTGGTGATCAACTCCAAGAACTCGGTCTTCTTCCGCTACGGCCAGAATCCGTTCTCCGAGTACCGCGGTCTGGTTTTCGTCACCGATCCGAAGCAGTCCAACCCCGCCGAACCCACCGGCAACGCGCCCCTGATCCGCAACGGCCGGAACTGGACGTTTGACTGGACCTCGACCATTTCGCCGCGGATGACCTTCAATCTCCGCGCCGGCCTGGCGCGCTGGGAGGAGACTACCGGCAACAGCTTCGGCGCGGGCTTCGATCCCCGCCGGCTTGGTTTCGACCCGGCGCTGGTGGCGCAATACACCAAGCTCCAGTTTCCGCGCTTCGATCTCGGCGCCTACCAGGCCGCCGGCACCGACCGTTTGCTCAATTTCACCGCCAACGACGCCTACACCCTCCAGCCCAACCTCAGCCTGGTGGTCGGGCGGCACTTCATGAAGTTCGGTTTTGAGGGCCGGCGTTACAACGACAACGCGCAAAACCCGGGGCTGGCGAGCGGCGTTTTCAGCTTCGGACGAGGCTGGACCCAGCGGGACGCACTGCGGGCCGATCCGACCTCCGGCAACGAGATTGCGACCTTTTTGCTCGGCTACCCGAACGGCGCGTTTGTGGACCGGAACATCGACCCGGCTTACCGCGGCCACTACTGGGCGTTGTTCTTCAATGACGACTGGAAGGTAACGCCGCGGCTGACCGTCAACCTCGGTCTGCGCTGGGACTACGAGACGCCGAAGTACGAACGCTATAACCGGATGCTCCGCGGCCTGGACTTCAATGCCCCCAGCCCGATCGCCCCGCAGGTTCAGGGGTTGAATCTCAAGGGCGCGGTCCTGTTTGCGGGCGTCGGCGGACAGAGCAGGTATTCCTTCGAACCCGACCGCAACAACTTCCAGCCGCGCCTGGGCGTCTCCTACCGCATCACCGACAACTGGGTGGTTCGCGGCGGCTACGGCCTCTACTATGCGGGCGAGTCCGAAGTGGGCGCGCCGCAGGGCTTCAGCCGGCGCACCACGGCGGTGGTGAGCCTCGACGGCGGACTGACGCCGGCGGTGCGGACGGCCAATCCGTTCGTCAACCTGCCGGGCGGCAGGCTGCTCGAGCCGATCGGCGCCTCGCTCGGTGCGGCGAGCTTCCTGGGCGAAGGCTTGACGGTAAACTTCCTGGACCGGCCGCTGCCGCAGTCGCACCAGTACTCCATCGACATCCAGCGCTCGCTGCCGGGCAACATCCTCCTCGAGGTCGGCTACACCGGAAACCAGCTTCGCAAGCTGCCGATCAGCGTCGCCCTGAACGTGATTCCGGCCGCCGAACTTGGCCGGCGCCTGCCCACCGGCGCCATCGACACGGCCTACTACACGACGCGCATTCCCAATCCGATGGCTGGGCTCATCCCGGCCAACGCCGCGCTCAACGGCGCGACGATTCCGCGGCAAAATCTGCTGGTGCCCTTCCCGCAGTTCTCCAGCCTGACGCTGGCGAACGTGCCCATCGGGCGGCAGCGCTACGACGCGCTGCACGTGAAAGCCACCAAGCGCATGTCGCACGGGCTGACCTTCCTGGCCAGCTATACGCTGGGCAAGACGCTCCAGCAGGTCAACCTGCTCAACGCGCAGGACTTCGTCTTGAACGACCCGGAGCGGACGCCGCTTGCCAAGCTGCACGCCAACGAGCTCGACACACCGCACAAGATCGCCGTAACCGGCGTCTTCGACCTCCCCTTTGGTCGCAACAAGCCTTGGGGGGCGTCCTGGAGCGGCCCGCTGAACGCACTTCTCGGCGGCTGGCAGCTCAACTGGCACTTTCACTACATGGTCGGTTGGGTCATCGACTATCCCAACGCCAAGCAGGTCCGGCCCGGAAGCGCCGAGCTGCCCAAGTCCGAGCGGACCATGGCGCGGTGGTTCAACACCTCGCTGTGGGACGACCCGGCCACGGGGCGGCGCGTGCCGGTGCAGGAAGCCTACACGCTGCGCGACTTCCCGCTGCGGTTCGGCGACGTCCGCGTGCCGAACTACCACAACTGGGACGCTTCGATGTCGAAGTACTTCTACCTGCACGAGGACCTTCGGCTCCAGTTCCGCTTCGAAATGGTCAACGCGATGAACCATCCCTGGTTCCGCAGCATGGCCTCCGGCTACAACAACGTCGCCAGCGCCGCTTTCGGCCAGCTCAGCCCGGTGCAGAGCAACCTGCCGCGGTTCATCAAGCTCGCGCTGCATTTGATGTGGTAAGCGCACGGTGACCGGAAGGGGGCGCCGGCCCCCCTCCGGCTTGCCAAAGCGGGCGCTACCGTCATAGAATTCAGGCGTGCAACGCCGCTGGCGTGGATACCTGATTCTCGTTCCGTTCGCCGCAACCGTCCTGGCTGCCGATGAGCGCCCTGTCGTTCCCACCTGGTTGTACCGCCAGCTCGCCCATGCGCCCGAGGTCAAGACCGACCTGTCGACGCCGACCTGCCGTTACAAGGCTGTTTTCGGCGAAGGCGACTCCTGGGCGAGCTTGCCCCGGAGCCTCTGGCGTTACGGGGAGGTCGCGGTAGCGCCGGGAGGCGCCTGCGCTGAAGTGAACTACCCGCGCATCGAGGAGATCTATGTCGTGCTCGAAGGCGCCGGGACGCTCCGCTACGGCGCCGAGACGCACGCGGTCAAGCGCTACGACTTCATGTATCTGCCGCCGACCGTCGCCCACAGCATCTCGAATCCGTCTCAGGCTCCGCTGCGCCTGATCGTGATGTCCTACCGGATCCCGGAAGGGATGCGGATCCGGGTGCCGGCGAGGTTCCAGATCGCCAACATCGACGACGTGCCGCTCCAGCAAGTCGGCGGACACCCGCCGAGCTCGCTGTTCCGGCTGCTGCTCGGCACCACGGAAAGCAAGCGCGACCGGATCGCCGCCGCGCACGTCGTCACCAGCCTGTTCGTCATGGAGTTCGCCCCCGGCGGCACGAACTTCCCCCACCACCACGACACCGAAGAAGAGGCGTACCTGGTGCTCGCCGGTACCGGAGATATCGTCGCCGGCGGCGGCATGGACGGCGTCATGGGCAAGCATCCGGCCAAGCCCGGCGACGCCTATTTCTTCCGTTTGAACTGCACGGTGGGCTTCTACGCCTCGCCCAACCCCGGCGCCGAGAAGGCCAAGATTCTCGCCGTCCGGTCGCTGTATCCGTTCGGCAGGCGCGGGCCATAGCCGTGACACTCACCGAGCGCGAGCTCCGGCTGCTGCGCCGCACCTTTCTCGACTACCGTCCGACCTCGGAGTTCTTGGCCTGCCCGCTCGTCATCGAGCGTGCCGAGGGGCTTTATCTGTGGGACCGTGACGGGCGGCGGTACCTGGACGCCATCGGCGGCATCTTCGTCGCCGTCCTCGGCCACCGCCACCCGCGCGTGATGGAGGCGATGCGCCGGCAGATGGAACGCGCCACCTTCGTGCCGCCGCTCCACGCCGTCTCCGACGTCACCCTCGACTTCATCGAAAAGCTCGGCAGCGTCACCCCGGGCTCGCTCGACTTCGTCAAGCCGTTCAGCGGCGGCAGCGAGGCGGTCGAGGCGGCGCTCAAATTCGCCCGGCAGTATTTCAAACAGACCGGGCGGCCGGGCAAGTACAAAGTGATCAGCCGCTACCACTCCTACCACGGCGGCACCTTCGGCGCCATGGCCGCCAGCGGTACGGGGCCGCGGAAAGCCAAGTTCGAGCCCGAGGCGCCGGGCTTCCTCAAGGTCTTTCCGCCCACCCACTATCGCGACCGGTTT
>Ga0197142_1000460_pt1 | contig 37374 bp, 39 predicted proteins | sample GBS60_MetaG_FD_148614 | JGI IMG/M metagenome (GOLD analysis project Ga0197142, IMG submission 148614) | Sediment microbial communities from Great Boiling Springs, Gerlach, Nevada, United States - GBS 60_MetaG | ecosystem: Environmental > Aquatic > Thermal springs > Hot (42-90C) > Sediment...
CTGGGAGCTCCATCTCACAACTTCTGGATACTTGAGGAGAGCCCTTGCCAGAATGGCCATATCGTAGGCTGTGGAGATGTTATCCAAGCCATTGGGTCCGGGCAGCCCATGGACGTTGACGAAATAGGTATTCTTCATGCCCAAGGTCCTCGCCTTGAGGTTCATCATGTCCACGAACCTTGCCTGGCTTCCTCCAACGTGCTCAGCAACCGTTGCTGCAGCATCGTTGGCCGAGCGGACTATTATCGCTTGTAGAAGATCCTCCAGGGGAAGCACCTCTCCAGGTTTGAGATCCACTTGGGTGCCTCCAACCCCTGTTGTCCATTCTGTGGCAACAACAGGTTCCGAAAGCCTGAGTCGGCCAGCTCTTAGCTTTTCCATGACTATCAGCACCAGCATCATCTTGGTGAGGGAGGCAGGAACGAGTTGCTTGTGGGGCTCGTGGGAGGCCAAGATCTCTCCACTTGCCGCATCCATGACAATGGCGGCCTTATAGGGAGGCAATTTTTGGAGAGAGTTTCTCCCTATCTCGGAAGAGCTACGCGTGGCGGAAATGGACTGAGCGGTGAGCCCTTGTCCTTTGGCCACTGTCGTCTTCTTCTGAGCTTGTTCATTGGAAGGGGAGCTCGAGGAGGCCTTGGCAGTACTTGTTGAGGTGGATGATGATTTCTTGGAGGCGGTCCTTTTCTTTTGGGCGCTGGTTTTCTTTACCTGCCCCTGGGTTAAGGGTGTAGGGTGCTCCTTCTTGGACTCTTGCGCTCCGACTCCATCTATCGGGGCACTGAGCAAAAAAGGAAGGACAAATGCGGCCAGAAAAAGGCGAACGAGTTTCCTTGTTACCTTCCCCCTCAATTCTCTGGTGGCCTTTTCGGGCCTAGGGCCCTCTCCTGCACTGTCCAAAACCACCTCCGTGGACCCTCCGGGAAAAAAGGCAGAACTGTTTTTTGTGTTCGCCACTCCTCCCTCCAGGGTCTTCTGTGGCCTTGGATCCAAAGATGCCGGCAAAGCCCTCAGAGCCCCTCGGAGCGGACAACTCGGTAGGCTATAACGCCCGGCGCCCCATGTCAAGCGAGTGCGAAGGCTCGAGGTTTTCAACTTCCATCTACAAAAGGATGAGAAGCTCACCGCTGAGTCGCCCAGATTTTCGAATTGGCAAGGATCTCTCAGGCTGAGGGATATCGAGCGCGAGGGTTGATCGAAGAAGAGGTTCAAGAATGGTGTCTCCTTGGTTAACGCCTGCAGTCTTTCATGGTGGGACGACCTGCGATTTCTGTGGAAGGGCCGAATTCCCTCGCCCGGTGGCCAGTAGACAGATCATCGGTCATGACCGGCTATCCTCCGGTAGCTGTTTGAGCAAGGCCTCAGTCTTTTCGCACATTAAGGGAAAATCCTCGGTGGCCGTCACCCAGAGTACTCGTGTACGGCAATTTTGCGGAACGCCACAATGTTTTCCCATTCAATCTCCAGATGTCGCTCAACAAAGTTCCTGGGCAAGCGCGCAGCGGTGTCGCCAATGACGATGAGTTTCTGCAGGATGGCACTCTGGATCAATTCATCCTCCATGAACGCCGTCTCGTCGGTGCGGCGGGAAACCGCTGGATGGCGTCACGGGCTTCTATGATGTCCTGCAGGTACCGCCACTCAGGGCGTTTCATAGAGCACCTTTTCTTCCTGCAGGATCTGCGTCCGAATGCCGGGTTTCAGGCCGGAGCGCTGCACCAGGTCAAGCAGGCGCCGGAAGAGTTTTGCCAGTTCGCGCTGCGTACGGCTGAGCGCCAGAAAGCCGATGGCCGTGCCGGGCTCAAACTCCACCAGGACGTCAATGTCACTTTCCGGCCCGAAATCCCCACGCCCGGCCGAGCCAAAGAGCGAGAGCCGTCGGATGCGATGCCGGCGGCAAAACCCTTCAATGGCCTGGGAAGGTACATTGGAAAGATGCAACATCGTTTGATCCATTTCGCGCTCTCCTCTTGGTTCAAGAGTCGGTGGCAAAGGACAAACCCACAATGCGGGCGCACAGAGTGCGCCCCTACGAGAGAGACACCCTTAATGTAATTCCGGACCACACCCCGCAGGGCGTTCTCCCTACGGCCTACCCTCGGGGAGGGGCGGGCTCCGCACGCCCGCAAATGGGGCGAGGTTGCACCAAGATGTCATCCCCGCTAGGCTGCGGCGTTTGGCGTACCCTCCCTATTATCATGCCACACCTCGACATGCATATGCGCGTACAAGGCGGGCGCACAGAGTGCGCCCCTCCGAGAGGGCCACCCTCCACGTCATCCCCAACCTTCCCCGGAAGGCATCTTATCTTGAATCGGCCTCCCTCGGGAGGGGCGGGCTCCGCACGCCCGTAATTGGGCCGGGGCCTCGCCCCACATGCTATCCCCGGAAGGCCGTCGGCCCCTCGTGCAATCATCGCCTGTAATGGATTACCTGGGCACCCGTTTTGCCGTAATATGCGGACGCACAGAGCGCATCCCTCCGTAAAAACAACCCCTCGTGTCATCCGCGGCCTTTCCCCATAAGGCCCTCGACTTCGCGTGGGCCACCTCTCGGAGGGGCGGAGCTGGACCTGGTATCAAAAGCAGGCAAGGAAGATGCCTTGTGGAGATTCCAGGATTAAGGCTGAAGCCAAAGGAAGAAGATGGAGACTCCTGGGCTTATCTCAGGGTCCATGCCTGACCTTGCCTGAAATTGTGGAATGCCTTCGGGCCGCCTTGGCCGTGAGATAAGGTGGGGTTCCGGGATTCCATGGGCGATCAGAGGGCACGACGAAGGGGTGTTTTGTCCATGGCATCTGGCCTAGAGTAACACCCTTTTTTAAGGGAATCTATCTTCTTAGGCTGCATTTGGGCCAAGGGACAAAGATCCTCAAACCTTCGGCCAGGATCTCTTGCCCTACAACTCTTCTGGGCCCAACTCTCACTCCCGGCCAAATGATACATCTTTCGGCCTTGCTTTTATCCCCCAGGTGGGACCTTGGACCCACAACGGCATACGGTCCCACTTTGCTTTTCTTTCCCACAACCGTTCTATCTCCCAAGAAAACAGGGGGGGTAATCTCCACTTCTTGACCAATAGAGACATTTTCTCCAATCCAAATCCCAGGCTCCACTTCTCTGCCTGGAATGAGACCCTTTGCCTTTGCATCCAGAAAATCCCTGTGGAGCTCAAGGTAGGCGTCAACTGTGCCCAAGTCCTTCCAGTAACCATCTTGGCAGTACCCAGCCAGCCCCATACCGTTTTCCAAGAGCTCTTTCCAGAGCCTTTGAGCTTCCCAGAAGGCATCCGGAGGAATGAGGGATAGGACCTCTGGTTCCATGACCTGTACCCCTAGGAAGTGACATGGTTTGAGTCTCGATGGAGCTTCCCTGGTGCCCAGACTCCAAAAGCCCACCACCTCTCCCCCCTCGGCAAGGAACACACTGTTGGAATCTGGTCCCTGGGAGTCCTCCTGGAGCAAGAGGGTCACAGCCTTGCCCAGGACTCTGTGGCGTTCCAGAAGGGCCTCGAGAAAAATGGGCCTCACTGTATCCCCGTTGACTACCAAGAAAGGGGCCCCCCCGAGCTCTTCCTCGAGCTTCTTTATAGCTCCGGCTGTGCCCAGAATGCTGGGTTCCACTGAATAGCGGATCTCAACCCCTAGTTTCCCTCCATCCTGCAAGTGGGTCATCACTTTCTCGGGCATGTGGTGGAGGTTCACGAAAATTCGGTTGATTCCCTGGTCTCTGAGTTGCGCCACAATATGCTCGATGAGGGGCGCTCCGAAGACAGGCAACATTGGCTTGGGAAGAAGATGGGTAATGGGCCTGAGCCTTGTGCCAAGACCGGCTGCGAGTATCAGGGCCTTCATAGGACCTGGCCCCCTGCTTTTCGCTGGACTCTCCACTAAGCTTGGTTCACCTCTACCCCCAACCCGCAAATCTGAGGCCCTTTCCGGGAACCTCTCATCGCTCCATTTGTCGTAAAATTGGGGCCCGGTTCCCCAGGGATCCTCGATCCAAACAGTAATGGCTCAGATTTTCGAGCTCGGAAAGGGCGCCAGGTCAGGTGGCCCTCATCTTTCCAAGGATGGGTACTCTTTGCCCTGGCGGCCTTTCTTCCCATGTGATTTCTTTTGCCGCAAGAAAGCATCCCTCAGCTTGAAGATGCAATACATGAGGTTCGCCTCTCCCTTGACTATGTCATCTGCCAGGGCCCTGCAGTTGGGGGCACCACACGACCCACAGTCTATGCCCGGCAAGGTCTTGAGGATTCTCGCCCTTTCAGCCATCTTCTCGATGGCCTTCGAGGGATCCGCGTCGATCCCGTGAGGTGGGAGAGGGGAGATTCTCCTTTCGTAGTGCTTCAGATATCGGTGAAGGTTCTCCCTCGCCCATTGATCGTCTGTCTGGCCAGGCCCAGGGAACATCTTGCACAGCCCCAAGATTTTCGATCTTCCCCTGTAGGGATTGTCCACCATCAGGGGACCCCCTGCGCACCCAGCATAGCAGGCTCTGCACTCGACGAACTCCACGTCCGTGAGGGTTCGATTGTCGATCTCCTCCATTACCTTGACCAGATGCTTAATGTCCGAGACAGCTATTGCGGTATTGAGACTGAGGGCTTCCACTTCACCCCAGAGGGTTCCCCACCTCATTCCCAAGGCAGATGATCGGTGGAGCTCTGGGGGCTTTTGGCCCGAGCGTTGCCTCTTCCTTATGGCGAACATGAGGTCCCTGTATATTTCGGCGATGGAGATAGCTCCATCGAGGTAGGTCTTGTCACCCGTATAGGGATGGTGGATGGTAGTTATTCGGGCTGGGCATCCGGCCAGATAGAAGGCACCTATCCGCTCAATGGGAATTCCCAATTGTCTGGATCTCTCCTCCTTCAGGTCCTTTATTGCCAGCTCCAAAGTGGAATCCACGGGGATGACAAGTTCCACCAATTCCGGAAACCTGAGTTGCGCAAGGCGAAGTACAACAGGACAGAAAGAGGTCATCAAGGGCTTGGGGCCGTGATACCGATCGACATACTCCCTGAGAAGAAGGCTTGCCCTTTCCGTTGCAATGGCGACCTCGAAGACCTCATCGAAGCCAAGATCGAGTATTCCAGCCAGAATGTCATTGGGAAGCACAGAGGCTATGAATTGTCCGTAGAGGGATGGCTCCGGGACAGCGATCTTGTAATGGAAGGAATTTATGGCCGAAAGGGGATCAGCGAGAATGATTCCCGCTTTGTGTTCACAGACCCGGACGCATTCACCGCAGTCGATGCAAAGCTCGGGTTTTATCTTCGCCTTGCCATTTCGGATCCTTATGGCCTCTGTGGGACAGGCCCTCATGCAAGCCGCGCACCCGACGCACTTCTCCTCGTCTATGCGAACACTGGATTCAGGAGCCTTGGATGCGCCCTGGAAATGGCGGGGATCCCCCTTGTCCACATCCTCTAGGAGATCCGAAAGCTTCGTATCCATCCGTTCCATGGAAGGCCCCCTCCCCGGAATCCATCCTCCCATTGTGAGGATACATACCAGGGTCTTCGAGGTCAATGGGACCGAAAGGCCCCCTTTTGGCCCCCACTCCCGCAGTTGGGAACGAGGCCTTCCTTTGGGCCCGAACTCCTCGGGTTCAAATTTCCACTACCTGGATGTGAGTTCTGACAAGACCTCCTTGAAGGTCCTGAAACTCTCCTCTCCGAAGAGGCAGAAGACCACCCTTTCTATCCCGGTCGGGCCCCTCAGGTATTCAAGTGCAGCGCTGAGCATCACTTTGGCGCATCGGTCAACGGGGAAACCGAAGACCCCCGTGGATATGGCGGGGAAAGATATGCTCCTGAGGTTGTATTTCTCTGCAAGCCTGAGGCTATTGAGGGTTGCAGATCTGAGCTTTTCCTCTTCTTGGCCTTCTCCCATCCTAGGGCCCACCGCATGTATCACGTGTTTGGTTTTCAAGGAACCAGCTCCTGTGATGACCGCCTCTCCCACCTTTATGGGCGCCAGCTTGTTGCACTCCTCCTGGATCGTGGGACCTCCCTTTTTCCTAATGGCTCCTGCCACCCCCGCCCCGAGAATGAGCTGCTCATTGGCGGCATTTACTATGCAGTCGGTCTCCATCTCCGTGATGTCACCCTGAACAAGCTCCAGAGACTTGCCATTGACCTCGACTTTCACGGCATCCTCTCCCCCCTTTCCGAAGGCTTGAGATCCACCCTTTGTTTGAGTTCCTTTCCAACCTTGAAGAAGGGAAGCTTCTTTGGCGGGACTTTTATGGTCTCCCCTGTCTTGGGATTGCGGCCCATATAAGAGGCATAGTGCTTGACCTTTATGCTCCCAAATCCCCTTATCTCTATCCGGTCCCCTCTCACCAGAGCATCCTTCATGCTCTGGAACACTGTGTTTACAACCACTTCCGCGACTTTCAGATTTATTCCATTTGCCCTCTGAGCAAGCTTCTCGATGAGCTCGGATTTGGTCATTTGAGCCTCCTCTTTCTCCTTGGCTTTTGGAATTGAGCCTATTGGGAAAGCAAAGAGTTTATACTGGGATTCCGAAGCCTTGTCAACTTCCAAATCCGCCCCCTCCCCGGACAGGCATGGGGGAGGTCATCCGAGGCCTCGGGCAAGAGGTTCCTCTACGATCTCCAATATCCCCTCTTTTCCGTCGCATCTAGCCCAACAACCTACGGGAAGAGGCAGATTCCTCTCTCCGTGGCCGAAAGGGAGCCTGGCTACAATGGGGATTCGATGCGGTGTTGCCTCCAAGACGAGCTCCTTCAAGTGTCTCCTGAAAGAAGGGACCTCGGGGAAATGGCCCAGGGCAAGCCCAGAGATCATCTCCAATACTCCCGAAAGCCTAAGTTGTTGGAGCATCCTGTCCACCCGGTAGAGGGGTTCATTGACATCCTCGAGGAAAAGGATGGCCCCTCGCAAATCGGGGAAGAATCTGGTCCCCAAGAGGGCAGTGACCAGTGAAAGACATCCCCCAATAAGGGTACCTTCTCCAACGCCCCCTCTCCATGTCTCGCCCTCGAGGGGTCCGGGGATCTTATTTTCCATCAGGAGTTCCCTCAGAAAAGAGGTGTCCGATTGGTGGGCCATTCCTTTGCCCATACTAACAAGTGTTGGACCGTGAATCCCCACCACCCTTGCCCTCAGGCCCAAACCCAAAAGCACTGCCGTGAAGTCGCTGAATCCCATAAGTATTTTGGGATCCCCCCTCAACCAGTTTGGCTCCAAAGAGGGGAGAATCCTTATAGCTCCATAGCCTCCTCGCACTGCGAAAACCGCCCTTATCTCAGGAGAACTTAGGGCCCATTTCATCTGCAAGAATCTTTCCTCATCGGTTGCTGCCAGAAAAGGGAAGGCGGCCCTTCCCATCTTTCTGGATACAGGCTCCAGGCCCCAGCTCTTGAGAAGCTCGAGGGAGGCTTCAAGGCTTTGTCTGTCCTTTTTTCTCAGGGGACCAGATGGGCTCACAAAGGCCACTAGGTCGCCCGCCCTCAAACTGGGCGGTTTGAGAAGCCCGGCCTTGGTGATAGCCTTCTCCATGGAATCTTCCTCGGGGTTCTCCGGAGCCTTAAATGCCTGCTCCCAGCCCAATAGTCAATAGTTTACAGCACTCTCAGACTCTCGGATTTTTTAGTCGCCGATTTTATCATCTCATCTCCTAGAAGGGCATCCCCCCGGAAGGAGAAGCTTGACTCGATCTCTCAAGGTGTTTTAATAGAGGCGGAAAGTTCTAAACGACAATAAGGAGGGGAAAAATGGCTTACACGTGCAAGACTTGCGGAGCAATAGCGGAAGAGCCGGGTCATCTTTGCGATCCTTGTGGGGAAGAGCAGGGGTGTTCCTTTTGTGGAGCTCCAAGTGTATCCCTCAAGCATGTGTGCAAGGGAAAGCTAGCTGCCATGGAGTACTATTGTGAGAATTGTGGGAGGGTTGCAACTGAGGCCAAGTATCTCTGCAAGCCTAGGTCCATATCAGGCGGGGAGATGTGAGAGGAAAGGAAGGAGCTCCAGTTGAGGCAAATCCATATTCGAGGAAAGGTCCGTGGCTTTCGCCCAATGGAAGCCGGAGTCGGTGGCTAAAGTGCCATGAGGACAACGGAGGATCGAAGAAGGCTCGAGGGTCACAGGGAGAGGCTCAGGCAGAAGTTCCTGGATAGGGGGATTGAGGCCCTCACCGACGAGGAGCTTTTGGAGCTCCTCCTCACTCTGGGCACTCCCAGGAAAGATTGCAAGCCCATGGCCAGGGAGGCCATAAAGCGATTCGGAAGCCTGAGGCAAGTTTTGGAGGCGCCTTCCGAGCAGTTGCTCGAGATACGAGGGATCGGCCCCAAAAACTCCCTGGCCATCAAGCTCATCCACGGGGTTGCAAGGAGATTTCTCGAGAACAGGCTCGAGAGGATGCCGTACAGATTCGGCTCCTCAAAGGAGGTCTTCGATTATCTCTACCACAGCATGAGGGACCTGAAGAGGGAAGTCTTCAAGGTCCTTTTTCTCGATAGCCAGAACCGCATCCTTAGGGTTGAGGATATGTTCCAGGGGACCTTGACCTCGAGTGCTGTGTACCCTAGGGAGGTCATAAGGAGGGCCCTCGAGCTCCACGCCGCGGGGATGATCCTCGTGCACAATCACCCCTCCGGCGACCCCAAGCCTTCTCAAGACGACCTAAGGATAACCAAACAGATCATCGCCGCGGCCAGGTTCATGGGGATGAGGGTTCTGGACCATCTCATCATAGGCGAAGGGGTGTACAGTAGCCTGGCAGAGATGGGCCACATCCAGAGGTTCGAGACCGAGCTCGATCTCCATGGCTTGGCCTGACCCCCCTTCTCTCTCCTCTTGACAAAAGGCCCCTTTTCAATATTATGAATGAACGTTTGTTCGGAAAACCTCTCCTGTCATATAGGCCTTCTCGGGGATGGGGATGAGAGTAGAGTCCAAGGTCAAGGACCAGCAGCTCATAGACGAGAAGCGCAGGCAGATCATAGAAGGGGCCATCAGAGTATTCAAGGACAAAGGGTACCACAAGGCCACTGTCAGGGAGATAGCCGAAGAGGCAGGGGTGGGCTTGGGGAGCATCTACGACTATGTGAAGAGCAAAGACGACATCCTCTATCTCTTCTTCGAGAATTACTGTAACTCCTTCTATGGAAAGCTCAAGGCCCAGGGCCCTCCCTGCGAGGACCCACTTACGCGTCTCGAAGCAACTTACAGGGCCTTCGTGGAAAGCGCCATGGAATTGGAGGATCAGGTCATGCTGGCCTACACCCAGGCCAAGTACGTGAGGTCCGACTACTTGAAGATCATTCTCCAGAGGGAATCGGAGATAGTCGAGTTCTTCCAGAAGATAATAGAGGAAGCGCTCGATGGAGCCTGGGGCATGGACCCGTTCATGGAGGCCAACTTTCTAGTTTATAGCGGGGTCTTCGGCGTCATAAGGAGATGGATCCTGAGGCCCAGGTACACCAAGAAACAGGTGGCGGATTATCTGGTTCGAACTCAGGCTGGAGGACTCATAAGGAGAATCAAGGCCTTGAGGGAGGGCAAGGAGGCGGATCCATGAGGGAGATAGGATTCGAGAAGGTGGTGGAAACAGTGAGCCGTCTGTTCATAGAGGCTAACACAGAGCTGGGAGAGGACGTGCTCGACGCCATAAGAAAAGCAATTGAGAGAGAGGAATCTCCCACAGGAAAGGAGGTCCTGGCGGAGCTTCTGGAGAACGCGCGCATTGCCAAAGAGGAACAGGTCCCCATGTGCCAGGACACTGGTTTGGCAGTTGTGTTCGTGGAAATGGGGCAGGATGTGCACATTGTGGGCGGTCACCTGTATGAGGCCATTGAGGAAGGAGTGAGAAGAGGCTATAGGGACGGATATCTCAGAAAGTCCGCCTGCCATCCCTTCACCAGGGCCAACACAGGGGACAATACCCCGGCAATAATTCACATGGAGCTCGTCCCCGGGGACAGGCTGAAGATAATCGCCATGCCCAAGGGCGGAGGGAGCGAGAACATGAGCGCTGTAGCCATGCTCACACCCTCTGTTGGCAAACCGGGCATAATGGACTACGTGGTCAAGAGGGTCAAGGAGGCTGGCTCCAATCCTTGTCCTCCAGTGATAGTGGGCGTGGGTATCGGAGGGACCCTGGAAAAGGCGGCCATATTGGCGAAGAGGGCCCTCCTCAGGCCATTGGGATCTCACAATCCAGATCCCGAGCTGGATCAAATGGAGAGGGAACTGCTGGAGAGGATAAATGATCTGGGCATTGGCCCCCAAGGCTACGGAGGAAGGATCACAGCCCTCGGGGTCTTCGTAGAGATGATGCCATGCCACATAGCGAGTCTTCCCGTTGCGGTCAATATTCAGTGCCACGCAGCCAGGCACAAAGAGGCTGTCCTTTGAGGCCGGCCAAGGGAAGAATGGAAAAAGGAGAGGAGAGATGGGAGAGATCTTGAGGCTCCAAACTCCGCTGCGTGATGAGGATGTGGAGGCATTGAGAATAGGCCAGAAAGTCCTCCTGAGCGGCGTAGTTTACACAGCCAGGGATGCTGCTCACAGGAGGATGATGGACTTGATAGAAGCGGGAAAACCCCTCCCCATAGACATAAAAGGTCAGGTGATCTACTACGTGGGCCCTGCTCCGGCCAAGCCCGGAAGGCCAATAGGGTCTGCCGGTCCCACAACGAGCTACAGAATGGACGTGTACTCTCCCAAACTCCTTGAGCTGGGGCTCAAGGGGATGATCGGAAAGGGCAAAAGATCCAAGGAAGTCATCGATGCCCTGGTGAGATACAAGGGAGTCTACTTCGGGGCCACCGGTGGTGCTGGGGCCCTCCTTGCACGATCCGTCCTCGAGGCAGAAGTGGTTGCGTACGAGGATTTGGGCCCAGAGGCCATAAGGAGACTCGTGGTGAGAGAGCTTCCCCTCATTGTGGTGAACGATGTCTTGGGGCAGGATCTCTACGAAGAGGGGGTAAAGAGGTACTCGAGACAGCCTCAGGCAGGATGAGGCCAAAGGCAATTGGGAAAAATTCCAAGGAGGTTCACAGATGCGCTACAGGTGGGATATAGGGTTCATCGCATGGCTTCTCATGAGGATCTCAGGGGTGCTCATAGTGCTCTTTCTCCTCATGCACCTTTTCGTCCTCAGCCATCTTGGTCTGGGAAAGGAGGCCTTCGAGGGCTTCTTTTTCGTGAAAATGGCAGAGAAACCCTTGAACAAGCTCTTGGAGCTAGGACTTATAGGATGCCTCATCTTCCACGGGTTGAATGGGATAAGGATATGCCTTGTGGACTTTGCAGGAGGGGTCTTCGTGCAGAAAAAGCTCTTCTGGGCAGCTGTTGGGGTAGGGCTCGTGATATTTGTCGTGGCTGCAGTTCCCATACTCTCACATCTGTAAAATGAAGGAGGCAGATTCCATGAGGGGCAATCAGGGAATACAGAGTGGGGGGGCAATACACTGGTTTTTACAGAGAGTGACGGGAATATGTCTGGTAATAGTCGTCGCGGTCCACACCATTTTGGCCCACTACACTGTTCCCGAGGGGGGACTGAGCTACGAGTGGGTAGTCCAGAGGCTGAGTCAGCCTCTGTGGAAGCTCTTTTACGTCTTTCTCCTTTTTCTCTGCGTCTATCACGGACTCAACGGCATATGGATGATAGTGCAGGATTACGTTCAAAGGGACGGCTGGAGAGTGGCAATCTTCGGCTCCCTCATTATGCTGGGTGTGCTAATGCTGAGCATTGGACTGTTGACCATTGTTCCTCTGGGCATCAGGGGATGAGATCCGCGGTCCCACGAAAGAAGGGATCATGGCCATTTGAGGAGGGTATTAGATGGATAGGATTGAGGTCCATCGGCACGATGTAGTCATAGTCGGGGCAGGCCTTGCAGGACTCTTTGCGGGCCTTTACACGAGCAGGGAGTTCGATACAGCCGTCGTGAGCAAGGTCTATCCCATAAGGTCCCATTCTGGAGCTGCTCAGGGAGGATGTGCGGCTGCCCTCGGTAACATGATGGAAGACCGCTGGGAATGGCACATGTACGATACGGTCAGGGGGAGCGATTACTTGGGAGATCAGGATGCCCAGGAGATCCTCTGCAGAGAGGCCCCTCTGGTCATATACGAATGCGAGCACCTGGGGGTGCCTTTCTCCAGGACCCCAGAGGGGAAAATATCCCAGAGGCCTTTCGGAGGGCATTTCAGCCACTTTGGCAAGGGGCCTCAGAAAAGGGCCTGCCACGCTGCGGACAGGACTGGCCACGTTCAGCTCCATACCCTTTTCGAGACCTGTGTGAAGCAGGATGTGCGTTTCTACAATGAGTTCTTCACTCTGGATCTCATCTTCACGGAAAATGGGGCATGTCGGGGAATAGTGGCATGGGATATTAGGAGAGGAGGGCTTCACGTCTTCCATGCCAAGGCAGTTTTGCTCGCCACAGGGGGATACGCCAGGGCCTGGAAGGTCACCTCCAACTCCCACTCCAACACAGGAGATGGTTTGAGCCTGATACTCAGGGCCGGACTGCCCCTCGAAGATATGGAGTTCGTTCAGTTCCACCCCACGGGCCTCTACCCCTCAGGGATCCTCGTGACAGAGGGGGCGAGGGGAGAGGGGGGCTATCTCATCAATGACAAGGGCGAGAGGTTCATGGAGAGATACGCTCCCGAGAAGATGGAGCTTGCCCCCAGGGACGTGGTATCCAGGGCAATCCAGACGGAGATAGATGAGGGGAGGGGAATCGGAGGAAAGGATTTCGTGTACCTGGACCTAAGACACCTGGGAGAGGCCAAGATAAGGGAGGCCCTCCCCCAGATCCACGAGCTGGCTTTGAAGTTCACAGGGGTCGATTGCATAAAGGAGCCCATTCCCATACTTCCCACAGCCCATTACTCCATGGGGGGCATCCCCACAGATACGGATACCCATGTCCTCAGGAATGCCTCCGGGGAGATCGTCGAGGGTCTCTTCGCAGCTGGAGAATGTGCCTGTGTCTCGACCCATGGAGCCAATAGGCTGGGGACCAATTCCACCCTCGAGTGTTGTGTGTTTGGAAGAAGGGCTGGAATAAGTATAGTTCGGTATTTGAGACAGGATCCCTGTTTTCCCGACCTCCCAGAGAATGCCGCTGAGCCTGCTAGGGAAAGGATAGCCAATCTCTTGGAGAGAAAAGGCAAGGAGTCCGTGGCCGAGATACGCGAAATCCTCCAGACAACCATGACGGAGAAGATGGGGATATTCAGGAGAGAGGAGACCATGAAGGAATGCCTCTCGACCATCAAGGAGCTCCAGGAGAGGTATAAGGAGGTTGGAATAACGGACAAAAGCAGGGTGTTCAACACTGAACTCATGGAGGCCATAGAACTTGGAAGCATGCTCGACTTTGTTGAGCCAATAGTCGTTGGAGGAATCGCCAGAAAGGAGAGCAGGGGGGCCCATTTCAGAAAGGATTTTCCCAAGCGTGACGATAAAAATTGGCTCAAGCACACTCTGGCCTGGAAGGAGGACAACACCATAAGGCTCGACTACAAGCCCGTTGTGATCACCCGCTTCCAGCCAGAGGAGAGGAAGTACTGAAGGCAGAAGGGAATTTTTAAAGATTCGAAAACTCCACCCATTTGGGAGGTAAAGAGATGCTTCGCACTTTCCGTATCTTCAGGTTCGATCCCGAAAGGGACAAGGAGCCCCGTTACAGGGAGTATCAGGTGGAATGCCCTAAAGGCTCCACGGTGCTTGATGCCTTGAACCAGATAAAGTGGAAACAGGATGGCACCCTGTCTTACAGGCGCTCGTGTCGTCACGGGATATGTGGTTCATGCGCCATGACCATAAATGGGAAAAACAATCTTGCATGCGAATCTCAGGTGGAGAACCTCAAGGGGATCATATGGGTTGAGCCCCTGAGGTCCTTTCCCATAATAAAGGACCTTATTGTGGACATGGATCCTTTCTTCGATAAGCTCAAGGCCGTGAAACCTTACTTCATAGCGGGAACCCCTCCTACGGACAAGGAGAGGCTCCAGAGTCCCGAGGAGAGAAAGCTTCTCGATGGTTCGTATGAGTGCATCCTTTGCGGATGTTGCACATCATCGTGCCCCTCCTTCTGGGCGGACAAGGATTTCTTGGGGCCGGCAGCCCTCCTCAAGGCATACAGGTTCATCTTCGATTCGAGGGATGAGGGCACTCAGGAAAGGCTCGTAATTCTGGACAACAAGCACGGGTTGTGGAGGTGTCATACAATCTTCAACTGCGCTGAGGCCTGCCCCAAGGGGCTCAATCCCACCTGGGCCATAGGAAAGCTCAAGCAGAAAGTGATAAGGGAGAAATTCTAGAGGGTGTGACATTTGGGCATAGTTATTGTGGTGCTGAGGGAGCTGACTGTACAAGGAAGAAAGGTGTCAATAAGGGAGCGATTACGGAGAGACCCATGAAGATACACGAGTTCCAGGCCAAGGAGATGATGAGGAATCACGGTATCCAGGTGCCCAAAGGGGGGCCTGCTACCTCAGGGGAAGAGGCGATCGAGGTTGCTAAAAGGATAGGCACTGGTCCCTGGGTCATAAAGGCCCAGGTTCATGCTGGAGGAAGGGGAAAAGCGGGGGGCATTCTTAAGGCCTCCTCCCTGGATGAGGTAGAGGAGGTCTCCTCGAGGCTTCTTGGGGCGAGGCTCGCAACGGCCCAAAGTGGGCCTCAAGGGCACTTGGTCACGAAGGTTCTGGTGGAAGAGGCTGTCCAAGTGGAGAAGGAGCTTTATGCAGGAGTTGTGGTGGACAGGTCAGAGGGAAGGGCTGTGTTGCTCCTCAGTGCTTCGGGAGGGGTGGAGATCGAGACCCTGGCCAAGGAGAGGCCCCATGAGATAGTGAGAGAATTCCTGGAGCCTTGGGGTGAGCTTCCCAGCTTTAGGGCAAGAAGGGCATGCTTTGCGTTGGGATTGGATGGCGAGGTTAGGAGTCAGGTGGAGAGGGCCTTGAGGGGCCTTTGTTCCCTTTTCTATCAGGAGGATTGCACCCTTGCTGAGATAAATCCCCTTGCCATAACCAAAGAGGGGGCTGTCCTAGCACTGGATGCCAAGATAAACCTGGATGACAATGCCCTTTTCAGGCACCCCTCGTGGTCCCAGCTGAGGGATCCGGAGGAGGAGGATCCCCTCGAGGTGGAGGCGAGGAACTGCGGCCTCAGTTACGTGAAGATGGATGGGATCATTGGATGCATGGTCAATGGCGCGGGTCTGGCCATGGCCACTATGGATGTGGTCCTGCAACTGGGGGCCAGACCCGCCAACTTCCTCGATGTGGGAGGAGGGGCGAGGGAGGAAGTGGTCTCAAAGGCCTTTGGGATCCTCCTCAAGGACCCAAAGGTAAAGGTGATCCTCGTGAACATCTTCGGTGGAATAACGAGGGGAGATGTCCTCGCAAGGGGGATAGTGGATGCGGCCTCCAAGCTCCAGGTTAATGTGCCTATAGTGGTTCGCCTCGAGGGGACAAATGCCCAAGAGGGCCACAGGATATTGGAGGAGAGTGGTCTTCAAATTCATGTGGCAAAGAGCATGGTGGAAGCGGCTAAACTGGCGAGCACGCTGGGGAGGAATTGATGGCCATCTTGGTAGATGAGGAGACAAGAGTCCTTGTTCAGGGAATAACGGGCAGGGAAGGAAGCTTCCATGCCAAGCAATGTTTGGATTACGGAACAAAGGTCGTAGCTGGAGTCACCCCTGGAAGGGGAGGGAGAAAGGTCGAGGGCATTCCTGTTTTCCACACAGTGAGGGAAGCTGTGAGGGAAACAGGGGCGAATGCTTCCCTCATATTCGTTCCAGCCCCTTCTGCCGCAGATGCCATAATGGAGGCAGCGGAGGAGGGTATTAGGCTCATAGTATGCATAACCGAGGGAATACCCGTTCGGGACATGATCCAGGTGAAGGCATATCTCAAGGGCAAAGCCACAAGGCTCATAGGCCCCAACTGTCCTGGGGTGATCTCCCCTGGAAGGGCCAAAGTGGGGATCATGCCAGGCTATATCCATAGCAGGGGAAACGTGGGGGTGGTATCGAGAAGCGGCACCTTGACCTACGAGGTTGTCCATGGCCTGAGCCAAAGGGGACTGGGTCAATCCACCTGCGTGGGAATAGGTGGCGATCCCATTGTGGGAAGCTCCTTTGTGGACATCCTGGAGCTTTTTGCCAAGGATCCAGAAACCCAGGCTGTTGTCATGATAGGGGAGATTGGGGGCACAGCAGAGGAGGACGCCGCGACCTTCATCCAGGAGAGTTTCCGAAAGCCGGTTGTCGCGCTGATTGCGGGCCTAAGCGCTCCTGAGGGAAAGAGAATGGGTCATGCAGGAGCCATAATTTCAGGAGGAAGGGGAACAGCTCAGGACAAAATCCGAGCGCTTAAGGCAGCAGGAATTCCAGTGGCTTCGACACCAGAGGCAGTGGCCGAGCTAGTTGCTGGCGTTCTGGGCTGATATGACTTAGGGGGGATAGCATGGAGCTAGAGGAGCACTATGCAAAGCTCAGGGCCATGAACGCTGAGGCAGAGCTGGGAGGGGGGCTGGATAGAATCGAGGCCCAGCATGCCAAGGGGAAGCTCACTGCCAGAGAGAGGATACACAAGCTTCTGGATCCTGGAACCTTCGAGGAGTTTGACAAGTTCGTTGTGCACCGCTGTTACGAGTTCGGGATGGAAAAGAAGAGGATCCTGGGGGACGGGGTGGTGACTGGGTATGGGAAGATAAACGGAAGGCCTGTCTTTGTATTCTCCCAGGATTTCACGGTATTCGGTGGTTCCCTGAGCGGGCCATTCGGGGAGAAGGTGTGCAAGATCATGGATCTGGCTGTGAAGGCGGGCTGTCCCATAATAGGTCTCAACGACTCCGGCGGGGCCAGGATTCAGGAAGGAGTGGTGAGTCTGGCCAGTTATGGCGACATATTCCTCAGAAATGTCATGTGCTCAGGGGTCATACCCCAGATATCCGCTATAATGGGTCCATGTGCGGGAGGAGCAGTGTACTCTCCGGCTCTCACGGATTTCATCCTCATGGTGGACAAGACAAGTTACCTCCACATAACAGGGCCTGAGGTGCTCAAGGCAGTTACCCACAGGGAGGTGACCAGTGAGGAGTTAGGAGGTGCCAAGGTCCACACCCAAAAGAGCGGGGTGGCCCACTTCGTGGATCCCGATGACGAGTCCTGTCTCAAGAGGATAAGGGAGCTTCTGAGCTTCCTTCCCCAAAACTGGAAGGAGAAACCTCCGAGGGTGGAGCCAACCGATGACCCGGAAAGGGAAGACGAGGCCCTCCAGACTATGGTCCCGGCAAACCCGAAGAAACCCTATGACATGAAGAAGTTGATACGAACGGTCGTGGACAATGGCTACTTCTTCGAGGTCCACGAGCACTATGCCAAGAACATGATCGTGGGTTTTGCCCGACTAAATGGCCAGGTTGTGGGAATAGTGGCCAACCAGCCAATGCACTTGGCAGGGTGTATAGATGTGGATGCATCCCTCAAGTGCGCGAGGTTCGTCCGAACCTGTGACTGCTTCAATATCCCCCTTGTGACATTCGTCGATGTCCCTGGTTTTCTTCCGGCCATCGATCAGGAAGAGAGGGGCATAATCAAGCACGGGGCCAAGATAATCTTCGCCTACTCCGAGGCAACGGTCCCTAAGGTCACGGTCATAACGAGAAAGGCCTATGGGGGTGCGTATGATGTGATGTCGAGCAAACATCTTAGAGGGGACATAAACTACGCCTACCCGACGGCGGAGATAGCCGTCATGGGCCCCGAGGGTGCGGTGAACATCATCTTCAGGAAAGAGATCCAGTCTGCCGAGGATCCAGAGAAGGAGAGGGAAAGGCTAGTCAAGGAATACAGGGAGACAATAGCTACTCCTTACAGGGCCGCATCCCTTGGGTACATTGACGAGATCATAGAGCCTAGGCACACGAGGAAAAAGCTCATAAGGGCTTTGGAGCTCCTCAAGGACAAAGAGGACATAAGGCCTCAGAGGAAGCACGCCAATATTCCCCTTTGATGGCCTTCTAGCTTTGCCATTGACCGAGAGGAAGGGGGGGCGCCATGTTCGACGAGAAGGCTCTCGAGGAACTCAAGGAAGCCGCAAAGAGGTGGGAAGAATCTCTAGCTCCGACTCTAGCCAAAAGACCAGAGAGAAAACCCTCCTTTGTGAACACCTCTGGAATCCCCATAGAGAGGGTGTACTTGCCCTTCCACTTGGCTGGGCTCGAGTACGAGAGGGACCTGGGATTCCCTGGGGATTATCCCTTTACAAGGGGGGTCCAGGCCACCATGTACAGGGGGCAGCTCTGGACCATGAGGCAGTACGCCGGGTTCGGGACAGCGGAGGAGTCCAACAGACGCTATCGTTATCTTTTGGAGCAAGGGCAGACAGGGTTGAGTGTAGCCTTCGACCTTCCCACACAGATAGGGTACGACTCGGACCATCCCAATGCGTACGGAGAGGTGGGCAAGGTTGGCGTGGCCATAGACTCCATCCACGATATGAGGATCCTCTTCCAGGGCATCCCCCTAGACAAGGTGAGCACCTCCATGACCATAAATGCCCCTGCGGCGATCCTATTGGCCATGTACATGGCCGTGGCGCAGGAACAGGGAGTGAGAGGGGATCAGTTGAACGGGACCATTCAGAACGATATCCTCAAGGAGTACACCTCGAGGGGAACTTACATCTTCCCTCCAGAGCCCTCCATGCGCATTGTAACCGATATTTTTGCCTTCTGTTCCAAGGAGGTCCCCAACTGGAACACCATAAGCATAAGCGGTTATCACATGAGGGAGGCTGGCTGCACAGCAGTCCAAGAAGTGGCCTTCACCCTGGCCAACGGTATAGCGTATGTGGAAGCCGGGCTCAAGGCAGGGCTCGATGTCGATGCCTTTGCCCCTAGGCTCGCCTTTTTCTTCTGCTGTCACCTGGACTTCTTCGAGGAGATAGCCAAGTTTAGGGCCGCAAGGAGGCTTTGGGCTCGTATAATGAAGGAGAGGTTCAAGGCCAAGAATCCCCGCTCCTGCATGCTCAGGTTCCACACTCAGACAGCTGGCTGCACCCTCACAGCCCAGCAGCCCAAGAACAACATCATCAGGGTGGCGTACCAGGCCATGGCCGCAGTCTTGGGGGGAACCCAATCCCTCCACACCAACTCCATGGACGAAGCCCTGGCCCTTCCCACAGAGGAGGCTGTGCAAATAGCCTTGAGGACCCAGCAGATACTGGCCTATGAGTTCGGGGTAACGGAGACAGTGGATCCCCTGGGAGGGTCCTTCTATGTGGAGAGGCTCACAAACGAGATAGAGGAGAGGGCCATGGATTACATCAGGAAGATCGACGAGATGGGTGGCTCTCCCAGGGCCATAGAGCTGGGGTTCATCCAGAAGGAGATACAGGAAGCGGCGTACGCGTACCAGAGGGAAGTGGAGTCCGGCGAGAGGGTGGTGGTAGGGGTGAATCGGTTCCAGGTGCAAGAGCCACCATTCAAGGCGATTCTCAGAGTGGATCCGGCTGTGAGGGAGAGGCAGCTCCAGCGGCTGGAGAAGATCAAGAAGGAGAGGGATTCCGAGAAGGTGAAGAGGGCATTGGACGGGCTTCGGAAGGCCGCTGAGGGCACAGAGAATCTCATGCCTCACATCCTCGAAGCGGTGAAATCAGAAGCCACCCTGGGAGAGATATGTGATGTCCTCAGGGATGTTTTCGGGGAATATCAGGCATCGGTGATTATATGAGGAGGGTCCCATCATGGCAGCCTCGAGGAGGATAAGGGTTTTGGTTGCCAAGCCAGGGCTCGACGGCCACGACAGGGGGGCCAAGGTCTTGGCTAGGGCTTTGAGGGATGCGGGAATGGAGGTAATCTACACGGGGATAAGGCAAACCCCGGAGCAGGTGGTCAACGCGGTAATACAGGAGGACGTGGATGTCCTCTGCCTGAGCAGCCTCTCTGGAGCCCACGACTATCTCTTCCCGAGGATCATGGAGCTCCTCAGGGAAAAGGGAGTTGACGACATCCTGGTTCTGGGAGGTGGAATAATCCCAGAGGAGGACATACCAGCCCTCAAAGCAGTTGGCATAGCGGAGATATTCGGACCGGGCTCCTTCACCTCGGATATCATCAAGTTCATAGAGGAAAACGTCAAGGACCGCTCAAAGACAAGGGGCGAGGGGGAAAGATGAGGATACTTCATATAGACCACATAGGTGTTGCATCCAAGGACATGGCCGAGGCCCTCAAATTCTTCGTGGAAAAGCTCGGAATGGAGGCGACGGGCTTCGAGACCATAGAGGACCAAAAGGTGAGGGTAGCTTTCCTCCCCCTGGGAGAGGGGGAGATAGAGATCCTGGAGTCCACATCCCCAGATGGTCCTGTGGCCAAGTTCATAGAGGCCAGGGGAGAAGGGGTTCAGCACATAGCCCTGAGGGTTGACGACTTGGACTCTGCCTTGGAGGAACTCAAGGCCAAGGGAGTGAGGCTCATAGACGAGAAGCCCAGGATTGGTGCTGGTGGGGCTCGCATAGCTTTCATACATCCCAAAGAGACCCATGGGGTCCTCTTGGAGCTCTGCGAGAGGAAGTGAGGGGCCCCATATACCCGAGGTAGAGCGAGATAAATGGGGAAGCCTGGGAGGCTTGCGAAAGGAGGTGGAATCCTATGGGACCTGCCCTCGAGGGAATAAGGGTCTTGGATCTTTCCAGGGCCCTTGCTGGGCCTTACTGCACCATGATGCTAGGGGATATGGGCGCTGAAATCATAAAATTAGAGATGCCGGGAACAGGTGATGAGGCGCGCCATTACGGGCCGCCATTTCAGGAGGGGGAAAGCAGCTATTTCCTCAGTGTCAACAGGAACAAGCTGAGCATCACCCTCAATCTCAAGGATTCGAGGGGAAAGGAGATATTCCGAGAGCTGGCGAAGAAGTCCGATGTGCTTGTCGAGAACTTCAGGCCTGGAACAATGGAGGAATTGGGCCTCGGATATGATTCCCTCAAGGATCTAAACCCCAAACTCATATACTGTGCCATAACTGGTTTCGGTCCCAAGGGCCCAGATTCCCAGAGGCCAGGGTACGATCTCATAGCCCAGGGAATGGGCGGGATAATGAGCGTGACAGGCCCCATAGGAGGTCCACCTTACAGGGTGGGAATCGCGCAAGCTGACATAACCGCTGGGATGTTCGCCGCATATGGGATCATGGTGGCCCTCTTTCACAGGGAGAGAAGTGGTCAGGGGCAGAAGGTGGAGACCTCTCTGTTTCAGAGCCAAATAGCCCAGCTCACCTTCCAAGCGGGAAGGTTCTTTGCAACGGGCGAGTCTCCCAAACCCCAGGGGAACCAGCATCCCCTCATCGCCCCTTACGAGAGCTTCAAGACAAGGGATGGCCACATCAATATCGCCGTGGGAAATAACGCCCTTTGGTCCACCTTCTGTAAAGTGATGGGGCTAGAAAGCTACGAGAAGGATCCCCGATTCGACACCAATCCCAAAAGGGTCCAGAACAGGCCGGCTCTGGTGGAAATCATAGAGGAGCGAACAGTCAAGTTCACGACAGAGGAATTGAGGAAGATCCTCGATGAAGCTGGAATCCCCAATGGTCCTGTCTGGACAGTGGGGGAGGCCCTGACAGCTCCCCAGACCATTGCCCTTGGGATGGTCCAGGAGCTGGGACATCCCAAGGCTGGCAGGATCAAGGTGACGGGAATCCCCGTGAACCTGAGTTCCACCCCTGGCTCCATAAGGCAGCCTCCTCCTCTCCTTGGCCAACACACAGAGGAGGTCCTCTCGAGGCTTCTCGGGATGGGTCAAAGGGAGATCCAGGAGCTCAGGGAAAAGGGCGTCATCTGAGATCCCAGGTGCACCTCAGCCCTTGGTCTTCCTGACCCTTATCCTCCAGGTGCCGGGAGAGAGCTCCTCCACTGCCAGGACCTCTTGGCCTTCCATCTCCATGCTTTTGGGGACGTTCTTGGCGGAAGGGGGAAAATCCACAAGGACCTCCAGGACCTCGCCGATTGCCATCTCTTCGAGGGCGAGCTTGGACTTGACAAAAGTATAAGGGCACATTTCGCCCCTCAAATCCAATCTCCTCGCTCTCTCTCCACTTGCAAGCGTTTCCATCGGGGTTCCCTCCCTCTTCACCATACAAATACCCTATCTGCCTCCAGGATGAGATCCAGAAGCTCCGGGTATCCTATTTCCCTGGACCCATCCCCTTTTCTGCCCTCACCCGTGTACCTGCGCGGGGAAAGGTCCCAGGCTTTGAGGGCACCTTTCTTGCCTTCCAGGGACACTATGGTGATGTCGCTCTCCTCCATCTGATATTGCAGAATTTCCCTCAGAAGCCTTCCCGATGGGCCCCTCATTAGGTGGAGGACTTTCCTTCTCGATGGACATGGCTCCCCAAGGACATCCAGCCCTGGCGGGGGAGCGGTTTTCGGAATCACATGGTTCATGGGATTTGCCTCCTCATCAGTCTTGAACAAGGACGGCCACATGGGAGTCAGCGACGAACTTCACAATGTCCGGAAGCTCCCACGATTCCACCCCTTCCTTAGATAGGATCAACTCCTCCGAGGTCCCTTTTCCCCTCTCCACGACTACAAGGCAGCCCATCTCCAGAAGGGCATCCAGGTGCTTGCGGAACTCCACATGGGCTTTATCTTCCGCCTCCTCAAGAAGCCACTTTGTGCCAGAGCCAACGAGAAAAAGATGCACTTGGGGATTTCTAAGGGTGAGGCCAACTGCCATCCTCGCAGCCTCAACGGCCTTGTTGCCCTTGGAAGGATGAGAGGCTATGACCATGGATATTCTCTTTCTCTCCCTCGCTGACACCTCAACACAGGGCGATGAATACATCCGACTCCTCCATCATGCAGGCCAGATTATACTGGCTGCTTTCCTCGAATCCCCATGGGTAACCACCGAGGAGATTGATGCCCCTTTCCATGGCATTGAGGGCGCAAAAGCTCACCCTCGCACCATGCTCTTTGGCCATCTGGAGCCTGGGATCCGGCAGGTACTTGACACTTTCGGCCATTAGGAAAATCTCGATCTCGACGTTTTTACCTTTTGCCTCAGCGCAAAGCGCCCAAAGATGATCCAGATCCCCCGGCTTCTCATCCGAAAGAAGCACTATGGCCAACTTCCTAGGACGCCCCTGATCTGTGGGCGCTGACTTCGCACGAGAACTCATAGTCCGCGAGCTCCTCTATTCTGGATTCCTCCCCGCAAGCAGGGCAGAGGGGGTCCCTTCTGAGTCTCAACTCCTGAAACTCCATCTCCAGGGCATCGAAGAGGAGGAGGCGGCCAACAAGGGGTTTTCCTATTCCCAGAAGAAGCTTGAGGGTCTCCGTTGCCTGAATGAGCCCTATTATCCCCGGCAGGATGCCCAAGACTCCCGCCTCCTGACAGCTTGGAACGGAGCCAGGGGGAGGCATCTGAGGAACGAAGCACCTGTAACATGGCCCTTCCTTGGGAAGAAAAACGCTCACCTGCCCCTCGAAGCGAAACACAGCGCCGTATACGAGAGGCTTGCCCATGAGAACACAGGCATCATTGAGGAGAAATCTGGTCGCGAAGTTATCCGTGCCGTCCAGAACCACGTCGAAGTCCTGGATTATCTCCCTTATGTTGGCTGCGGATATCCTCTCGGGCCATTGCTCCACTCGGACATCTGGGTTTATGGCATTTATGGTTTCCCTGGCGGATACGACCTTGGGTTTCCCCAGATCCTGGGTCGTGTGAATGACTTGTCTTTGGAGATTGCTCAGCTCCACGGTGTCGAAATCCACGAGTCCCAAGGTCCCAACCCCAGCTGCTGCCAGATACAGGGCTGCTGGGGACCCCAGGCCTCCTAACCCCACCAAGAGGACCTTGGAGACCATGAGCCTCCTCTGCCCCTTTCCCCCCACCTCTGGCAAGATTATGTGCCTGCTATATCTCCGAATCTGTTCCTCGGTGAGCCAAAACATCTTGTCCCTCCCTCACCCTCCTGCTATGGCAGGGACTATGGAGATGACATCCCCATCCTTCACTGCGGTCCCTTCCCCCTGAAGGAACCTGATGTCCTCGTTGTTGAGGTAAATGTTGATAAAGGGCCTCAGGCTGCCTCCATCGTAGAGCCTCTGGACCACCCCAGGGTATCTCTGGGAGAGGTATCCCAGCACCTGGGACACTGTTTGCCCCTGAGCTTCCAAGACGGAGTTTCCATCCACGAATCTTCGAAGGGGTGTCGGGATTCTAACCAAGACTGACATTTTTCCTCTGCCTCCTTTCTTTCTGTTCCTCCAGCGCCACGAAATCTTCCAAGGTGGGGTCTATTATGGAAGGCCTTCGGGTTGCGCCCACCAAGGCATCCTGGGTCTTCAATCCGTTTCCCGTTATGGCCAGGACCGTGAGATCATCCTTGCCTATTCTTCCCTCTCTCACGAGCTTTCGAGTTGCTGCCACCACCACCCCTCCCGCCGTCTCGGTGAATATCCCCTCGGTTTTTGCAAGCAAGAGAATGCCCTCTATGATCTCTCGGTCGGAGACGTCCTCCGCATATCCCCCACTTTGTCTTATGGCGCCAAGACCGAATAGTCCGTCGGCTGGATTTCCTATGGCTAGGGACTTGGCTATGGTATTGGGCTTGACGGGCTTTATCGTGTCCCAGCCATTTTTGACAGCAGTGGCCACTGGGGAGCACCCACTTGGCTGGGCCGCATATAGCCTAGCCTTGTTCTTTGGGATCCATCCCAGTTCCTCGAGTTCAGTGAGGCCCTTCCATATCTTGGTGAGCAGGGAGCATCCGGCAACAGGTATTACGATGTGGTCGGGGCATTGCCATCCGAGCTGTTCCGCTATCTCGAATGCGAAGGTCTTGGACCCCTCGGAATAATAGGGTCTCAAGTTTATGTTCACGAATGCCCATGGGTATTGGGATGCCACCTCGGAGCACAGCCGATTTACCTGGTCGTAGTTTCCCCTAACTGCGACCACTTCTGTCCCGTATACCGTGGTTCCCACTATCTTGGCCTCCTCTATATCGGCTGGAATGAAGATGAGGCTTCTTAGCCCGGCGGCGGTTGCCTGAGCAGCCAGGGAGTTGGCGAGATTCCCCGTGGAGGCACAGGCCACTGTATCGAAACCAAATTCCACTGCCTTGGAGACCGATACTGCAACGACCCTGTCCTTGAAGGATAGGGTGGGGTGATTGACAGCGTCATTTTTTATGAAAAGCCTCTTTAGCCCCAGTGCATCCCCTAGCCTCTTCGCGTGAAAAAGGGGGGTAAATCCCACTTCCAACCCCACCTTGGGCTCGCCCTGAAGGGGAAGGAGGGGCCAGTAACGCCACATGCTATTGGGACCGCGTGATATGGTCTCAGGGGAAAACTTCCTTCCCAAAAACTCATAATCGTAAGTCACCTCCAGTGGCCCAAAACAATCCTCGCACACGTAGAGGGGAGATTCCTCATATCTTTTTCCGCAAACTCGACATACAAGTCCTGTAGAGTACCCCATGGCAATTATCTCCTTTCTCGTGATGAGATCACTTTGATTCTCTATGGTTCGTTTTTCGAGCTGTGCCAGGGGTGATTCTCTTTGGAGGGTCGGGGAACTGGCCGTGAGCGGTGGGTCGCTAATGTGGGCTGAAGAGCTTAAGCCCAGTCAATCCCCGGTCTTTTCACTACGCCAGAGCCCCCCGGTCTCCATCCCCTGGGAGTGGCTCTTTCCTCTCTCCGCATGTCGCTACACGTTTGCATGTCCATTTCCATGGCCTCACCTCCTTCCGCAAGGCTCTCGTCTTGTATATCACGTTGTGATATATCTGTCAACCCAAAATTTTCCCTGTCCCAAAGAACGCTTCGAAGGGAACGGGGATTCCCGGAGACTCTCGCCCAGTCTCCCGGACCTGAGAGGTGGTGCCTCTTTCCAATGGGTGTTGCGTGCCATACTACAACGTGATACAGTGGCCTCGTCTTCCGTGATCTTCTTGGTGGGAAGGTTCTAGAGATGGAACCGAGAGGCCCGATCTCTCCGGATGCGAGATTGGAGGAAATGGAGCGCAAGTTAGAGCGCATGGAGCAGAGGCTCGAGTTCCTCTACTCTTACTTCAGGCTTCCTTTCCCGGACAAGACACCCCCCTTGTCTCGACCAGTATCCCCTTCGGAGCCGGATGAGGAGCTGATCCATTGGGCTGAGAGGACTTTCCTTCTTTCCAAGGGGGCTGCCCTCTGTTTCCTTTTGGTTTTGGCATTTGTGCTGAGGGCCCTCACGGACGGGCAAATCTGGGATGTGAGAATGGGCTCCTGGGTGGGAATCTCGTACTGTGGGCTCTTGGTCCTGGGAGGCGCGTTCTGCTATAGGAGGAGGAGCCCCTTGGCTGGGGTTTTGAGCGTATGTGGGATCCTTTTCGCCTATTCCATAGTCCTAGAGGGACACGAGAGGCTAAAAAGCATAAACACAATGGAGGCTTATCTCCTCCTGGCTGGGGCAGGAGTCTCAAGTGCCGCAATGGCTCGGATCTTCTCAGCAAGAGGCCTGGGGACCATGGGCATTTTGGGGATGAGTTTGACAGCGGCCCTTCTCGATCAGCCTGCTCCCAATTGGCCCCTTTCCATGGGGCTAATGCTTCTTGCTGTGGTGATCTCCTCTTTCGAGGGCTTCTCAACGAAGAGGGCCTGGCCCAGATGGCTTGTGATGGCGGGGGCGACTGTGTTTCTGGCCCTGTGGTCGAGCAAGATCACCTTTGCCCTGAGGATAGGAGAGACCCTTTCCGGGCCCCTCTCTTCTGTCCTATTTCTTCCTTTTACAGGGCTTTTTCTCATCGTCATATCTTGGACTTCCCTCTGGAAGTCGCTTTCCTGGAAGACTTCCAAGATCTCAGGGCCCGAGGCCTTAGCACCAGCTATAGCCTCGGCCTTGGCCTATCTTCTCGCTCGGGAGGTCCTGAGTGTGGAATCCGAGGAGTTGCCCATTCTGGGACTGGCAGGTACCTCCTTGGGCACGGTGCATCTTCTCATCCTGTGGGCCCTAGCAAAGAAGGAAGCGAAGATGGCCGCAGTGGGTTTTTCCATTGCGGGGGTTTGCCTTTTGGGCATGGCTCTTCCAGATCTCCTGGGGAGCCTTCTCCCATCCTTGCCCCTCGTCTCCTTGGTGGGAATCCTGTTCTTGGCCTTGGCCAGAAGATGGGACCATGGCCCCCTTCGGGTCTTCGCGCACCTGATCCAGACCTACCCCGCCCTCTTTACGGGTCTTTGGCTTTGGGATCGAGAGATCTCCGACCTATCCACGACGGCCTTTGTCCTTGCCCTCGTGGTCTTCTTGGTGAGCTCCAGCCATTACCTTGTATCCAGGAAGGACATCTCCAAGGGTCTCCCACGGAGAGGGCTGTGGGAGCATGATCCCAGGGACCTTCTCGCTGTGCTGCCCCTGGGGTCCTCACTGTTCTGCGCTTTCTCCATCTCCAATGTCCTATGCTATCTTCTCCTAGCCCCCATTCTGGGAGGCAGGGATGGTCTCTGGATATCTGTGCAGACAGGGCTTCTAAGCTGTTTCATGATGGCCCTCTGCTTCTTTGGTTACTTGAGACGGCTCCGAGAGGTTCGCAACTTGGCCATTCTCCTGGGTATTGTCCTGGTCCTCAAGATAGTCCTCATCGACCTTTTCCAGGGAAAGGGTCTAGCCCTAGTCGTGAGCTTCTTCTGGCTGGGAATGGCAGCCCTTGTTCAATCCGTGATCCTGAGTCGTTGGCAAAGATCAGGGTCCAAGGAAGGAAGTGGTGTGCCCTCGTGAGCCTCGAAACACCGCTTTGGCGCAGGTTCGTGGCTAGACCATGGCATCATTGCGGGTTGGAGCTCCCCGGCCCTGGGCCGTTGGGGAAGACTGCTAGAATTGAGCATCTGGGCCAAGGACTGGGAGCACTACCCGGAAGGTGCTGCCCTTTCCCGGTATTGTCTCTACCTCTAAGGATCCACCGTGCTCATCCACTATCTTCTTGGCTACGAGAAGGCCGAGACCAGTCCCCTTGGAGCCTTTGGTTGTTACGGATTTCACAAAGAGCTTGTCCCTTATCTCTTCGGGTATACCGGGGCCAGTATCCCTCACCTCCAGGACTGTTTCGCCACTCTCCCTGAACATGCACCTCACAGTCACTTTATGGGAGCCCTGACCGGGCTTGGATTGGCATGCCTCTATGGCATTGGTCACGAGGTCCATGAGAACGGTGTGGACGCCCATGGGATCCACCAAAGTGGTCCTCGAGGGTTCTGTTGACTCGAGCTCCAAAGCGACCCCCGCCTGCGAGGCCATGCTCGAGGCAAGCTCCACCACCTCCCTGCAAATCCACTGAGGATCCACTTCCTCCCTCACAGGCCTCCTCTCCTTGGAAAGATAGAGGATGTCCCTCACGAGCTTCGAGATCTTGGCGACGTTGCCCTTGACCATGTTCCAACCCTTGCCCAGAAGCTCGGCATCCTGCCTCCCCAAGGCCGTATCCACCACGTATATCCCTCCTTCCAGACCCCCCAGTATATTCTTTATGGTATGGGATATTCCGGCTACCGTCTCTCCGAGAAGGACGAGTTCCTTTTGCAACTCCTTTATGGGGGTAATATCCGTGAGGATCTCCATGACAGCCTCTACTTGGCCCGTCTGGGCCCTTAGAGGCGCTGCATGAATGAGAAAGGTCCTCGTCTTACCGGAAGGAAGCCTTCTTGTTTGTTCTATGCTCCACACTTCTCCATCTTCGAGGCATCGGAGGGCAGGGCAACCGCTGCACGGAGTGTTCTGGGAATCCCAGGTCTGAAAACAGGTCTCCCCCACCCTGTCCCCCAAGACCTCCCTGAAGAGTTTGTTGCACTTGCTGATCCTGAGTTCCCTATCCAGCACCAAGATCAAGGCTGGCACCTCATCGAAAAGGGTCCTAAACTCCTCCCTGCTTTGGAAGAGCTTCTTCTCCCTTTCCTCAATCCTCCTGCTCATATGGTTGAATGCGCGGGTCAGCTCCCCGAGCTCATCCTCCCTATCCAAGTCGATCTCTGTCCCGTACTCCCCTTGGCTTATTCTGCTAGCTGATTGAACCAGAAGGCTGACAGGCCTGTAGATGGCTCTGAGAAGGAAAAAAACACTCACAGAGGCCGTGAGGATGAACACTCCCAATCCGAATAGGGCAAGCCTACGACTTCCCTTTCTCACAGCTCCGTCCAGGTCCTCGAGAGATCTCCTTATCTCGAGCACCCCTAGCAGTTTATGGTTCTGGGGATGCACATGACATGGGGCCTCGTAGCAGCTCCTCTCTCCAAATATGGGGGCCACTATGGCAATTGCCCTCCCTCCGTTCCAACGGTCCTCGAAGATCATGTCCTTGGCCTGGAGGGGTAGTCTTGGGGGCTGGTCTCTATGGCAGATTATGCAGGTTGGCGCATCCATTCCCACAGGAGCTCCGGGATCCTCGGGACCCCCCCTGTAACGGATAACCCCATATCGAGTGTAGATTCTCACTGAGAGTATGTTCTTCTGCTCTCCCACGGTCCTTATTATGTCCTCTATGCCCTCGGGGTGGTTGGCCTGCATGCTGCGCTTCGTGTTCCTGAGCACGATCCCAGTTAGATCAACAAGCTCCTTTTCCGCTGCATCCCTGAGGGTCCTCACCTCATAGCCGAGAAAATAGAGGAAAAATAGTAAAGTGGCCCCTCCTATGGCCGCGCCCAAAAGGAGGCAGAGCTTGAGGCCGAGGGACTTTCTCCACGGAGTTTTCAAAGGACTAGGCTCAAAGGTGGCACGCGATTCCTTGCCTTGCAGTGCTCCTGTGTCAGAACAGTCCATTGCCATCCGGGCAGATCAACTCCCCAAGACCCTCGCCACTGTGTCGAGAAGGGTTTTGGGGGCCACGGGCTTCTCCAGATATGCAGCCGGTACTCTAGTCTTGAGCCCCTCAAAGAATTTCTTGTGGTCTCCTCCCATGACATCCTTTATCCCCGTTATGAGCACAATGGGAATGTCTTTGTACCGTTCATCCTTCTTGAGGTCTCTGAAGAGGGTTATCCCCGTTTTATCGGGCATTACAAGGTCCAGAAGGATGAGGTCCGGCCGTTCCCTCTCCAGAGTCGAGATAGCCTCGTGGGCACTCGTCAGCCCGCGGACCTCGTAGCCCTTCTCTTCGAGAACAGTTCTGTAAAAAAGCACCATATCCGGCTCGTCATCCACAATGAGTATCTTCTTCGCCATCCTACGTGCCTCCTTCCCAAAGTTTTTGTGGGTCCATCCCCTGGACTTGGCCTCGAGGAATTCCCTCATGTCCAATATCACAGCCATGTTCCCTCCTATTCCCTGCCCCCTAGATCCGAAATCCGCCAAGGGCTCGGCCCCGCCAACGAACTCAATGGCACCGCATCTGGCTCCATCCTCGCTTGGGGCCAGAAGCTGGGCTCCAGAAGACTTTATCTTTTTGCTCAACTTTATATTATCCCGCCTCAGGGTGCAAGTCCAAAGAGATCCACAGGGTCCCCATGCGAAAATGTGAGCCCAAGCCCTGAAGGCCATTCCGCCGGTTGGAATTGCCTTATATTAGGGCCAGCCTCTAATTGCGCCCCCCGGGGGAAGACCGGGCTTGGGGGATGCTAGCTGTTCCTCCAAATTTCAAGGCTGCAAGCGTGCCGAGGCAGTTGATTTCCGGGGGGTTGCCAGTAGCCCAATGGGGAGGTGCCTCAATGAACGCCATGCCTTCGGTGCGGGCATGCGGAGAAGCCCCGTTGAGGGAACTTTCCTTTTTCTCACAAAAAGGACTCCTTGGCCTTCCGTCCCTCGGAAGTGGCTTTCTCACTGACCCTTTGAGGCCTTTGCCAAAGCTGCCTCCAAAAGCTTTATGCCCTTTTGAGACAAGTCAATGGATCTCGTTAGGGACTCTCTGGCCATCTCTGGATTGTGGAAACCGTCCGAGTTCTCGGCAGTCCACCACTCCCAATATATGTGAGCCTGGTCGTGAATCTTCCTGGCTTCTCTGAGGACCTCTTCCTCCACACCCTTTTCCTTTGCCCTTGCAAAGGTGTCTATGAATTGTGCCAGCCAGAACTCCGCCTTTGTCATCTTCCCTCTGATATAGTTCTGGATAGCGTCGACCTGGTATTCAGCCTCTCTCTCCGTCCAGTATTTGTGGCACTTGGTGCAGGTGTCTTTTATGAGGTACCGAGCGCTTCTCTGCCCATGCCAGGTGTAGGTCTTCTGCCCTTTTTTCACTTTGGGCATGTGGCAGTCCTTGCATTCCACGCCCGCTCTCTCGTGTTTGCTCATCCAGAAGGTCTCCACCTCGGGATGTTGGAGCTTTGAAAGGGAGGCGCCTGTGACAGCGTGCTTGAAATCTTTGAACTTGTAAGCCCTCATTTTCTCGTTATAGTCGAACACGTTCACCCATGGGAATAGGTTCGCCCTCCTGTCTGCCATTGTGACGGCCTCTCCAGTTTGCGGGTCGTGGCCTGGATTGCAGTTGTACTCCACATGGCACTGAGCACACATGAGGACCGAGTCCCCCCTGTTGAGCAACCCTATGGCCCGAAAGTCCCTGAACACGTACTTGCTGATCGTCGTCTTCTTGCTCTTCTCCTTGTCGTAAGGGTAGGTCCCCTCGCCCCTGTCCACAACCGCTTCTATTAAGGCATCCCTCACCACGCGAGGGCCAGCCGAATGGGGATCGTGGCATATGTAGCAGTTAATAGGGTGCTTGAGGTCTCTCACGAACTCGACGACCTTGGAAGTGCGATCCCATTTGGCTCGACTGTCCTTGTCTCCCAAGTACTTCCATTTGAGAATGTGGTCCTGGGTCTTGCAGCTCAGGCAAACAGGATTGGCAGCAGTTGCCGTCTGGGGAAGGAAGACCTTCTGATCATTGGTCCCTGGCTCCTTGTCTAGTAGCACGTTCCACACATTCTTCTCCACCGCCTTGGCATCGCTTATCTTGGTCCAGTCCTTGAGTTGAAATCTGCCACCGTAGGCCCTATCGACCAATAGGTGATCCAGGAGAGCAAAGACATGACTCCTGGGCTCAGCATGCTCCTTGGTGAAACCGTGGGGCATGACGAGCTTGTCGAACAACGGTGACCTGCTCCTGAAGCTAGCCTTCTCCACCCTAGCCTTGGACAAGAGATTAGGAGCGACAAAAGATTCATACTGCTCCTTGTGGCATTTGCCGCAGGCCGCGTGATCAGTCCTCGTCTCGGGCAACTGGGATGGGTCCTTTAGATGTTCCGTGAGCCTCCCATGACACCCTTCACAGCTAACTCCAATATGCTTCCCTTTGGAGCGGAACTCCTTTATCTCTGGGTGGCAGGAATAGCACTCGAGCTGACCTTCTTGTTTGGAGGTCGGGGAAGTAGCCTTTGCCCCAGAGTTGGCTTCAGGGCTAAGGGCCAAGAAAGAGAGAAAGAGAATGTGGACAAGGATCTTCCTCATGGCCTTCCTCCTCCACCTTTGGGGTCGTTTCTCCCAAACGCGGCAAATATACTCGACCTTTAGAGTATGGTCAAGTTCTCGCCGGTGGGGATCTTGGAACCCCGAGCTCTCCAAGGATGCTCCCCTTGATGCCTTCTCCAGTTGTGTAAAACTCAAGTAAGGGCCCCTGGAAAGGTACTCAAATGGGGACAAGAACTAGAGGAGGGGTACCATGGAAATTTCAACCCTGGGAGTAATAGGAGCCGGGCAGATGGGATCGGGTATAGCAGAGGTGGCCTTGGATGCCGGCTTGAAGGTGATCTTGAGGGATACCAGGGAGGAAGCCCTCCAGAGGGCGAGGGCACGTATCCAGAGGGGCTTGGAAAAAAGGGTGGAGAAGTCCCTTTTGAGCCCCGGACAAAGGGACGAGAGAATGGAGAGGCTTTATACGACCCTGGAGATCTCCGAGCTTGCCCCATGTCAGTTCGTGATAGAAGCAGCACCCGAGGACCCCCGACTCAAGAGAGAGATCTTGGCCCAACTTGAGGGAATTGTGGGTGAAGATACCGTATTCGCCTCTAACACATCCTCCATCTCCATCACCAAGCTAGCTTCCTCCGTCAATAGGCCCCAGAGGGTCATAGGTATGCACTTTTTCAACCCAGTGCCCAAAATGAAGCTTGTGGAAATCATTAGGGGAGCCCACACCTCGGATGAGGTCTTCTCCATCACATGGGATCTTGCTCAGAGGATGGGCAAGTCGCCTGTGGAAGCTCGTGACTTTCCCGGTTTCATCTCGAGCAGACTCATCTTCAATTACATGAACGAGGGGATCTGGCTTCTATACGAGGGCTTGGGAAGTGCGGAAGAGATAGATAGTATAATGCGAATGGGAGCCAACCACCCCATGGGACCCCTCGAGCTCGCGGATTTTGTGGGCCTGGATACTGTGCTTTCGGTGATGAGGGTCCTCGAGGAGGCATTTGGTGAAAGGTACAGGCCGTGTCCCCTTCTCGTTCGTTTGGTTGAGGCTGGGTGGCTGGGGAGGAAGGTGGGAAAGGGCATCTACTCGTACGGAGGCGCCAAATGATAAGCTTCGAGCTCTCCGAAGAGCAAAGGCAAATCCAGGCCAGGGCCCGGAAATTCGCGAGGGAAGTGATGGCCCCTGTAGCTCCCATCCATGATAGGGATGGGAGTTTTCCCTGGGAGGTGCTCAGGGAGGCCCACAGGGAAGGGTACTTCACCCCCCTGGTTCCCGAGGAGTGGGGAGGCAGGGGGCTCAAGGTCCTGGATACCTGCATAGAGGCAGAGGAACTGGCAGCGGGTTGCATGGGGATCTACGTCTCGATATTTGTCAACACTCTGGCCCTTTACCCCATAGTCAGGTTCGGAACTCCTGACCAGAAGGAGAGGTTCCTCACCCCCTTCAGCTCGGATTTCAGGCTGGCATCCTATTGTCTCAGTGAGAGGGAGGCGGGATCGGATCCCTCCTCCATGAAGACAAAAGCAGTGGCATCGGACGGTCACTACATCATCGATGGAACCAAGATGTGGATAACAAATGGTTCATACGCGGACCTGTATCTGGTCTTCGCCACGAGGGATCCATCTCTGAGACACAGGGGGATCATGGCGTTTTTGGTCCCGAGAGAGCTCGAAGGAGTTCACCCGGGCGAGGCCATAGAGAAGATGGGCCAGAGGGCCTCCAACACCGCGCCAGTGACCTTCTCCCATGTGAGGCTCCCGGAGGAAAACCTCCTGGGAGGAAAGGAGGATGGGTTCAAGAAGGCCATGGCTGCATTGGATGTCACGAGGCCGATAATGGCAGCTGCAGCCGTGGGGCTGGCCAGGTCGGCCATGGAGCTGGCTACAGCCTACGCTTGCAAGAGGGTACAATTCGGGATCCCCATTTTCGGCCACGGGGCCATACAGACCATACTGGCCGACATGGCTATATCCATAGAGGCTGCGAGGCTGGCTTCTTGGAAAGCCGCCTGGATAGCTGACCAGGGGGAAAGGAACACCAAGGAGGCAGCCGTTGCCAAAGCCCTGGCCGCAGATGTGGCCATGAAAGTGACAACGGATGCTGTTCAGGTATACGGGGGCATGGGTTATACCAAGTGGCACCCAGTGGAGAAACTCATGAGGGATGCGAAGGTGATACAAATCTACGAGGGGACCTCTCAGATCATGCGAAGGATAGTGGCCAGGGAAATGAGGAAGGAAGCGGACCCCCGATAGGGCCATGGGCCCGCAACGAGAAGGAGGGGAGAAGATGAAAAGGGAGTTCCATCTCATAGAGTTCTACGGCAACGAATGTTCTCACTGCAAATCCATGGAGCCTCTTGTGAGGAGATTGGAAGAGGAGGAAGGGGTGGAGGTAGCGAAACTGGAGGTCTGGCACAACGAGGCCAACGCGAGACTCATGAGGGAATACGATCAAGGCAGGTGCGGTGGAGTGCCTTTCTTTTTCAATACGAAAACCGGAGAATGGCTCTGTGGAGCGGTGAGTTACGAGAGGTTGAGACAGTGGGCCCTCGGTGGCCGATGAAAAGGAGTTCCACCGATGAATGGGATATTCGATCCTTCGATCTTGGATGGCATCGACATGCTGAGGATTCTCCATCCGGACGGTTCGATCGAGGAGGCTCTCAGACCTCCCGAACTTTCGGATGAGAAGATCCAGGCCCTCTACAGGGAAATGGTCTTCCTGAGACTGGCTGATGAGAGAGCCGTGCAACTCCAACGCCAGGGAAGGATGGGGACCTACGCACCTTTTATGGGGCAGGAGGCGGCACAGGTGGGAAGCGCCACTGCCCTGGAAGAGGGGGATTGGATCTTCCCTTCCTTCAGGGAGACGGCTGCCATGTACATGAGGGGAGTCCCGATGGCAATGCTGTTCGCTTACTGGATGGGAAACGAGGGAGGTCAGAGATTCCCAGAGGGGGTGAAGGTCCTTCCCATCTCCATCCCCGTCGGTACCCATGCCTTGCACGCCGTTGGGTTTGCATGGGCGAGCAAGCTCAGAAGCGAGACCTCTTGCTCCGTCGCGTACTTCGGCGATGGGGGGACATCCAAAGGGGATTTTCACGAAGCAATGAACATGGCGGGGGTATTCCGGGTTCCCGTCATCTTCTTCTGCCAAAACAATCAATATGCCATATCTGTTCCTAGGCGAGCCCAGACGGCCTCCAGGACCATTGCCCAGAAAGCGATAGCTTACGGGTTTCCTGGGATCCTAGTGGACGGCAATGATTTGGTGGCTGTGTACGCTGCCACTAGGTGGGCCAGAAGAAGGGCGATAGAGGGTGAAGGGCCTACCCTGATCGAGGCAGTGACATACAGGCTCGGCCCCCACACAACTGCAGATGATCCCAGTAAATATCGAACCGAGGAGGAGGTGGCGGAGTGGAAACCCCTGGACCCTCTCGTGAGGACCAGGCTCTACTTGCGAAATTGCTGTCTGTGGGATGATGAGATGGAGGAGTCCGTGAGGGTCTATGCCGAGGAGAGGGTGAACAGGTTGGTCAAGGAAGCGGAGAGCTTTCCTGACCCCGCCATCGAGGACATGTTCGCCTACACCTTCGCGCAGATGCCCCCGAGCCTGGAGGCCCAAATGCGCGAGTACCAAGAATTCCTCAAAAGCGTGGAGCGATGACTCATGGCGAGGCTCACCATCGTTCAGGCTATACAGGCTGCCCTAATGGAGGAGATGGAGAGGGATCCATCGGTCATGGTCCTGGGGGAGGATGTGGGGAGAGAGGGTGGTGTTTTTCGTGCCACTGATGGCCTTCAGGAGAAGTTCGGGCCTGAGAGGGTCGTGGATACACCTTTGGCGGAGTCGGGCATAGTGGGTGTGGCCCTTGGACTAGCTCTCAATGGGATGAGGCCTGTTGCTGAGATCCAGTTCGACGGCTTCATGCCCCCTGCTTGGGACCAGATAATTTCCCATGTGTCCAGGATAAGGACGCGATCCAGGGGGAAATTCTCCGCACCCCTGGTCATAAGAATCCCATACGGAGGAGGGATCCGGGCCCCTGAACACCACTCGGAGGCCACAGAGGCGGTCCTAGTCCACACACCGGGCATAAAGGTCGTATATCCTTCCACCCCTTATGATGCCAAGGGCTTGCTCATCTCGGCCATAAGGGATCCAGACCCTGTCCTTTTCCTCGAGCCCAAGAGAATCTACAGGGCCTTCCGGCAGGAGGTGCCCGATGAGCCCTACACGGTTCCCCTGGGACAGGCCAGGAAGGTGAGAGAGGGATCACACGTTACTCTGGTGGCCTGGGGCGCAATGGTCAGAGAGGCTGAGAGGGCATCAGAGATAGCCTCTTCCAAGGGCATAGAGACGGAGATAATAGATCCCAGAACCCTCTCCCCTCTGGATAGCGAGGCCATCGTGAGATCTGTGAGGAAGACAGGAAGGGCTGTGGTGGTCCATGAGGGCCCTCGCACATGCGGCATGGGAGCGGAGATAGCAGCCCGAATCCAAGAGGAGGCCTTGCTTCATCTGAGGGCACCTGTGGTGAGGGTCACGGGATTCGATACGGTGGTACCCCTCGCCAAGCTTGAATCCCACTACCTTCCCAGCCCAGAGAGGATCTGGAGGGGGATAAGAGAGGTGATGGAATTTTGAAGGCCTGCCCGTAGAGTTCCGCGAAGACACTACCACCAGGAGAGAGCGAGACATGGCTCTGGAATTTCGGCTGCCGGATTTGGGGGAGGGTCTAGTAGAGGGGGAGATAGTGAAGTGGCTCGTGACAGTGGGCGACTTCGTCAAGGAGGGAGACCCCTTCGTCCAGGTGGAGACGGACAAGGCCTTGGTGGAGATTCCCTCTCCCATAACGGGAGTGGTGTTGGCCCTTCTGGCCAAGGAGGGGGATAGGGTAGGCGTGGGAGAGGTGATCGCTATCTTCGGGGAGCCTGGTGAGAAGCTCGCCCATGAGGTGGACCAGGGAGAGGTGG
>Ga0197142_1000461_pt1 | contig 37363 bp, 30 predicted proteins | sample GBS60_MetaG_FD_148614 | JGI IMG/M metagenome (GOLD analysis project Ga0197142, IMG submission 148614) | Sediment microbial communities from Great Boiling Springs, Gerlach, Nevada, United States - GBS 60_MetaG | ecosystem: Environmental > Aquatic > Thermal springs > Hot (42-90C) > Sediment...
ACCCGGGCCCTGAAGCTCGGCCATCCGTACGATCCCTCGACCGAAATCAGCTCGCTCATCACGGAAGCCGAGGCCGCACGCGTGGAAGAGTGGATCGCCGAGGCCGTCCAGGCGGGCGCGCGACTGCTGACCGGAGGCAAACGCAAGGGGGCCGTCATGGCGCCCGCGGTGCTGGCCGACGTGCCTCCGCACGTGCGCCTGTCTTGCCGCGAGGTTTTCGGCCCCGTGGTAGGCATCAACGCCTTCGATCAACTCGACGAAGCCATCGAACTGGTGAATCGTTCCGATTACGGATTGCAGGCCGGCATCTACACTCGCGATATCGGCAAGGCGTTTTACGCCGCAAGGAAGCTCCACGTGGGCGGCGTCATGATCAACGAAATTCCCCAATACCGGGTGGACCACATGCCCTACGGCGGGGTCAAGCTCAGCGGCATGGGGCGCGAAGGTCCGCGCTATGCGATCCAGGAGATGACCGAGTGCAAGCTGATCTGCTGGAAGGCGTGATCCGGTGCGCCTCCCTCCGGGCGCCCACCGGGGACTGGATCGGCGTCGCCGCGAGCGACACGGCGATCGTCCGTATCGCCACCGGCCTCAGCGAAGAAGAACTACGGGCAGAGCTGCGAGGGCGAACTCGCGTGGAGAGCCTGCACTCTGCGACGCACCCTTTGCTCCGCGAGGCCCTGCGGCAACTGGCGGAGTATCTGGAGGGCGGGCGTCGCGAGTTCGATTTGCCGTTGCGGCTTTCAGGCACGCCGTTTCAGAGGCGCGTCTGGCGTGCGCTGCAACGGATCCCGTTTGGCGAAACGCGCAGTTACGGTGAAGTGGCCCGCATGGTGGGTCGCCCCGGCGCGGCGCGGGCGGTGGGTGCGGCCAGCGGCGCCAATCCGCTCGCTATCGTCGTTCCCTGTCACCGCGTGATCCAGAGCGACGGCCGGCTGGGCGGCTACGGCGGCGGCCTCAGGCTGAAACAATTCTTGCTGGATTTGGAACGACGGGTCGGCGGCGCACGCTCGCTTCGTGGCGGCGCGCGATAACCTCGCGCACGAGCGCCATGAGCTTTTCCCTGGCCGCGTCGAACCATGCTTCGGCCCGGTCCAGGCACGGCTGACTTTCGCGTGGCCGGGAGCACAACACCGGCGGAAGACGACCGCAGGCAGCCGCCTCCCCCTGTTAAGAATGTAAACCGCATTTTGCAGTGTTTTGACTGACTTTTGTCCCTTTCCGGCGTTTACTCATAGTGGAGCGTGAAGTGACGAAAATCGCCGAGAGGAGACGAAGGATCATGATTCGAACGCTGGGACTTGCTGCTGCCGTCGCGGGGATGCTAATGGCGCAACTTCCTGTGCCGCCGGGAGTGGATGCCCTCAAGAACTATCTCAACCTGCAAGACGCCCAGATCCAGGCCTTGCAGCAACTGCGTCAGCAAGAGATCCAGGCTACACAGGCCCTGTTCGCAGAGCTGGTCGGCAAGCAGCAATCGCTGCGCGAGCAACTGGATCGCGGCTCGACGGACGCCGCGGCCCTGGGAAAGTTGCTGCTGGAAATCGAGGCCGTACGCAAACGCCTCGTGCAAAGCCACGAGACCTTTCGCAGCCAGGCGCTGGGCCTGCTGACCGTGGAGCAAAAAACGAAACTGGCCGCTCTGGAGGAGGCTCGCAAGCTGGAGCCCGCAATCCGGCAGGCAGAAGCCTTGGGTTTGCTGAACCCGCCCGATCCGGGCTTGTTGCCGGGGCCGGGCACGCGAGGGTTTGGACGAGGTTTTCAGGCAGCGCCCGCGCTCGCGCCAGGTGAGGGGCGCGGTCCGGGTCGTGTGTTCCCCTTGCGGGCGCCGCGAGGAGTTCCCCCGCTCCCACAGTGAGGGGTACGGCGTGAGCGCTTGTCGTCCGGGCGCCCTGACCCCCCGGCCGGATGGCGGGCGCTCACGCCCTTTGTGCTGTGACCAGCGCCTGATGCTCGAGCTTGTCGGCCAGATCCAGGAGGCTCCCGCCCAGCGCGCTTTCCGGTTGGAAGAAAACTATGGGGACTCCGGCCCGTTGTGCTTGCAGGCACAGGTCCGGGTTGGGTGGGATCACGGCGAGCACCGGTATTCCGAGCTCGCGCTGAATTTCCTCCAAAGGCAGCGGGCATGACAGCGGCACGCGGTTGACCACGACGGCCTCGACCAGCCCTCCCAGCCGGCACGCTTCGCGCAAGTATTCCAGCAGCCGGCAGGCCGCCACGACCGAGGCTGGTTCCCGCTCCAGCACCACGACGATACGTTCCGCACGCCTCAGCACCGCCGTGCCGGCTGCCGATGTGCGTGGCGCCAGATCAACGATCACCCGCTCGGCACTCCCCAATAGCGCCTCCACCACCGCTTCCGCCTGCGCAGCCGGGATCTCTTGATCCGTCGCAGCCCGCGGACCGGGCAACACGCGCAAACCCGAGGGCAGTTTCCAGAGGCGCCGCGTCACCAGCTCGGGATCCTGCGGGTCAACGGCCCACGCATCGGACTGGGCCCGGATGCGGAACATGCCGGCTAGCCCGCAGCCGAGGCTTTCCAGTTCCGCCACGATCACGTTCAACCGCTGCGAAAGGGCCGCAGCCACATTGGCGGCCACGGTGGTCGCGCCCACGCCTCCCTTGGCGCCGATGAACGCCAGCAGCCTGCCTTTGGGCTTCAGTGACTCCTTCAGGCGAATCAGGCTTCGCTGCCGCTCCAGCGCATAGCGAAGGGAGCGGATCAAGATCTCCGGCGGCGTCCTGCCTTTGATGAGATAGTCCTGCGCGCCTTCGCGCACCGCCCGGCGCGCCAGCGCCTCGTCCCGCATGCCGCTCAGCACCACCAGCGCGGATCGAGGCGCTCGCTGCCGCAGCTCGGAAAAGGTGCTCCACCCCGCGCTGTCCGGCAACATCAGGTCGAGCAGAACCAGGTCAGGCTGAGACCCGGCCAGCCGGGCCGCCGCTTCACTCAAGCGGGTGGCGTGCTCGATCCGGTAACTCTCGCCCGCGTGATCCAGACAGTCCAGCACCCACTCGGCATCCGCCGGGCTGTCTTCGACGAGCAGCACCGATGTGATCTTTTCTGTGGTCAGGCTCATGAGTCGCTCCGTGACTAACCGGCCCGGTGCCCCGCCCTGGCATGTTGTGTCTTCGGCGTACGCACCTCGCCGGCGGCGGGCAGCGAGAAGTAGAACGTCGAGCCGCGCCCCGGCGTGGATTCCACCCAGATCCTGCCGCCGTGCCGCTCCACGATGCGGCGCGCGATGGCCAGTCCCAGGCCCTCGCCGGCGCACTCCGGTCGCGCATGAGACCGCTGGAAGGGTGCGAAGATTCGCTCCTGATCGCGCGGCTCGATGCCGATGCCGTTGTCACTGACAGCGAACACCCAGGACCCGCCGCTGCGCCGGGCGCGAACGCGGATGCGCGGCGGTTCGTCACCGTGAAACTTCAGCGCGTTGACCAGAAGGTTCTCGAGCAGGCGCAACAGTTGCAGCTCGTCGGCCATTACCACCGGCAGGGGATCGTGCGTGACCTGCGCTGCGGTCTGCTCGATCAAAGGGTACAGATCGGCGCAGGCTTGCCGGAAGACCGCCTCGGCATCCGTCGGCGCCGGCGGCCTGCCGCGCGTGGTCACGCGCGAATACTCCAGCAGGCCTTCGATCATGCGGTCCAAACGTTCGGCGCCCGCCGTGATGTGCGCCAGGAAACGCTCGCCCTTGGCATCGAGCCGATCGCGGCAGCGCTCCTCGAACAGGCGCGCGTAGTTGAGTACGGCGCGCAAGGGCTCCTTCAGATCGTGCGCCAGCACGGAGGCGAACTGGTCCAGCTCCGCGTTGGAACGGGCCAGCTCCGCCGCCTGGCGCTCCAGTTCGGCGCGCGCCTGGGCCAGCAATTCGGCCTGGCGGCGCAACTGCTCCTCACGCCGGCGCGGCTCGCTCAAGTCGGTGATAACCACGCACAACGCGGGTGCGTCCTCGCCGCCGGGCGGCCGGCCGGACAGGCACACCGGGACAAGCCTGCCATCGCCGGCCATCAAGTCAAGCTCCGACCGCGCCGCGCCGGCGAGCGCCCGCTGGAGCCACGCGCGAAATTCATCGCGTGATCCGGGTGCGATCCAGCTTTTCAGATCGCTCCCGATAACCTTTTCCAGCCGAGCGGCCAGCATCTCCGCCAGGCGCTGGTTTGCGTAAACGATGACGCCGTCGCAGTCCAGAGCGGCCGCCCCCTCGTGCATCTGCTCGAGGAAAATCCGGTAAGGATGATCCGCGCCCCGCAACGTGAACACGCGACATCCCCGATCTTCCGGGGCGAGGATCGCATCCGCATGGCCGTCGCGGATCGCCTCGATCGCCTGCTCGGCGGCGGCCAGTCTTGCCCGCAGCCGCTCCAATTCCTCGCTGAATGCCTCGCCCATCCTCACGCTAGACCCAGCGCCTGTCGAACCCGGCGGCGGTCGGCCAGATCACCCACCAGGCGACGCACGGCGCCCTGGGATCTCTCGATCAGGGTCGGCGTCACCAGCACGCCATCCTCGCGGGCCCGCTGAGCCTGCTGGTAGACGTCAATCACTTCCAGCTCGCAGCTCTCGCCCAGCTCCCGACAGATGGCTTTCAGATTTTCGACGGCACGCACCGATCGGGGCGTGACCCCGCTGATGTAAAGCCGGATGAGACGCCGCTCACGCACACCCTTTCTATCGGCCGGGACCGCACTCGGGGATTAGAGGGGATCAGGAGCCCGCCACCGGCAACCACACCCTCATCGCCGTGATGCCGCGATTGTGGAAGGCGTAATACGGAATCAGGGTCACCTCAGCGGGCCGCGTCGCCCGCTTCGGAGGCGGCCACGGCGCGTAGAGCGGTTCCTCGGTGAGCGGCGTGCGCCAGGCCCTGCCCTTGTGCTTGAGCACGACGACGCCGCCCAGAAGATCCGGGCGAAGCTCCTCCTTGAATCCCGCGCCGGGATCGAGCAACAGGTCGAAGATCGAGACGTCCGGGTGGTCCACCTGCTCGACGCAGTACACCAGCGGGCCTCGCTCCACCGCCACTCTGCCTGTGTTCTCCGCCGCCAGCGGATTGGCGCGCGTCAGCCGAGGCTGCATGGGAAGATCCAGGACCACCCGATCCCCGGGCTGCCACGTTCGCCGCAGCGCCGCGTATTCACCCGCCCGGGCTGCCTGCGCGGCGCCGTTCACCCCCACCCGCGCGCCGGAGGCCCAGGCCGGGATGCGGACGAACAGCGTAAATTCCGCGGGCCGCTCGGGACGCACTTCCAGCTCCACCCGGCCTTCCCACGGATAGCGCGTCTGCTCGATCACGCGCAGCCGCGTGCCGTCCGCCAGCCGCCAGTCCAGCGTGCCGCTGTGGTAAAGGTGCACCCACAGGCCCTCACCGCTGACGCCGTAAAAGTAGCCCGGCAGCGACGCCAGGATGCGCTCCAGATTCGGCGGGCAACAGGTGGTGTCATACCACGGATTCCGGATCCGATCCGACGGATCCCCGCTCAGCTCCAGCGGGTTGCGGTAGCAATAAAGATCGCCGCTCAGCGACATGCCCGAGTTGACGCCGTTGTAAAGCGCCCGTTCCAGCACCTCGGCGAAGCGCGCCTCGCCGCGGGCGGCCAGCAGGCGCCAGTTCCACATCATGCTGCCGATGGCCGCACAGCTTTCGGTGTAAGCAAGACGGTTAGGCAGTTCGTAAGGGTCGCCGAAGGCTTCACCTTGCGCTCGCGAGCCTACGCCTCCTGTGACGTACATCTTGCCCCGCACCAGATCCTGCCAGAGCATTTCCAGCGTGCGCGCGTAGTCGGCCTGACCCGTTTCCATGTAGTAATCCGTGGCGCCGCAGCAGGCGTACATGGCGCGAACGGCGTGGCCTTCCAGACGCGTCCGGGAGACAAAAGGCTTGCCGCTGAACAGGTAAATCATCTGTGCAGGAGTAAGTTTCAGCCGTTCCCCGTCGCCCTGCAATAAATAACCCGCCAGTTCCAGATGCCGCCGGTCCCCCGTGATCCGGTAAAGCTCGACCAAGGCCATCTCCAGACAAGGATGGCCCGCCAGCAGCGGCTCCTTCGTCGGCCCGAAGTTTTCCGCGAGGTAATTCACGAACTTGATGCCGCCTTCCAGCAAACGCCGGGCTCCGGTGGCGCGATAGTAAGCAATCGCGGCCTGAAGCAGATGACCGAGACAGTAAAGTTCGTGGCCGCGATGCATTTCCTTGAAACGGAGACCCCTGCGCTCCTCCACATAGTAAGTGTTCAGATATCCCGAAGGTTCCTGCGCGGCGAGAATTTCTTCCGTCAGCCGATCGAAAGTTGCCCGCAGTTCGGGATAATCGCCCGATTGCAATACAAAAGCCACGGCCTCCATCCATTTGTAAAGGTCGGAGTCTGTGTAAAGCGGCCCGCGCCGCGGGACCTGTTTCCGACCGCTGAGCCGGCGGAAATTGTCTACGACCCCGTGCTGTTCGAGCAGCTCGAGCAGGGTGGGAATGCTACGCTCCACGTTCGCCTTCCGCCGGCTCGTCCAGAAACCCTCGGCCATGGCGAAGGCGCGCACGGGGACGTTCTTGAGTCGCGCGTGCGGCGATCGCTCCAGGTGCAGGATGCCCTGATCGCGCCAGTCCGCGGACGGTTGCTGGCCCGGGAGAACCCCCGCCATGACCATGGCGCCCAGGAATTCCCGACGCGTCTCGCTCATATGCCTTCTCCTGATCAATTCCCTGTGTCTCTGGGAGCCATCGCTCCGAATCGCCGCTTCACTTCGCGGGTGCTCAGCGGCCGGGCGTAAACCGCGATCTCGTCCATTTTGCCTTCGAAGCTGTCTGCGCCGTCCTCGCAGCCGCCAAGAATAACCTCCGGCCCGCGGGATGGCGGCGCCGTAGCCTCGATCTCTGGCGTCTCGCGGCCGTTCAGGTAGACGCTCACGCGCGAACCATCGCGCACGAGGACGACGTGGTTCCACTCGCGCAGCGGCAGCGTCGTCGGACCCTCCCACCGCGCGTCGCCGGCAGACAAGAAAAGCCGTCCGGGCGTGCCTGCGGTTCCGCCCAGACCCAGCCGTTCCCCGCCGCGGCAAAGCAGGTGTCCGGTGACAGACCGCGCCTCAGGCGGCAGCGCGTTCCAGAACCACAGCTCGACGCTGTAACGCGCCCCGAGCTGCGGCAGAGACGCGCGGATGCGCCCGCCGGCCAGATGGACAGCGTGGTTGCGTGATCCGACAGGTCCCTCCAGATAGAAGGCGATGCCTCCTTCGAAAGCCGCGTCATGCCCGCGCCCGGTGGCGTCGCGAGCCCACGCGCCCCCAAATTCTTCGAGCCGCCAGTAAGCCAGCGGGCGCGAAGCGAGGACGGCGCGCGCGTAAGCATCGCGCCCCGCGGTCACCGGACGTCGCGGGCGGCCTGCCACGCGCTCCAGCAGCGATAAAACAATCTCGGTAATTTTTGGTTCGGCCTCGATTTCAAGACCCGCCGTCCGCGCCGGCCAGGTCGTGTAGCCTCCCAGCCGGTGTTGCTCCGGCGGCGGTATGTACCCCTCCGCCCCGTTGGCCAGCGTGATCACCATAGTCGGAACCAGGGGGCTGTGCGCCTTGATCTTCAGGCCCGTGATCCCGAAGACCTCGGTAGGAATGGCAACGATTCCCAGATCGCCGATCCGGACGGCTTGCAGGATCAGCTCGCGCTCGGGCTCTTCCGCCAGGTAAATTTGCTCGCGCGCGTAAACCTCGACCTGGTTGCGGGGCAACGCGCCGTTCATTTGCGCCACGATCTGGCGCGCCCAGGCCAGTCGCTGCGCATCCGGCGTTCGCCGACGCAGACGGAGCGTAGCCTGAGCCATGCTCAGCGGGACCCAGTCCCGGTAATGGATGCGGCGCCACGCCTCCAACGCTACCCGGGCCACGGCCTCGGCGTACGGCCCGGGTCTCATCTCCTGCTTCGGACGGCTGTAATCCATCCATTGCAAATCGCCGCTCGTGCCTTGCGACATCATGGCCACGAACGGGCGATTTCCGCTGCCGGCCTGTACGGCGCGCTCCATATTCTCGGCGAAGAAACCGAAGTAATCCGGCGACACCACGCCACCCGCGCCCACATAATGCATGGAGTAATTTGCCAGAACAGCCATGGGCGCACCGTCCGCGTACTGGACAGCGAGCAGCGTGAGCGCAGGATCCGCCGGACCCGCGGGACCGGTGAAATCGGGACTCTGAAAGCCGGGATGCATAATGGCCCGCACCGTCGGCTGGCCGAAGGGGTCCAGACGAATCCTGTCCGGGCGCAGGATCCAGCGGCGGCAGTGTGTGTGCTCGCGATCCTCGATCACGCCCCAGCCGACGCGGGCCGGCGCGAGTCGCCGCACGGCGCCCTCGATCACTGCAACCAGCCGCGGCTCGACGAAGGCCACGTAACCCGGCTCCTCGTCCGTCCCCAAAGCGCCCATCAGGGGTGGCGCCGAGTGCGTGTGCGTGGCGGAAATCAGGATGCGATCCGGCGGTACCCCGGTCGCGCGGGCCGCTGCAGCCTTCACGCGATCCAGCAATTCGCGCGGCATCATGAGCGTGTCAACCACCGCGATTACCAGACGTTCCCGGCCGTCGTCGAGCGCCAGAGCGCGTGCATGGAGGCCGGCCTCGGCGCGCTCCGCCTTGCGGGCGAGAAACCCGCCGCTGATCGTGATCGGGAGGCGGACGGGCGTGATGTCCACCTGGTCCACGCCCGCGCGAAAAACCCGGGAATCGGGCGCAGCCGTCGCCGGAACCGCGAGCGCAAACAGGGTTGCTAACCGCAAGACCGCGCCCGTCATACATCCCACTCCGCCCGCCATTCGATGCGACGCTGTTCCCGGTAAGCGATGTTACAAATGTGACACGCCATCGCCGAATAGTGCCCCGCGATCTCGTCGCACAGCGGCTTGCGACGCGCGCGGATGGCGTCTAGCCAGTCGGCCACATGCAGTTCCGGCGTGGGACCCGAAGTAATGGGCGGCGCGCCTCGCTCGGCCGGCTGAAAACGATAGCCCCAACGGAAGATACTGAGCCTGCCTTTGGTCCCCATGAAAACGATATTCTGCGCTTCCTCCGGAATCATGTCGGTAACATTGCCCTCGAAAGTTACGAGCAGCCCGCCGGGATACTCGACGATGGCGCTGATGTTATCGGCCGTATCGCGATCCTGCTTGTCCAGATAAATGCCCCCCAGACAGACCGCCGCCAGCGGCTTCAGCACGCGGAGATAGTCGTGAACCACGTCCACCATGTGCACGAAAAGGCCGCCCATCATGGCGTTGGTCGAGTAATCCCAGTAGACGTAATGATTGAAGTATCGCTTGGGATTCCACGGAACCTTGGGCAGGTCGCCCTGGCAGAGATCCCAGTTCAGACCTTCCGGCTTCTGTTCGTAACCGGGCGGCGGCGCCTGGTTACGGTAGGCGGCGTTGCCGTTCCAGATACAACGCACCATGGTTACTTTGCCCAGCGCCCCGGAATCCACGAAGCGTTCCTTGGCTTCCTGGAAATGCGGGTAACTGCGCTGCTGGGTTCCGGTTTGCAGGATTCGCTTGTGCTCGCGCACGGCGCGGACGATTCGGTGGCCTTCCATGGGATGCAGGGTCATCGGCTTCTCGACGTAAAGGTCCTTGCCCGCCTCGCAGGCGTCCACCGCGATGCGGCAGTGCGTATTGTCCCAGGTGGCGATGATCACCGCGTCCACGTCCTTGCGGTCGAGGACGCGGCGGTAATCCTCGTACATGTCGAGCGGCGCGCCCACCACCTGCCGGGCGCGCTGGCACTGCACGTCCCACGCGTCGGCCACGGCCACGAACTGGATCTGGTCGCCCCTGGTCTTGAGCGCGTTGCTCATCAGGTAGCGTCCGCGCCCGCCGACGCCGATCACGCCGAGTCGAATGCGATCGTTGGCCCCCATGACGCGCGCCGCAGAGGCCGCCGTCATGCTCACAAAACCGCGTCGGGTGAAACTTGTCATTGCAGTACCCCTGAAACTTTGTATCTCATTGCACACTTACGCCGGCGCGACGCCGTAATCGGGAATCTTCATGGGCTCCCCGCCGCGCAGCGCCGACTGGTGCGCGATAATCCCGGGCACTGTGTACGCTATCGCCTCCCAGACGTTGACCTCCGGATGGCGATCCTCGAGGATCGCCTGGATGAACTCATGGGTAATGAAAGCGTGGGAGCCGCCGTGCCCTGTCTTTACGCGGAGCGGCTCCGGCAGCCGCTCATGGTGATTCGGCTGCGGGTAAGGTTCGATGCTCAAGGACCCCTGCGGGTAGCCGTCATCGTCAAGTACGGTGCGTCCCTCCCGGGCGATCCGCACCACGGTGTTGGGCGATCCTTCGGGCCGCGCCATGATGTAGGAAAGGCGATCTCCGTAAAAAGCGCCGCGTTCCGTGCCGCCGGCGGCGATGTGCCAGCAAATTGAAATCCGGCAGCAGTGCCCCTTCGAAGTCTTGAAGAATCCCGTGGTATTCCAGAAAGGATTCTTGTACTGATTGGTCTGAAGAACCTCGTGCCCGTCGCCCCAACCCATGGCTTGCACTTCCGTTAGTCGCTCGCCTGTTACCGGAATGATCATGCCTGTGCAATGCGTCGGATACAGCATGGGCGGATAGCCGTGCCGCCAGGTCGGCAATCCCCGATCGTCGTACATCAGGGAAAGCAGGCCCTCGTGATGATACTCCGATTCGCTATAGAAGATGGTTCCGAAGCGGCCCTCGCGCGCCCACTCCCGGCAGGTGATGATTTCCGGACGGTAGTAACTGGTCTCGGCCATCATGTAACGAAGGCCCGTGCGCTTGACGGTCTCCAGCAGCCGCTCCACTTCCTCGATCGTCATTCCCGCGGGCACGGCGCTGATCACGTGCTTGCCTGCCTTCATCGCTTCGATCGCCATCCAGGCGTGCGCGGGGGCGGGGGTGAAAATTCCGACCGCATCCAGTTCGGGATGACGCAGAAACTCGCGAAAGTTCCGGTAACGGTTGTCGCAGCGGTATGTCTCGGCGAGGCGCTGCAAAGCCTGCGGGTTGATGTCGCACACCGCCGTGACGCGGGCGTGCGGATGCAAGTGCCACTGAAAGGCGGCGCCAAAGCGCCCGCCCACGATGCCGATCCGGATGGTTCGCGGCGCAGCCCGTTCGCCGATCAGGGTTGCGCTCGTGGCGAGAAAATGGCGACGCGTGAGGCCTGCTGGCATGGCAGTGATTCTAACTCAAATCCCGGCGCTGCGGCGACCTTGGTATCCTGCTTGCCTTCGTGTATGCGTTCGTCTGGCCTCGCTGCGGGATTCGTTCTGGCATACCTGGCCACGCTCGGTGTTTACGGCATCTGGTCCAACCAGCCGCCGCCACCGCTGCCCGCGGATGCGCCGCCCGATCAGTTTTCCGCTGAACGCGCTTTCCGGCACGCGAGAACTGCTTTCGTCGAGCCGCACCCGGTGGGCACGGCCGCTCATCGTCGCGTCTCGCAGTATCTGGTGAGGGCGCTGCGCGAGATGGGCGTCGAGCCTCAGATCCAGGAGGCCACCTCTGGCCTTTCGGCTTCCGGTTCCTGGCGATCTCCGGAGAATTTCTCTTCAGCCGCTGCGCGCTTTCCCGTCCGTGGTCGTTGCTCTGGCACGCACTGTGCGCGGCCTCGATCCTGTTGTTCGGGGTCCCTGCTGCGTGCACGTTGCACGACGGCTTGACCGGCGTCCTCGCGCCGATCACTGCACTCTGGATTGCGTTGCTTCTGGGTTTGCTGATCCCGCTGTTGGTCGTCGTGCGCGACTGGGCCCCGGCGGTGCTCCCTGCCGGGTCTGCTGTTGCGGCCCTGATCGTCGCGGTCGCCATCGCGGTGAGGGCAGCGGGCGACCCGACGCCGGCCAGACCGCTAACTGTCAGCCTGTCCTACGCCCTCAACGCCGACACCGGCGAAGCTTTCTGGGTGAGCCGCTCGCAAGAACCCAACCCGGTGGAGCGGCGATTCTTGACCTCGAGCCCGGCGCGCGGCTCGATTCGTGAGTTTCGGCCGGGCGATTCGGGTGTCTATGGGAAGCAGCCGGCTCCGGCCGCACGGCTCGAGCCCGTCCGCTGCGAAGTTGTTTCCGATAGCGTCGCGAATCAAACGCGCCGCCTCGTCGTTCGCCTGTCCTCGCCTCGCAGGACCTCGCGCCTGGCTATTTACATGAATCCCGAAACCGAAATCCTGCGGTCCGCGGTCAACGGCAAGCCTTACGCGACGGGCCGGCCTTGGTGGTTCGAATTTCACGGCCTTGGTGACAGGAGCGCCGAACTGATGCTCGAGATGCAAGCCGCAGCCCGTCCTGAACTCACACTGATTGAATACACCCCCGGGCTGCCCGACGTGCCCGGCTCGGGTCCGGTTTCATTACCGCCGGGTTACATTGGCGAGCCGAACACTACCGGTTGGGGCAGGGGCCTGCGCAACGGCTGGACGCTGGTTCGCCGGACGTGTCAGCTCGGCAGGTGAATGCAGCACCGCGCCGGCGTCGCGCGGTGGGCGGATGCCACTCACGGGTTGTATAATACAGCTCTTTGCGCGAACCGATCGCCCGGGATGGAACAATCATGAGACGTGCGCTCATCGCAATGGTTCTGTGGATGCTCGCGTTGGGGACGGATTGCGGGCGCAAGCCCTCCGCCGCCGTGGATCCCGCCATGCTCAAGGTTTTCGAGCCGCTTCCCGAGGTGGTGGTTGCGAGTTACGGTTCCCCCAGCGAGGAGCTGATAGCCTTGGGGCGGATGCTTTACTATGATCCGCGCCTTTCCAAAAGCCAGCAGATTTCCTGCAACACCTGCCACGACCTGAACAAATACGGGGTGGACAACGAACCCGTTTCGGACGGTCACAAGGGCCAGAAAGGGGATCGCAACTCGCCGACGGTGTACAACGCGGCTGCCCAGTTTGCCCAGTTCTGGGACGGACGGGCGGCCGACGTTGAGGAGCAGGCGAAGGGCCCGGTGCTGAATCCGGTCGAGATGGCCATGCCGTCGGACAAGCTGGTCATCGCGGTGCTGAGGTCCATTCCCGAATATGTGGATGCCTTCCGCCGCGCCTTTCCCAAGGAGAAGGATCCGGTCAACATAGACAACATGGCCCGCGCCATCGGCGCCTTCGAGCGCGGCCTTCTCACCCCCGCACGCTGGGACAAGTTCCTGAAAGGCGACGCGCACGCTCTTACTTTCGAGGAAAAAGCGGGTTTGAATGCCTTTCTCGATGTCGGCTGCCAGGTATGTCACTCCGGCGCCTTGCTGGGCGGCAATATGTTTCAGAAGCTCGGGTTGATGAAACCCTACCCGGATCAGTCCGACCCTGGCCGCTACGGCATCACCAAAAACGAAGCCGACCGTATGGTTTTCAAGGTGCCGCTCTTGCGGAATGTGGAGAAGACCGCTCCTTACTTCCACAACGGCAAGGTAGCCACTCTCGAGCAGGCAGTCCAGGAAATGGCCGACTATCAGTTGGGCAGGACGCTCAGCCGCAAGGAGACCGAGGCGATCATTGCATTTCTGAAATCCCTCACCGGCGAAATTCCTTTGGATTACATCAAACAGCCAGAATTGCCCAAGAGCACTCCGCGCACGCCCAAGCCCGATCTAAGCGACTGAACGACCATGAGACGAAAAGGCATACTCGCGATTGTCGTGATCGTCCTGGCGGCGGGTTTGCAGCTTTATCAGCCCGAGCGGAAGAACCCGCCGTCGAACCCGGCAGCCTCTTTCGAAGCCGTAGCCCGGCCTGCCCCGGAGCTGGCCGACGTGCTGCGCCGGGCCTGCTACGATTGCCACAGCAATGAAACCAAATGGCCGTGGTACAGTCGCGTGTCGCCGGTCTCCTGGCTGATTGCGCGCGACGTACAACGCGGCCGGGCTCACCTCAACTTTTCCGAGTGGAATCGTCTGAGCCCGCAGGCCGCACAACAAAAACTGGTCGAAGCCTGCGAAGAAGTTCGGGCTGGGCAAATGCCGCTGGCGCTCTACCGCTGGTTTCACCCCGAGGCCCGCCTCGCGGCCACAGAGGTAGACCGAATTTGCGCTGCATCCAAAGCGCCCTGAGGCGCGCGGGATAGTGAAACCTTGATTCGCACCATCTTCTTCGATCTTGGCCAGGTCCTGGTTCCCTTCGATCTGGAGCGGGGCTTCCGGGCCTTGGCGCCGCATTGCCCGCATGCTCCCGAAGAAGTGCGGGCGCGCATCGCCTCGGCGGGCCTGGTGCGCCCGTTCGAAGAGGGCCGCATCGCGCCGGAACAATTCGTTCGGGAACTCTCGCGCCTGCTCGACCTGGACGTAACTTACGAGCGTTTCTGCGAACTCTGGAGCAGTATCTTCCTGCCCGAAACCTTGGTCCCGGAAGATATGGTCCAGGCCCTGGCGCGTCGCTACCGCCTGATCCTGCTTTCCAACACCAATGCCATCCATTACACGATGCTCGAGCGCCGTTATCCCATCCTGCGCCACTTCCACGACCGCGTACTGTCCTACGAGGTCGGAGCCTTGAAGCCGGCCGACGCGATCTATCAGGAAGCCCTGCGACGTGCCGGTTGCCCCGCCGGGCAGTGCTTCTACACGGACGACATCCCCGAGTACGTGGAGGCCGCCCGCCGTCACGGCATCGTCGCCGTCCAGTTCCATAACGCCGAACAGCTCGCGCGCGATCTCCGGGCGCACGGCATCACCTGGTGAGGCGGCGGCGACCGGAGGCCCGCCTGGACCTGCGTTATACTGGGCGGCTACGAGGCGCCCGATGCGTCGCCCGCTTTCGCTGCTCATCTTTTTGCCCCGCGTTGGTCGCCCGATGGCCGCAAGATCGCTTACATAGACTGTCACCTGGGCATCTGGTACCTGGATCTGGACAGCAAGAATCCCGTCCGCGTGGACCGGGGCATTTACTGGAGCGGTTACCGTGAGCAAGTGCCCGTCTGGTCGCCCGACGGCAAGTGGCTGGCATACTCCAAGAGGCTGGAGAATTATCTGGGCGCGATCTTCCTGTACTCGCTGGAGCAAGGCCGAACTTTCCAGGTGACCGACGGCATGAGCGACGCGCGTTACCCCGTCTTCGACAAAGATGGCAAGTATCTCTATTTCACCGCCTCCACGGATTCCGGTCCCTCGTTGCAGCCCGATCTTCACTCGTTCGCCCGGCGCGTAACCCGCACGGTGTATCTGGCGGTTCTTTCCCGCGACGAGCCGTCACCCTTGCGGCCGGAGAGTGACGAAGAAAAGCCCGCCGTCCAGGCCGAAACGAAGGAGCCCTCGCGCAAGCCCGGCGAGCTGCCCGCCGTGCGTATTGACGTGGAGAATCTGACCCGACGCATCGTCCCTCTGCCGCTGCCGCCCCGTCTCTACAGCGAGCTGCAAGCCGGCAAACCGGGGGTCCTGTTCGCGGTCGAGGCGCCGCTGCCTGCCCCCGGAGCCGAGCCCACCTTCACCGTCCATCGCTTCGACCTGAAGAGCCGCAAGGCTGATGTCCTGCTCGCCGGTGTTCGTTTCTTCGAGGTGTCCGCGAACGGCGAGAAAATGCTTTACCGCCAGCAAGACCGCTGGTATATCGCGCCCATCCGCGCGCCCTCCACCGGACAGCAGGCGTCCGCGCCCGCCACGCCGCCCTCACAGGCCACTCCTCTGCGCACAGAGAATCTCGAAGTGCGCGTGGACCCGCGACAGGAATGGCGCCAGATGTATCGCGAAGCGTGGCGCATCCAGCGCGAGTTCTTTTACGATCCCGGCTATCACGGCCTCGATTTGAGAGCAGCCGAGAAGAAATACGAGCCCTTTCTCGAAAACATCGCTTCGCGCGCCGATCTGAACTATCTGTTCGCCGAGATGCTTGGCGAGCTCAGCGTCGGGCACCTGAACGTAGGCGGCGGCGATATGCCCGAGGTGCGGCGCGTGGAGACCGGCCTGCTGGGCGCTGATTTCGACCGTGTGAACGGCCGCTACCGCTTCGCCCGCGTCTATAGCGGCGAGAACTGGAATCCTCAGTTACGCGCGCCGCTGACCGAGCCCGGCGTCAACGTCACCGCGGGGGAATATCTGCTTGCCGTCAACGGCCGTGAGATCCGCGATACGGATAACGTCTACGCTTTCTTCGAAGGCACGGCGGGCAAACAGGTCCTGCTGCGCGTCGGGCCGGATCCCACAGGGGCGGGCGCCCGCGAAGTTACCGTTGTCCCCGTAGCCAGCGAGGCGGCGCTGCGAAACATGACCTGGATCGAAGATAATCGCCGCAAAGTCGAGCAGGCCACCGGCGGGCGCGTCGCCTATATCTACATGCCGGATACCGCCTACGGAGGACTTACTAACTTCAACCGGTACTTCTTCGCCCAGGTCGGCAAGCAGGCCGCCATCATAGACGAGCGGTTCAACGCGGGAGGCATGCTCGCCACCGACGTCATCGAGTATCTCAGCCGTCGGATGCTCAGCCTGGTGGCCACGCGCGACGGCAAGGACGAGGTCCAGCCGCAGGGCGCCGTCTTCGGTCCCAAGGTGATGATCATCAACGAGTACGCCGGCTCGGGCGGGGATGCCATGCCGTGGTATTTCCGACGCGCCCGCGTGGGTAAGCTGATTGGCAAGAGGACCTGGGGCGGTCTGGTCGGTCGCGCCGGCGCACCCGAGCTCATGGACGGAGGCTTCGTGACTGCGCCTTCCTCCGCGGTCTACAACCCGAACGGCCAGTGGGAAGTCGAGAACGTGGGCATCGCGCCCGACATCGAAGTCGAACTGGATCCGGAAGCCGTTCGCCAGGGACGCGATCCCCAACTGGAGAAAGCCATCGAGGTGATCCTGGAAGAATTGAAGAGGAATCCGCCTCCTCAGCCTCGACGGCCGCCTTACCCCAACTATCACCCGGCGTCCGTCCCCGCCAGGAAGGCGCGCTAATGCTCGCGCCGCTCAGCGTCTGAGGACCGCATTATCGGGATCGAGCACGACGCGCAGCGGCCTTTCCCGAAGCTTGATCGTGAAGGGCTCCGGCTCGGAGCCCGTGCGCACCCAGCGGCGCAGCGGTTTGCTCCTGGCAAATTGAATTTCGATGGGGACCTCGGTGGCAAAGTCATCGCCCACGTTGGTTTGCAGAACGCGCCCGCGCACGGTGACTGCCGGGGGCTTGCCCTGCACCGAATGTTCGAGCTTCAGCGCGGGGATGCCTGTCGAGTAAACCCACTGATCGAAAAAGTTCTCTAACTGGGGGTCGGGAAACCCGGGAGGAACAAACTCGGCAGCCAGTCGGCGAAACTGGTCGGTCGTGATCGCACGGTATTGGTAGCGACGTCGCAACTGACCCAACATCGCCAGGAAACGTTCGTCGCCCAGCCGCCGGCGGAGCATGTGCATCACCCAAGTGCCTTTGTCGTAGATAATCGTGTGCCAGGCGCCGGGCGCTTGCGAAACGCGCAGCCTGGATCCCCAAACCAGCGGCCCAACCGACTCAAGCTCCACGCCATCCTCCGTCTTTCGCAACAACCGCCGCCGGTACTCGTTCAAAACCGATTCCAGGGCACGCGTCCCCTTGCGCTTCTCCAGCCAAAGAAGCGCGGAGTAATTGGCCAGCGCTTCCATCAGCCATTCGTCCTGGTAATGCGCCGTCGTCACCGTATTGCCCCACCACTGATGCGCCGTCTCGTGGGCGTGCAGGATTTCCGCGAAAAAAAGCTGCTGATACTCGTCACGCGCGGCCGCGGGACGCTGCGCCGGATCCAGGTAAGCCAGCGTGGATAAGTAAACCAGCCCCGGGAAGCCTTGCCCGAAAGCGCCTGGTATCGGTGAAACGGTGAGCGTTTTCAGCGGCGGCGGGCCGAAATAACTGGCCATGAACTCCAGCGCGCCTGCAATCTCGGCCGCGACCTGCTGGAGCCGGGCCGCGGGATCCGGCCGCGGGGGCTCGATCGGTACGGGGACCACGTTGGGCTGCTGGCGCGAACTCCGGCTCCAGGGCGGCTGGGGCGGCGGCACAATCAGCACTTGCTGCGGACGCGGTTCCAAGCCCCGTTCCAGCCGGCGATTGGCGTAGACCTCCACCGTGAAATTCCCGCGGCTGATTCTTTCCCGCGCGTACTCGCCCAGGTTGAATGCGGCCAGGCGCACGGGCGCGTCCACGCGCCGCTCGGTCACGCGCCAGGGTCCGTCTTCCAGGTCCTCGACCACCTCGCCATTGGCCACCAGATGGAGTTCCTTGGGGTATCGGAACGTCAGTTGATAGCGCGCGAAATGCAAACCCGCGTTGGGATACCAGGATCCGCGCGCGCCCACGTAGTAAACACGGGGACCTGCCTCCGAAACGACCGACCCGTCGTGCCGGAACTCGAACTCGTATTCACGGCGCGCTTCCAGCGGCTCCGCGGGAACGACCAGGAAGGCTGCGTTGCCGTCGCCTCGCATCAGGTTGACGCGCAGCGAGTCGGGTTGCAACACCTCTGCGGGCTCGCCCTGGATGCGAACCTCCCGCACCGTCATCCGCGGCGAGATCTGGAAAACCAGCACCCGCGCCGGCGTCTGCGGCGTGACGCGGGCCCGCGTGAGGACGCGAAGCTTCAAATCCGGCTCCAGCGTGGCATGAATCCGGTAATGCGAAATCACGAAATCGGGCGTGATTTCCGCCGGCGGGCGCTTGCGAAACGAACGCGCCACGAAGCTGGTCCAATAGTCGAAAAACGTGCGGTTGTCACGGAACACGACCTGCCCGACGACGACCTGCTCGCGGCCCCTCGGGTCGAAAAAGCAATCGAAGTTGCCCAGGGTGCGGCCGGCCAGTGCGGCGTAGAAAAAACCTTCGGCAGGCGGGCGCTCGGACAGCAGGTCCGCCACCACGCGGATCTGGAGGCTCTCCAGGAAGTTTCGCAACACAGAATCCCACTGCTGGCTCATCAACAGCCCGATTTCCTCGGCGGCAACCGGCTCACCGCGCGCCCGCAACTGTTGCTCGAGCAAGGCGGCCGTGTCGTCCGTGAAGACCAGCACCGCCGAGCGGTAGCGTTCGGTCAGATTCGGCGTACCGGTGAAAAAAGCCAGAGATCGCCGTTCTGCCATCGTGGGAGGGAACAGGACTACTTCGCCCCCGCCGCCCTCGAATTCCGCGGAGAAGACTGCCGCCAGGCGTCGTCCCCGCACGGGCTTGCCCAGGATCAGATAGCCGTCGGTGAAGTAAAAGCGCAGATCTCCGCGCGCGAAATGGAGGTCGCGGGCCCGGAAGCACTGCTGTGGATCCAGGCCTGCGGAAAGGGCTTCGCGCGCCGCGCTCTCGAGTGTGGCCAGCGCGGGCAGGCCGCCGACAACCAGCAAGGTCAGGATGCGAAATGCCCCCACAACTCCAGTCTACAAGGCCTCGCCGGATGGCCGCACTCGCGCGCGCACGCTTGCCGTATACTGCCAAGGTTGACCGCCTCTGCGCGGTCCGCGACAGAAATCGGACAGGAGTCAATGTGGCATGTGGATCACAGCCCCGAAGCCAAAGCGCCTGGTTCGCGGCCTTGCCCCGGTTGTCCTCGCCGCATGCTCGCTGGGCTGCGGCGCCAGGCCGCACTCGGCCGATGAGAAGTACTGGCTGGTAGCCACCAACGTCAAACTCCCCTACTGGCAAACCGCCAACGCCGGACTGACCGCCGCCGCCCGCCAGTTGGGCGTGCTGGCCGAAATGGTCGGACCCGATACCTACGACCCGCAGGCCCAACGCGACGAGTTCCGGCGCGTCGTCGCCAAGAAACCCACCGGCATCATGGTCTCGGCGGCCGACCCCGACTTGCTGACCCCCGAAATCAACGCCGCCATCGCGCAGGGCATTCCCGTCATCACCATGGATTCCGACGCGCCGGCCAGCGCGCGCCTGCTGTTCGTGGGGACCAACAACTACGAGGCGGGAGTCATGGGAGCGCAGGTGGTGGTGCGCGGCCTCAAAGGCAAAGGCTCGGTGGTGCTCTACACCATCGCCGGCCAGCAGAATCTCAAAGAACGACTGCGCGGCTACCAGGCGGTTTTCGCCGACCATCCCCAGATCCGGGTGCGCGAGATCGTTGACATCCGCGGCGACCCGCGCGTAGCCTTCGACCGCACCAAAGAGATCATCGCAAGCGAGAAGGACGTGCCCGACGCCTTTGCCTGCCTGGAAGCCATCGCCTGCGCGGAAGTAGCCGATGTGCTCGATCGCAACCGCATCGCCGGCAAGCTGGTGGTCGCCATGGACACGCAGGAATTAACCCTGGAGTGGATCCGCAAGGGCGTCATCGCCGCCACCGTGGCTCAGAAGCCTTACACCATGGCTTTTTACGGTTTGAAGGTGCTCGACGACCTGCATCATCATCGCCCGCCTTCGCTCAAGGCCGATTGGGCCCGCGACCTGTTCGCGCCCTTCCCCATGGTGGTGGACACCGGCGTCACGCTCGTGGACAAAAGCAACGTGGAGGAATTCATCCGCGCCCAGCCGCCTTCACCGCGCAAGGGAGGCTGAGCTTGCTGCGACTGCTGGGCCTTTCTTTGCTGCTGGCGACAAGCTGCGCCACTTCGCCGCGCGCCGGGAGGAAGGTCTACCCGTATCGCTGGGTTTACGTCTCCCGCAATCTGCAAGACGACCGGCATGTCGCCGACATCGAACGCATCGCTTCCATCGCCGCCGCTCACGGCCTCAACGGCATGGTGCTCGCGGCCGGGCTGGACCGGCTCGACTTGCAGCCCCCGGGCTATTTCGAGCGGCTGCGCCGCGTGCAAGCCTTGTGCGAGAAGTTGGGCCTGGAGCTGATCCCCATCATTTTCTCGGCCGGCTACGGCGGCGCCATTCTGGCCCATGACCGCAACCTCGCTGAGGGCCTGCCCGTGCGTGACGCCCTGTTCGTGGCGTCCAACAGCGAGGCTCGGCATCTCGCCGATCCCGCTCCCGTGCTGCTCAACGGCGGCATGGAATCATTCCGCAACGCCCGCCTGGATGGTTACCAGCTCCAGGACGGCCCCGGGCGCTTGACCTTCGCCGACACGCAGGTCTTCCACGAAGGCCGCGCCTCGTTGCGCTTCGAGAACTTCGCGCAAGAGGCCGGCGGGCAGGCGCGGCTCATGCAGGAAATCGCCGTCCGGCCTCACCGCTGCTACCGCGTCAGCTTCTGGCTGAAAACAGAAGGACTCGAGCCTGCCTCCGCGTTCCGGCTGCGCGTGCTGGACAGGGAGGGACGCTCGCTGGCGCCGTGGACGCCCCGGATTGCCGCCACCTCGGACTGGCGCCGTTTGGTTTGGGGGTTCAACAGCCTGGATCGGGACCGCGTGCGCATCTATATCGGCGCCTGGGGCGCTCGTGCGGGCCGCTTCTGGGTGGACGACTTGCGCGTGGAGGAAGTGGCGCTCCTGAACGTGCTGCGCCGCCCCGGAACCCCCGTGCGCGTGCGCGGCGAAGCGACCGGGATCGAGTACGAAGAAGCTCGCGATTACGCCCCGATTGCCGATCCGCGGCTCGACTTTCGCTACGAACACGAACCGCCCTCCATCCGCCTGCTGCCTGGCAGCCGCATCCGGCCGGGCGAACGCTTGCGCGTGGATTATTACCACGGCACGACCATTAACGAGAGCCAGGTCACCATCTGCATGTCCGAGCCAAGGGTCTACGAAATCTGGCGCGAGCAGGCGCGCCTCATCCGCGACAAGCTCGGTCCCCGGCGCTTTTTCCTTCTTTCCATGGATGAAGTTCGCCTGGGCGGATCATGCCAGGCCTGTAAACGACGCGGCCTGTCTATGGCGGAAATTCTGGGCGATTGTATAACCCGCCAGTTCCGGATGCTGCGCGAGTTCCATCCCGGCGCGGATATCTTCATTTGGTCGGACATGCTGGATCCCAATCACAACGCCCGCGCCAATTACTATCTTGTGGACGGAGATTACACGGGATCGTGGAATTACGTTCCCCGTGAACTGGGCATCGTCACCTGGTATTACGAAAGAAGGCGACAGAGCCTTCAGCATTTTTCCCGGCTCGGTTTTCGCACCCTCGCGGGCGCTTACTACGACGCCGACGATCTGGAAAACCCGCGCGGCTGGCTCGAAGCGCTGGATGAAACTCCGAACGCCGTGGGCATCATGTACACGACCTGGCAGAACAAGTACGAGTTACTGGCCGCGTTCGGAGATCTGGTTTCACGACCCCGTTGAGAGTTACTCCCACTCGATGGTGCCGGGCGGTTTGTGGGTGAGATCGTAGAAAACGCTGCTGATCCCCTCGATGGGGAGCAGCGCCGCCGCCATTTCGTCCAACAGCTCGCGCCGCATGAGCACGGCTCGCGCCGTCATGCCGTCCACCGAGTCCACCGGGCGCAACACCACGGAATCCGGACGATCCGGTTCGCCCAGCGGGACCAGGATCACGGGGAACTGCCAGACCTGGCGGTCGAAGCCCGAGCGACGCGAGAGCTCGCGCACCACGGCATCGGCGCGACGCAGGCGCTCCAGCCGCTCGGGCGTCAGCGAGCCCGGCCGAACGCGCAGCCCGGCCAGCGGCGCGCGGCCCGCAACCCGCGCCACCACGCGATTGATTCCGCCAAGGCGGTTCACCAGCTCAGCCGCCTGCATCTCGAGTTCGGGCACCGGCGGCTGGTCGAGGATGAGCACCGCGCGGTAGCTGCGCGAGTCGCCCTGCACGCCCACCGATCGCAACGGCGCAATCCAACCCTCGGGATGCTCCTCCAGCTCTCCTTCCGCCTCAGCGCACAGGCAACGGATGGCCAGCCCCGGCCCCGGAAACGGGTGACGCTCGAGCAACTCCTCGGGCAGGCCCAGCTCGCGGCCGATCTCACGGACCTCGTCTTTGTAAAAGGAGCTGAGCGGTTCGATCACGCTGCCCGCCTCCAGAAGGCGCTGCACGCCGGGGGCGCGATTGTGATGCGTTTTGATGACGGCTGCCTGCCCGCTGCCGCCGGACTCGATTGTGTCCGGGTAGATTGTTCCCTGCCCCAGAATCCAGTCGCCCTCCAGAAAATGGCCGCTCTCGAGGATCTCTTGCTGGATGCGGATGAATTCGTCGCCGATGATCCGACGCTTGCGTTCCGGATCGCACACGCCGCGCAGCGCCGACAAAAAGCGGGGCGCGGCCTCGATGATCTCGACAGAGCCGGGCGCCAGGCGCTCGAACAGCTCGCGCACGAAACGGGTCTCGTGTTCACGCATCAGCCCCGTGTCCACATAGAAGCCGCGCACCCTCTGCCCGCCCAGGGCACGCAGGCAGAGCGTGAAGGCGACCGCGGAATCCACGCCCCCCGACACGAAGAAGAACACGTTGCGCCGGCCTGCGCTGCGACGGATGAAGGCTTCGAGTTCGCCGACGCGGCCGCGGAGATCCCAGTCCTTGCGGCATCCGCAGATGGGAAACAAGAAATTCTCCAGGATCTGTCTTCCGAACAGGGTGTGCACGACCTCGGGGTGAAATTGCACGCCATAGAAGCGGCGTTGCGGATCCCCCATGGCCGCGATGCGGCATGTCGCGGTGCTGGCCAGCAGGCGGAAGCCGGGAGGCATCGTGGCCACCGTATCGCGATGGCTCATCCACACCTGGTGACGCTCAGGCAGACCTGCCAGCAGCGCATCCTGCTCCCGGTGCTCGAGAATGGCCAGCCCGTACTCGCCTTTCTCCCCGCGCTCCACCACGCCTCCCAGCAGGTGCGCCATGAGCTGGTGGCCGTAACAGATGCCCAGCACCGGAACGCCCAGCCCGAAGATGCCACGATCCACGGATGGGCTGCCCGGCTCGTAGACGCTGCTCGGACCCCCGGAGATGATCAGGCCGCGCCGGCCTTCCAGTTCTTTTGCAGGAGTGTCGCTGGGACGCACTTCCGCGTACACGCCGCTCTCGCGCACCTTGCGCGCGATCAAGTGGCAATACTGGCCACCGGCGTCCAGAACGGTGATTTGCGGCTGAACGGGAGCTCCGGTCAATTTTCTCGCTGGCGCCCGCTGCGCTGGGCCACCACGCGGCGGGCGTTCTCGAGCAGGGCTTTGGCCTTGGGCAGGCACTCGATGGCGCGCGCCACGGCCGGATCCGTCTCGATGCTCAGGCGCCGCGCCTCGTCCACGCTGAACGCGCTGGAGTAAATGGCCAGTTTCAACTGAAGTTTGATCCAGTCCCGCACTTCGGCGAATTCGGCTTCCGAAAAACGGAAACCCTCGTCCAGAAGATAGCGGTGAAACTCGTTGAGCAGTTCCTCGTCGGGCTCCCAGTTCCTGGGCAGCTTGGACTCGCGCGCTCCCAGATACCGGGCGGTGAAGTTGAAGAACGCATAGCGACGCGAGAGCTCGGACTGGAAGCGGTTGAGCTTGGGAGGAGTGTACTTCTCGTCAGGCGTAATGCCGCCGCCGCCGTAGACCGTCCGGCCGCTGTCGGTCATTTTCACGTCCTGCGGGTTTTTCACATCCTCCTTTTTCCGGAAATAGTAATCGAAAAAGGAGAGGCCGGCATAATCGCGCTGGATCAGGCGGTTGCTGGGAGTGTAGTATTTGGCGGTGGTAAGCGCCAGGCCGGTATTTTCCGAAAGCGAGTAAACGGTCTGCACCAGCCCTTTGCCGAACGTGGTGTCGCCCAGGATGTAAGCCCGGTCGTGATCCTGGAGGGCGCCCGCCACAATCTCGGCGGCGGAAGCCGAGTACCGATCCACCAGCACGACAATCGGGTAGGCATAAGTGCTGCCGCGCCGGGCGACGTAAGGCTTTTCGGGCGAAGAACGGCCGCGGTGCGAAACGATGACCTGACCCTTTTGCAGGAAGCGGTCGGCCACCGCCACGCCCTCGCTCAGCAGGCCGCCGGGATTGGAACGCAAGTCCAGAATCAGACCCTTGATCTGGGCCTCGCCCAACCGCCGCATGTTCTCCTCGACCTCACGGCTCGTGGTTTCACTGAACTGGGAGATGCCCAGATAGGCGATTCCCGGCCGCAGCCAGAAGGCATCCTCTACGCTCTTGCGCGGAATTTCGTCGCGCACCAGATGGAAGATCAGAGGCTGTTCGTGCCCCTCCCGCCCGATGGTCACCTTGACGCGCGTGCCGCGCGGGCCTTTGAGCATGTCGGCGATCTCGGTCAGGGACAGGCCTTCGACCGGCTTGTCGTCCACGGCCAGGATCACGTCACCGGGTCGAATGCCCGCTTTGTAGGCGGGCGATCCGGTGAAGGGCGCGATCACAATGGTCTTGCCGCTCCGCATGTGACGGTCGGGGCCGATTTGCATCCCCACCCCGTAATAGTGCCCTCTCTGCTCCTCTCTCATGAGCTGAAAGTCGCGCGGGTCCAGAAAACTGGAGTGAGGATCGAGCGCCCGCAGCATCCCCGGAATGGCCCCTTTGTAAATCGCGCGATCCGGATCCAGGGGTACGGCGTAGTTTTGCTCCACTGCCCGGTAAATGGTGGTGAACGAACGCAGGACCGCCTTGATATCCTCGGGAGCGGAGTCCTGGGCTGATTCTCCGGCCGCGGGCGTGAGCATGCCGCCGAGGGCGGAAGAAAGCGCCACTACCAGCGGCGCCAGTAACCAATAGCAACGGCTGCGATGCATAGAGACGCGAGCCCCAGCAGGGTCCGCTTCCAGTATAACCGATTGCCTTTCCGCATTTCGCCCTTGCCCTGTCCACAAAGGGGCCGTCGCGTACCGCCATGACCCCGCGAAGCTCTCGCCCGTAAGGGCGTTCCTGCAAGGCTCGCCCGGTCGCCCCCCGGCGCGCGAGCGGCAGCCGGAGCTGCAAGCGAACGCGACGGGGGGCACGCGCGCCATGGCCCGCCGGCGGACGCCAAGGCGCTGCCGCTGCGCATCGAGGCTGCCGACAACGATTCCTTGGAGGGAGTGTCCGCAATCCGTTCCTTCGGCTGAGGAGGATGGAGAGGGGACCTCAGGGCTGGTTGCGGGGGGTGGATTTGAACCACCGACCTTCGGGTTATGAGCCCGACGAGCTACCAGGCTGCTCCACCCCGCAATTCGATGCTAACCCAGATTTCGCGGCCTCGTCAAGGCCACCCTCGAGGCCCGGGAAGCTCATCCGGGGCGCAAGCCGGGCCCCGAATGAGTCGCCCGAAGGCTTCCCCAGCCTTTGTTACGATCATCCTCTGGTTCCATGCTGACCGCCGCTCAACCTCAGGAGCTGGCGCGGCTGCGCGAGCTGTGCCGCGACGCCGGTTACACCGAAGAAGGTCTGCTCGCCGTCTTCGGGCCAGTCGGTCTTCCCGCCCTTCGCACACCCGAGTTGCCCCACTTTCTCTACCTGACCCGCGAAGGCCGGCGGCTGGACACGCTGGTGCGTTTGTTTCTGCTCGGGGTCACCGCGCCGCGAACGGTTGTCCTTTCGACCTTGGGAACCGAATTGCTGGAGGCCTGCGGCCGCTGGGGCCTGCTCGAATCGCGCGGGGACACAGTCGTGGCGCGCGTGCGCCTGACGCCTTTCCGCGGCTTGTTGCTCGCCGTGGATCAGCCCGGTCACCCCGAGATCGCGCGGCGACCCGATCAGGTTATGGGCATCACGGGCAGCACTGCGGTGCTGGCCAATTTCGCGATCCGCCGGCCCGCCCGCCGCACGCTGGATCTGGGAACCGGCTGCGGGGTCCAGGCCCTGCTGGCCTCGTCCCACAGCGAACGCGTCACCGCCACGGACTGCAACCCGCGCGCTCTGGCTTTCGCGCGCTTCAACGCCGCTTTGAACAATCAATCCAATATTTGTTTTATTCAGGGCGACGCCTTCCAGCCCGTCCGCGCCCGCACCTTCGACCTCATCGTGGTCAACCCACCGTTCGCCGTCTCGCCCTGGCCGCGCTATCTTTACCGCGACAGCGGCCAGCCCGGCGATCAGTTCTGCGAGCAGCTCGTGCGCCAGGCCCCGGCTTTCCTCAACGAAGGCGGCTTCTTCCAGATGACTCTGGACTGGGTCGAGCGGGCAGGCGAAGACTGGAAACAGCGGTTGAGCTCGTGGTTCGAAGATTCGGGCTGCGACGCCTGGGTGCTGCGTCTGGACCGCGAGACCGCCGCTTCCTATGCTTACGTCTGGATCCGGGACACCGAGCCGGGCGATCCGGCCGAGGCCGGGCGCCTGTACGACGAGTGGGTGCAGTATTTCGAACGGGAGCGCATCGAAGCAATCTCCACGGGCGTGATTGCGATGCGACGCCGCAGCGGCCGCAACTGGGTGCGCATGGACGAAGCCCCGGGCGGTCTGCAACGGTCGGCCGGCGAATGGGTCGAGCTCGGTTTCCGGTTGCGCGACTATCTGGAGGCGACCGGGGACCAGGAACTGCTCGACGCTCGTTTGCGCGTCGCGCCCCAGGCGCGACTGATCGAGGAATGCCAGGTGCAGCAGCAGCGATGGCAGCCGACGGTCACGCGCATCCAGTTGACCGCGGGTCTCGAATGGGAGGGTCGCCTGGACGCCCGCCTGCGGGGCCTGCTGGCGCGGATGGATGGCCGACGCCCCTTGCGCGACTTGCTGATTCACCTGGCCGTCGAGCTGGGCGCAACGCCCGAACAGCTTATCCGGGCAGCCCTGCCCTTGTTGCGCGATCTCCTTCTGCGCGGCTTCCTGCTGCCGGAAGGCCTGGCTGCGCCCGCCGGCGCAGGCGAACAGGATTAGCCGAAGATGTTTCGCAGCCGGCGCAGAAAACCGGCCTCCTTCTCCAGGATGTGATCGAGCTCGCCCGCATCCAGCCACAGGCCGCCGCAACTGAAGCACTTGTCCACGCGAACCTCGGAAAAGGTGATCTCCTCCAGGTCCATGCCGCACTTGGGGCACTTCATGTAGTGCAGTTGCCGGGCCCGTTCGCGTTCCTCGGCCTGGAGCCTGTTGCGCGCTTCCTCGGCCAGCTTGCGTTTCAGTTCCGCTTGCTGGCGGGCGAAATATTCCTCTTCTTTCTCACTGGGTCTGAAAGGCATAGGCGTAAAGCCGGCAACCAGGCATTATAGCGAGCTGCGGCGCGCGTACGCCGAAGCGGGAGCGGGGTATAATCGGCACGGTATGACGACGCTCACCCGACGCCATTTCGCTCTCGCATTCGGAACCTTCGCCCTGCGGCTGCGCGCCGCCACCGCACCGCCCCTGGAGGGACCGTGGTCCGAGCCGGCCGTGGTCCACAAGGTTTACTTGTCCGGCACTCAACTGCACTGGCCCAAACCCACCCTGGATGTCCAGCAAGAAGTGGCGCAAGTCGAAGCCCGACTCGCCGAAGTCGAACGCAAGCACCGGGGCCAGGTTCGCTTCGTCGGTGGCGAGCTGCTGCGCACGCGCGAGGAGATTCTGGCCTGGGCCCGGAATCTGGGCGACGTGGACGCCGTGCTGGTGACCTACGTCAGCATTCCCAGCCCGCTGGGAGACTTGCTCGACGCGGTGAGGCATCCGGTCCTGGTGCTGGCGCTGCCCTATGCAGGCCATCACTGGGCGGGCATCGCCGCGCGGCGCAAGAGCCGCGGCAAGCTCGAGGTGGTTGCTTCTTCCAGCTACGGCGACCTGGATCCCTACATGGGCATCTTCCGCAGCATCCGCCACCTGCGCAAGAGCAAGATTCTCGTGGTCGCCATGCGGCCCGAGAATCTCGAGAAGCTGGCCGCCGGCTTCAACGCTCACTACGGAACCACCTTCAAGTTCCTGACCTACGACGATCTGCATCAGGCCTTCCGTGCAGCCGATCGCGAACGAGCGCGCAAGGAGGCCCAGGAGCTGGTGCGAGGCGCGCTCCGCGTGGTGGAACCCAAACCGACCGAGATCGAGGACGCCGTCCGCCTCTATCACGGCGTCTGCGAGATCCTGCGGCACGAGCAAGCCAACGCCATGACGGTGGATTGTTTCGGCGGCCTGCTGGCCAAGAAGATGCCGGCGTACCCATGCGTGGCCTGGTCGAGACTCAACGACATGGGCCTGTACGGAGTCTGCGAGGCCGACTTGCGTTCCACCATGACGCAGCTTCTGCTCACGTCGTACTCCGGCATGCCGGGATTTGTCTCCGACCCGGTCTTCGACACCAGCCGCAACGAAGTCATCCACGCGCACTGCGTCTCGGCCACGCGGATGAAGGGGATCGGCGGTCCCGCATCGCCCTACATCCTCCGCAACCATCTGGAAACCAACGACGGCGTGGTGATGCAGGTTCTGATGCCGGCCGGGGAAACCATCACCTGCGCCGAGTTCCGCGATCCCACGACGATGCTCGTCTCCACCGCCGAGGTGACCGCCGCCGAAGACAGCGACCGCGGCTGCCGCACCAAGATCCGCACGCGCGTCAAGGACGCCGAGAAATGGCTGCACGGCTATTCCGGCGGGCTGCACCGCGTCATTTTCTACGGGGACCACGTCGCTGCACTGGAAAAAATGGGCCGCCTGATGGGCTTCGACGTGATCCACGAAATGTGAAAGGCATCGCCCGGGAATGCCGGAGCCCGCGCAGGCGCGACGGATCGAGGCTCGCTTTCGCCTCCGCGTCGGCAATCGAACGCTGGAGGCGACAGTGAACCTGCCCGCTGAACCCGTCTCGGTCGAGGAACTGTTGCCCGTGCTCTACGCCTTCGCGGACGCGTACCTGAGCGCCGTGGCGAGCCAGGCGGAGGAAACCGGTTTGCGAATTTCCTGCCGGCCTGGCTGCGGCGCCTGCTGCTCCCAACTGGTGCCTGTCAGCGAAGCGGAAGCGTCGCGTCTGGTCGGCCTGGTCCAGGAGATGCCTGAACCCCGCCGCGCCGAGGTCCTGGAGCGCTTTCGCAAGCTGCAAGAGAAGCTGGAAAAGGCCGGACTCTGGGAGCGGCTGCTCGATACCGAGGCGCTGCGCGATCTGGAGACCCGACGCCGCATCGGGATGCAGTACTTTGCCCTGGGAGCGCCCTGCCCGTTCCTGGAAAATCAATCGTGCAGCATCTACCCGGACCGCCCGATGCGATGCCGCGAGTACTTCGTCACTTCGCCGGCAACGCACTGCGCCGACCCCAAGCCGGAGACGATCCAGGTCTTGCCCCTCCCCGTAAAATTCTCCGAGATCCTGTACTGCTTCGGGGACGGGCGGGGCCTGGAGAACACGCGCTGGGTCGCGCTATCCCACCTGCTCGAATGGGGCCGGCAGCAGCGAGCCCGCCCGGCCCCGGCGCTGCCCGCCGTGGAAATCTTCCGCCACTTTCTGGCGCAAATCGCGTCTCTCCGACAGGCTCAGGATTAGCGCGGCCTTCGATTCCAGCGCCGCATGCGGCGCGCCCAGTGGAGATACCGGACCAGGTCGGAACGACGGTCCCACACGAACTTCCAGAAACTCCTGAAATCCAGCGAATCCGCCGGGATGCCCCAGTACGTCTCGATGCGCCAGCGCAGGTAGGGGCTGCGCCACGGACGGAGGCGATAGCCGCGGCCGAGCTGCCAGAGCAAGCCGAGCATGTCAGGGACGCAGTGCGCTCGCCGCCGCCCCAGGCGAGCCGCTGCTCGGGGCAGGGCGTCGAGCGGGCTCGGGCGTCGCGTAGTAACCGGTGCGGGTTCGCACGACAGGCCGGTTGGGACCTTGCACCGTAACGCGGATCTGGCGGTATCCGCCATCCAGAACAGGATTGGAAGGCGTGTACGCGATGATGTATTGATTGCGGATATCGTGCGCCACCTGGAGCGCAATCTTGTTGACCTCGTCCAGCGTGGCGGGATAGAAGGCCAGGCCGCCGGTCGCCTGCGTAATGGCGTCCAGGGCCCGTTTGGCGCGGCGCGCCTCGCGCTTGTCCTCCTCGGAAAGCAGCCCGATGGCATACACCAGCACTTCGGCCTGCTGCAAGCGCTGCACCAGTTTCTCCAGCGTCATCTCGCTGGCGTTGTCGTTGCCGTCCGTGACCACGAAGAGCACTTTCTTGTCGTGCTTGCCCTTTTCTTTGAGGTGCTGGACGGAAAGGTGGATGGCGTCCCGCATGGCGGTGCCGCCGCGCGAATCAATCCGCGCGATGCCCTCTTCCATGAGCCGGATGTCGCTGGTGAAGTCCACGTCGAGGTAGGCGTCGTCGTTGAAGTTGACGATGAAAACTTCGTCGCGAGGGTTCGACGCCTTGACCAGTTGAATCGCCGCCGCCTCGACTTTCTGCCGCTTGTCCCGCATGCTGCCGCTGTTGTCAATCACCAGCCCCATCGAGACGGGCACATCCTCGCGGCGGAAGATCTTGATCTGCTGCTCGACGTTGTCCTCAAACACACGGAAGGCGGAGCGCGGCAGGTTGGTCAACAGCTTGCCGCTGCGATCCACGACGCTGGCGTGGAGGACCACCAGACGGGTATCGGCGCGAAACACAGGGCCGCTCTCCTGGGCCCACAAAATCGGCCCCAGGACAAGGATCGCGCCGGCCAGTTTACTCAACAGGGGCATAATAGCCGAGGCGCCAGAAGGCCCGTAGCGGAGGCAATCCCTTGGGCTGGATCAGTTTGACCTGCACGCGACGGTATTTTCCGTCCTTCTGTCGGTTGGTGGGCGAGTAACCCAAGACATACTGGTTGCGCAGCTCGATCCCGATTTTGGCGGCGATATCGGGCAACTCGTTGACGTTTTCGACCGGATAGTGACGACCGCCCGTGTGCTCGGCGATCTCGCTCAGCAGGCTGGGACCGGCCAGTTCTTCCGCCGTTCGCCCGCGGGAATAAATCGGCTCGAAAATCCCGATGGCGTAAATCTGTACGTCCGCCTCCCGCACCAGTTTCTTGATTTCACTTTGGGTGTACCGGCTGGAGTTGTCGCCGCCGTCGGAGACCAAAAGCAGCGCCTTGCGGGGATTGCGCGCGCGCTTCATCTCGTGCAAGGCCAGATACACTGCGTCCAGCAGGGCGGTCCGCCCCTTGGATTGCGTGAACGTCAGCCGATTCTGAATTTCCTCGCCCTCGTGGGTGAAGGGAACGGTCAGTTCGGGCCGGTCGCTGAACAGAACCAGGAAGAACTCGTCTTCCGGATTCGAGGTCTTCAGGAACTGCCCCACGGCCTCGCGGGACTTGCGCAGCTTGGCCCCCATGCTGCCGCTGACGTCGAAGACGAAGCCAACCGAGAGGGGCGCGTCCTCGCTGGCGAAGTGCGTGATGGTCTGCTCGACCTTGTCTTCGAAAATTTTGAAGTGATCCTTCTCCAGTCCTGTGACAAAGCGATTCAAGGGATCGGTCACCGTAACCGGGATCAGCACCAGCTCGGTGTCTACGCGGATGTTGGCGCTGCGCGGCCCGGTCTCCTCGGCTGCACCCCGCGCGCGCGGCTGAATCGTCACCCTGGGTTGCTGGGTGGTGCTCCGAGTATCCGCGCCCCAGACTGCGGGCAGGCTGAGCAAGACAGCCCCCGCGCCCAGCAGAGACCATTTCAGTGGGGATCGGACCGCCATCGTCATCCTCCCCGCCTCATGCCCCAAGCCACTTCAAGTATAGCACGGGCCTGCCGTGGTATCATCTTTCGTGCGTCCTCGAATCCTGGGAGTGATTCCCGCCCGCTACGCTTCTTCCCGCTTCCCCGGCAAGGCGCTGGCCTTGCTGGCCGGGCGTCCGCTGATCCAGCACGTCTACGAGCGCGCGGCACGGGCGCGGTACCTGAGCCGGCTGATCATCGCCACCGACGACGGACGGATCGCCGACGCCGCCCGGGCCTTCGGCGCTCCCGTGCGCATGACCCGCCCGGACCACGCTTCCGGCACGGACCGCGTGGCGGAGGCGGCTTCCTCCGACCCCTGCGAACTGGTGGTCAACATCCAGGGCGACGAGCCCCTGATTGACCCTGACGCCATTGACGCCGCCGTGCTCGGCCTGCTGGAAGCCCCGGAAATCCCCATGGGGACCCTCAAGAAACTCATCGAGGACCCCGCCGAACTCGCCAACCCCAACGTCGTCAAAGTGGTCACTGACCGCTTCGGCAACGCCATCTATTTTTCGCGTTCCCGCATTCCTTACGTGCGCGCCGGCGCCGAGCAGGCGCCGTGTTACAAGCACGTCGGCCTGTACGTTTACCGGCGCGATTTCCTGCTGAAGTACCCGGAGTTGCCCGTTGGCCCGCTCGAGCAAGCAGAAAAACTGGAGCAACTCCGCGCCCTGGAGAACGGCTACCGCATCCGGGTGGTCGAAACCGAGTATGAATCCCGGGGAGTGGACACGCCCGAGGACCTGGCCGCCGTCGAGCGGCTGATCCTGCAAACCAGCAAACAGGTTATGGTCGAACCCGACTGAGATGGCCAAGTTCGTCTTCGTGACCGGCGGCGTGGTTTCCTCCCTGGGCAAGGGCATCGCCGCCGCCTCCATCGGCTGCCTGCTGGAAAGCCGCGGCTTGAGCGTGACGCTTCAAAAGTGCGACCCCTACCTGAACGTGGATCCCGGCACCATGAGCCCGTTCCAGCACGGCGAAGTCTACGTGACCGACGACGGGGCGGAAACCGATCTGGACCTGGGCCACTACGAGCGTTTCACCCACGCCCGCCTCACCCAGGCCAATAACATCACTTCGGGCCGCATTTACGAGCGCATCATCGCCAAAGAACGGCGCGGCGATTACCTGGGCAAGACCGTCCAGGTCATTCCCCACGTCACCAACGAAATCAAAGCCGCCATCCGGCGGGTGGCCGAAGGCGTGGACGTGGTCATCACCGAGATCGGCGGCACGGTGGGCGACATCGAGTCCCTGCCCTTCCTGGAAGCCATCCGTCAGATGCGGCGCGAGCACGGCCGCGACAACACGCTTTTCATCCACGTCACGCTGGTGCCGTGGATCGCGGCGGCGGGCGAGCTGAAGACCAAGCCCACGCAGCACAGCGTGCGCGAGCTGCGCGCCATCGGCATCCAGCCGGACATGCTGGTGTGCCGCACCGAACGGCCCCTGCCCGACGAGGTGCGCGAGAAGATCGCGCTGTTTTGCGACGTGGACGTGGCCGCGGTCATCAGCGCCCGGGACGTGGAGTGGGTCTACGAGGTCCCGTTGAACTTCGCGCAACAACAGGTGGATGAGATTGTGCTCCGCCTGCTGCGGCTGGAAGCCCCGCCACGGGATCTGCGCCGCTGGCAGGAGATGGTCGAGCGGCTCAAGCATCCTTCCGACCAGGTGGACATCGCGCTGGTGGGCAAGTACACCGAGTATGTGGATTCCTACAAGAGCCTCAGGGAAGCGCTGCTGCACGGGGGTCTGGCCCACGATCTGAAAGTCAACTGCCACTGGATCAGCTCGGAAGGTCTCACCAGCCCGGACGCCGTCGAGCGGCTGGCCGAATACGACGCCATCCTGGTGCCCGGGGGCTTCGGCGAGCGCGGCATCGAAGGCATGATCGAGGCCATCCGCTTCGCGCGCGAGCGCCGCGTCCCCTACTTCGGAATTTGCCTGGGCATGCAACTGATGGTGATCGAGTTCGCGCGCAACGTTTGCGGCCTCGCCCAGGCCCATTCCACCGAGTTCCAGCCCGACACGCCCCACCGCGTCATTTACAAGCTGCGCGAACTGAAAGGGGTGGACGAATTGGGCGGCACCATGCGCCTGGGCGCCTACCCGTGTGTACTGGCCGAAGGCAGTTTCGCCCACCAAGCCTACGGCCGGCTACTCATCAGCGAGCGGCACCGGCACCGTTACGAGTTCAACCGCGAGTACGAATCCGTGCTGACCGCGCACGGGCTGCGCGTCACGGGCCAGACTCCGGACGGCGTCTACGTCGAGATCTGCGAGCTGCCGGATCATCCGTGGTATCTGGGCTGCCAGTTTCACCCCGAGTTCAAGTCCAAACCGCTCGAGCCGCACCCGCTGTTCCGCGCCTTTGTGGGAGCGGCCTACCAGCATCGCCAGCGCCGGTTGCGCGGCGCCGTCCAGGTTCAGAAGGCATGGTCGAACTGACCACCCCGCGGGGCGAGAGGATCCGTTTCGGCGGCGGCGCGCCGGTGGCCTTGATCGCGGGTCCCTGCGTGATCGAAAGCGAAGAACACGTGCACTGGCTGGCGCGCGAAATCCGCCGTCAGACCGGCCCGTTCGTCTTCAAGGCCTCCTTCGACAAGGCCAACCGCAGCAGCCTTCATTCCTACCGCGGGCCGGGCCTGCGTGAGGGCTTGCGCATCCTGGCCGGCCTCAAAGCCGAGGGATACGCCATCCTGACCGACATTCACGAACCGTCGCAGGCCGAAGTTGCGGCCGAAGTGGCCGACGTCCTGCAAATCCCTGCCTTTCTGTGCCGGCAGACCGACCTGTTGCTGGCTGCCGGCCGCACCGGGCGCATCGTAAACATCAAGAAAGGCCAGTTCCTGGCGCCCGAAGATCTGATACTGGCCGCGGAGAAGGTGGCCTCCACAGGAAACGACCGGATCCTGCTCACGGAGCGGGGCACGTGCTTCGGCTATCACAATCTCGTCGTGGACATGCGCTCGCTGGTCATCCTGCGCCGCACGGGATACCCGGTGGTCTTCGACGCCACGCACAGCGTGCAGCTTCCCGGCGCGGCGGGGGCAGCCTCCGGCGGCCGCGCCGAGTTCATCGAACCGCTGGCGCGGGCGGCGGCGGCTGTGGGAATTGACGGCCTGTTCGTCGAGGTCCACGAGGCGCCGGAGCGCGCTCTTTCCGATGGTCCCAACGCGCTGCGATTGGAGCGCCTCGGCAGTCTGCTCGAGCAGTTGCGGCGGATCGAACAGGCCCTGCGCGCAGGCTGAGACTCACTCTTTCCAGGACAGCTCGGCGTCGGAGCGGCGGACGTACAACGCGTCCACCGCCGCGGGATCCTGCGCTTGCCCGCAGAGAAAACGCCGGGCAGCGATGCGCGCGATGGCGCCCGCCAGAGCCCGCGGCGCCTCGCGCACCGGGACGGTCGCCCAGCGCGTGCCTGCCAGAGCGGGGCGGAAAGGGGAAAAATCGGTGGAAAGAAATTCCAGCTCGCCCTCGGGAAGCGTCTCCAGCCACGCGGGGAATTTCATCACCACTTCCGGGCAAATCAGATCGAGCCCGGCCCCGTAGACCGCGCCGTAGATCTCCCCGCGCCGGGCGTCGAGCACCGCAGCGCGCAAAGCGGCCGTGCCGAAGGAAGCCACCGCTTGCAGGTTCGAAACCGCAACCATCGGCTTGCCCACCGCCTCGGCCAGGCCCTTGGCTGCGGCCAGGCCCACGCGCACGCCGGTGAAAGCGCCCGGGCCCGCAGCCGCGGCCAGGCAATCCACGTCCTCCAACCTCCAGCCGTGCCGCTTCAGCAGCCGCCCGAGGTGATCGAAGAGAATGTGCGCGAAACCGTCAGGGGAATGAAGCAACACTTCTTCGACGATGCGATCGCCCTCCGCCAGCGCGAGACTGCCGAACTCCGAAGTGGTGTCGAGGGCCAGAATGCGCGGTCTCACGGATTGAGTTTGTAGACCTGATCCAGAGCGTAAAGTTTGCCGTTGGCGTTGAGCCCGTAAAGACGGAGCGCGAGAACGCCCGGCAGGTTGCGGGCAAAATAGCGGGGGAAGCGTAAAGTGCCTTCCGGCCCGGCGCCGAGTACGCGAAACCCCAATCCGTCGGCCGGAACCTCGCCGATCCACAACCACATCATGGATCGGGTGGCGCGAGTCTGTCGCGTGATCTTGACCGCATAAGGCGGCGGCACGCTCAGCGAAACAGCTTCCCCGGCCGGGGAAACGATCTCGAACGGCGCACGCTGCGGGTTCTGCTCGATTTCCTGCATGAGCACGGGCCGGGACTCGAACTTGTAACTGCGCAGCATGGACTGCTTGCGTCCTTCCCGCGAGATATGCAGGACCCAATCATGACCCCGCCCGGGAGGTTCGGCGCGGTAGCGGTCGGCTTTGAAATCTCTCTGCTTGAGATACTCGCCCGTCACAGGATTGAACCAAACCACGTTATATCCATGCCGTTCCACCAGGATTTCTACCGGGCCGGGTTTTTCCACATAGACGATATATTCGACGCCTTCCAGCGCCAGGGCGCGCCCGCCTTCCACGTCAAAGTAAGGCTCCAGTTCCCAGAAACGGGTGCGCGAGAAGAAATCGAACCAATGCGTCATCTGCCGGGCGCCCGGGGAATCCAGATAGCGGGCGTCCACCGGAAAACGGCCGCCGTAAGTGCCGGTGTTGCCGAAGGTGGGATACTGCCCGTTCATGGCGGCGTTCCACAGCCGCCGGCGGAACGTATCCGTGTCCACATGATGGGGCAGGGCCTTGCCCGCGCCGCTGTCCTCGTAGGCGAACTCGGCGTTGACCTGGGGCATGGCGTAAATCTGGTGTTCGATCGCGCCGAGCTGGTCGTCGTGCGACTGGTAGACGAGGTACGTCATCCAGCCGTCCTGGGCCAGGGGCGAGGAAGTCGCCACGGTATGGGTCGAACGCGGATGGCCGTAGGGGTCCAGTTGTTTCAGCAGTCCGCCGATTTCTCGGAGAAGCGCGCGGCCTTCGGGATACTCTTCGAATTCCTGCACGCCCTGCCAGGTGATGTGCATGGCGGCGTAGCGCCCGACCAAATACCGTACGTATCGCT